>Ga0307445_10000320_pt1 | contig 25222 bp, 12 predicted proteins | sample SalMarSW160330MG_FD_202147 | JGI IMG/M metagenome (GOLD analysis project Ga0307445, IMG submission 202147) | Salt marsh sediment microbial communities from the Plum Island Ecosystem LTER, Massachusetts, United States - SW1603-30 | ecosystem: Environmental > Aquatic > Marine > Intertidal zone >... | reverse complement strand
ACTACCCGGATCAAATAGTTAGCTTGAAAGTAGTGAATATACCATTGAATGAGGTATTACAGATTTTGGAGCTAAAGACAAATTTTACGTTCAGCTATATTAATGAAGAATTACCTTTGGATGAAATAGTAACTATGGATGTAAAGGATAAGCCGCTACAGCAAATTCTTGAGATACTATCAAATAAATTTGCGCTTACCTTCAAAAGAATCAATAATATTATAACCATTAAAAAGAAAGAAGAGACTGACGAAAATAAAATACCCAAAAGTTTTGGAACACTCAGGGGAATAGTTCGTGATTCAATAACAACAGAAGTTTTACTATACGCCAACATTTATATTCCGGAATTAAAAACAGGGGTTAGTACAGATAACCGGGGGTTTTTCATAATTCCTTCTATCCCGGCAAATAAAAAATATACAATTGTTGTAACGTTCGTGGGTTACTCACCTAAAAAGGTGAATATATCCATACAGGCTAATAAAATTACTCACATAGATATTTATCTCACAAAGTCCACTATTGAAATGAAGAATATCGTGGTTTCCGGGGAAAGAGTAAATGAAGAGGAAGTAACCGCTCAAAGAATTTCAATACAAGATATCGAAAATATGACAAATGGTGTTGAAACAGATGTAATGCGATCAATTCAATTTCAACCTGGAGTCCAATCAGCAGGGGATGTTTCTGCAAGGTATTACGTAAGAGGAGGGGCAAGTAATGAAAATTTAGTACTCTTAAATGAAACTCCTATTTATAATCCATTTCATGCTCTTGGAATCTTTAGTGTAATCGATCCTGATATGATCAATAGCATCGACTTTTATAAAGGTGGATTTGGTGCAAAGTATGGCGGACGACTTTCTTCAGTAATGGATATAATAACAAAGGATGGTAACAGAAATAACTTCGGGGCAACAGCTGCGATAAGCCAGTTAACTGTTAAAGCTGCCCTGGAAGGACCGGTACCAGACGGTTCTTTTATTATGACAGGGAGAAAAAGTTATTCTAATGAGATAATAAAAAAATTCACAAATAATAAAAATATTCCTATAGATTTTTACGATGCTTCTTTTAAGATCAATTATTCTAACCCGGACTTTCTTCCAATATCAAAATTTACATTCTTTGGGTTTATGAGTAAAGATAAAATCGATTATAAAAATAAATTGCACTCTGATTTTACCTGGTCAAATTCACACTTAGGTTTTAATTGGTTTACGGCAACACAAAACAGCCCTTTATTTGCTGAACTCACCTTATATTATTCTAAATTTTCAGGCAGTGAGATACCGAATTCCAGCAATAACCGACATATTGAAAATGGAGTCGATGATATTACATTCAAAACGGATTTTAATTATGTACTTGGTGATAGAAACGAATATTACGGGGGAGTTAAAATAAACTATATTAAAACTAAATTATTCCTTTCGAATTCGAGCGGAAAAATTAAAAATGTTGGATCGGAAGGTACTATGTTCGGTGGTTATGGAGGGTTTAAACTACTAAGTATAAACAACTTTAAAGCTGATCTTGGTTCGCGGCTAAATGTTCTGAAATTGTCAGAAGGATCATCTTTATTTTTTGAACCACGTATTAATGTAATTTATAGTTTATTGCCTACTCTTAATTTAAAAGCTGCCTGGGGAATTTATCAGCAGGACCTGGTTACAATCTCGGATGAAGATGAAGTTCTTGCTTTGTTTGAACCCTGGATCATTATTCCGGAATATTTAAAAACGCCCAATTCCATACACTACATAGCCGGATTTGATTATTATTTCACTGATAAACTTAAAATTAATGTAGAAGGCTATTATAAGGTAATGCACAATTTAGCCGTACTAAATGATGAATTAATTTATCCTACTGATAATCAATTGATTAATGCAAGTGGAGAATCTCATGGTGCTGAGATAACTATGAATTATAAAACCGGGTGGATAAACACCCAGCTTTCTTATTCATATTCAAATACAACAAAAAGAATAAGAGATTTTGAATATCATCCAAGATACGACAGCAGGCATGCAATTAAAATTTTCGTTAACTACAAGCTTGGAAATAATTGGAGTGCCGGTATAAGCTGGAATTATAGCGCGGGTTTGCCATATACTCAAATTTTCGGTTATTATAACAAGTATAATCCATCTGGAATATTAATTCCGTCATCTCTATTTACTTATTACCAATCTTTCCCAATTTTAGCAGACAGAAATGCAGCACGTCTTCCCGATTATCACAGGCTGGATATGAGCTTGTCTAAAAAATTCCAACTCGGTTTTATGAATTTAAGTATAGACCTGAATATAATTAATGTTTATGACCGCAAAAACTTTTTCTACTTTGACACAAAGACCGGGGAAAGAGTAAATATGCTTCCTTTTTTACCTTCAATTGATGTTAAAGCAGAATTATGAAAAAAGCTCTATTAGTCCTGCCAATTATCCTGTTTCTGTTTTTTGAATCGTGCAATGATGATTTCAATATAAATGCTCCGTATGAAGATTTTTATATTCTGAACTGTATTTTACGCAACGATTCTTCCATTCAGTATGCAATAATTTCAAAAAATACTTATACTGAAAATGGAACTCCACCGGCTTCAGATAATATTGATCAAAATATAGAAGGCGTAGATATAAAAATCTTTTATAACGACTCTGTATTTGTTATGAGAGATACAACTATCCAATTAGCAAATTCCGGAGATATAACTCAGGTCAATTGTTATTATATAAGTAATCTAATTATGCAACCTGGCAAAGTTATCAGAATAGAGGCCACTGTCCCAAGTGGACAAAAATTAAAATCAACTATACAGGTACAGAAAATTTCCTTTGCAAAATTCTCGTCCGACTTTCCCCAGGTCTTTCATTCGGGTTACCAAGAAAGACCTTATTACAATTGGAACTGGATTGGGGATGCTGAAACGGCTACGAGTATTTTAAATATTCCCCAGTTAGAAATTTATTATAAAAAATATGAGGGTGGAAAATATGTTGGGGAGAAAATACTCGTACCGCTCGCCTATTATTATATTTATAATGAAAATGATAATCTCACTCCTGTTAGCGTGAAGTTTTCATTTAATAATTATTGTACCACAACTCTTGAAACAGTTAATAAGACAATGCAGGAAATTTCAGGAGATGATACCAATAAAAAAAATTACATAATCAATAATGTCTTATTCAGTGTAATTAGCCTAGATCCCGACTTATCGAAATTTTATTCTGCCTATAGTACATATGCAGAAGATTTTACAATCAAACTAAGACAAACAGATTATTCAAATATTGTAGGAGGAAAAGGTATCTTCGGAGCATATTATAAATTTTCCAAATCCTTAACGATTGACAGTTTATATATTACTTCTTTTGGTTATCAATACGATCCTTTGAACTAGGAGGTATTAACCAAACTTTTAGAAAAACAGATTAGATATTATGATTATCAAAAAAATATTAAAATGGAATTATGGTAATAGTGTTGTTTTAATTATTCTACTATTATTTATTTTGTCCCATCAAAGTTTTGCTCAATGGGAAAAAACTAATCTTCAATCAACTTTTAAAGTGAATACCCTGGCTATAAGTGATTCCAGTATTTTTGCCGGAACAGATGGAGACGGAATTTTTGTATCGACGGATAACGGTGAAAACTGGAAGAGTATTACTGAAGGACTTCAAAATAAAATTATACATACCCTATTTATAAACGGAACGACTATTTTTGCTGGAACTGAAACCGGTGCCTCTGTTTCAACAGATCATGGATTAAGCTGGAATACTATTAATTCCGGTTTGTCCGGTTTAGGTGTATGGTCTTTCGCCGTAAGTAACTTCATACCGGGCGACACAACTATCTTTGCAGGAACATGGAGTGGAGTTTATACATCTACTAATAACGGTAAAAATTGGGAAGCAACTAGTTTATCTAATACTACAATGTCAGTGCACTCAATTGCTGCATATAATAATTTTATTTTTGCAGCAACTTTAGGCGGCGGAGTTTTTAATTCCCAAAGCAATGGAATTACATGGAACGATATTAGCATAAAATATATTGATAAAAACACTGGCAAATCGGCAATTATACCGGTTTATTCGCTTACTATACTTGAGACTAGTGTGGTAGTAAGCGCTGGAACTATAGGGAATTTTTATCATGCAGAATATAATGATACCCACTTTAAAGTCTGTAACAGCCCTTCAATAATAAAACCTTTTCTCTGCTTTGCTGATCGTAACACAAATCTTTTTGCAGGTAATTCAAATGGTTTTATTTATTTATCAAAAGATATTTTGAATTGGAAGATCATTTCCCCCCCTTTAATTAATCAAGCTATATATTCTCTCGTACTGAATAAGTCATATATTTTTGCCGGAACAGTAAATGGTATTTGGCGTTTGTGGTATCCTGATACAAGTACAAATGCAGGTAACTTTAAAGAAGTACCGAGCGGATATATACTTGAACAGAATTTCCCGAATCCATTCAATCCCGTAACAACAATAAAATATTCCATCCCAAACACTAAAGAAAATAATTATTCGTCTGTACAACTGAGAGTTTACAACCTTCTTGGTCAGGAAGTAGCCACGCTTGTAAATGAACAGCAAATGCAGGGTTTATATAAAGTAAAATTTGATGGTTCAAACCTCACATCGGGAATTTATATATACAAGCTGCGGGCAGGAAGCTTTATTTCCACTAAAAAACTTATGCTTTTAAAATGAAAATATTTTATAACAAATCTAAACTTTAAGGGGATTTTTATGAGAACATTTTCTATAAAAATAACTTTCTTATTTTTGTTACTAAATACTATAAGTATGTATGGACAGGGAGTCATAAAAGGTTTCGTTATTGATTCGCTTACAATGGATAAATTAAAAGGCGTTGAAATTATTCTAACAGGTACTAATTTCAATACTGTTTCTAATACAGATGGTGAGTTCCGCATAACCGGAATTCCAGCCGGCGATTACATAATGAAAACATCTTATCTTAGCTACGAGGGGAAAAAGTACCTGGTCAATATCGAATCCGGAAAAACACAAACACTCAATATTGAACTACTCCCTATTGTGACGATAGAAAATGAAATGACATTCACCACTCAGGCAAAGAGCCAGGCTGAAGAAATTAATCTTGCCATAAGCTCAAGTACTATTAAGAATATAATTTCGGAACAAAAATTACAAGAAATGCCGGATGAAAATATTCTATTAGCATTAAACCGTTTACCCGGTGTTTCAATTGTTTACAGAAATAATCCATCTACCAGTTCATTAGGTTTAAGTGGCTTTTCCCTTTCTCAAAGTGCAGATATAATGAGCATTCCGATACCTCCCCAGGATGAATTTCCTATGGTAGATGATCCTATTTCAAGAGTTCTAATAAGAGGACTGGATTCGAGATTTTCAAATATTACAATTGATGGGGTTAGACTTCTTTCGACAACCGCAAAAAATAAAAGTATAGATCTGAATATTCTATCAGAGAGGGATTATCAGAATATTGAATTAAACAAGACTGTTACTTCGGATGAAGATGCCGATGCGACTGCAGGTACAATAAATATTATTTCTGCAAAAGCACCGGATAAAATGATAATAAAAGCAGAATTGCTGGGCAATTACAACAAGCTCGATGAATCAAAAAATCAATATAATTTCAATGGAAGTTATGGAGAAAGATTTCTTGATAATTTACTAGGAATTCGTGCAAGTGTGAAAGCAGAAAAAAAGATTATAAGCAATGAATATATAGGTCAAAGCCTTACTTATCAGTCCCACTTTAACTCTTATACAAATGGTATAAGAGAAAAGTATGGAGCTAATGTGTTATTGGATTATAATACTCCAGATGGAGGGGTAATAAGGTTTAATAATATTTTCAACAAAATCTATTCGAACTATTTTGATTACGTCGCAGACTCTTCTCTTTTTCTTTCTAATTATTATTTCACAAATAGAGAAACCGAGCAAAACATCTTTCTTTCATCAGTAGAAGGCAATAATTATTTATTCGGTTTTGATGTCAATTGGAACGCTTCTTTTTCGGAATCGAGAAATGATCATCCATATTATTATAATCTCAATTTTTGGATCGTACCCTCCTATTACCCTTCGGCAGGCGTTAAGTTAGATAATTCCATAGATAGTCCGTCAAAGAATTACGTGAAAGAAAAAACATTTTCCGTTGATATCTTTAAAAGATATAACATAAATGATGAAATCACCGGTGATTTTAAATTTGGAGGTAAATACAGAACAAATACAAGACTGTATTCTGAAGATTTACGTGCAGAAAATGCCAGTATAACTTTAAATAATAGGTATAGAAAACTGGCGGATGGTTCTTTACTTGAAAAAGATTTCTCAGGTACAAGATTCGATGGTTTGGTAGGTGAAAAAAAATTTAATATCCTGTTTTCTTATTTCCAGGATGAGCCACCCCGGGAACGTACAATTTTCAACGAATATAAAATACCTTTAATAAACATGGATGCCTTGCGTCTATGGCGTGAATTAAATTACAGTCCATATTATCTAAATGATGGATTAGATATTAATGATTATAGCTTTGAGGAAAAAGTTTTTGCCGGATATCTAATGCATAATTTAAATTTTAAGCAAAAGGTAAAATTTATAACCGGGCTTAGAATTGAAAGCGAGCAAAATAATTATAGCGGATTTTATTTCCCCAATTTATTCAGCACTCCTGATGTTTTATATAATGGAATACCAGAAAAAACAAATACGTATAATTATGACAAGGTTACTTTGCTTCCCAATGTACAAATGATTCTAAAACCTGCTGATTTCTTAAATCTTAGACTGGCAGCATATAAAACACTGATTAGACCGGATTATAACGCCAGGATTCCAAGATTTATCGGTATTAATAAGGATAATCATCCTTATATAAGCATGGGAAACCCGGAATTGAAAAATGCCGATGTATGGAACTATGAGTTTCAGACACAATTTTATGGAGATATAATTGGATTATTCAACATTAATGCTTTCTACAAAGACATTGAAGGAATGCACCAGGCAACAAAAGGGATTCAATTAACAAACTCAGGATCGGTTGAAAAATTAGGTATCAATTTACAATCACTTCCGCTTGATTTCCCGTTCCAGACAGGTAGTTATTATATTTATACTTATTATAATTCACCAAAACCAACTCATATGTGGGGATTCGAAATTGAACACCAGGCAAATTTCAGGTATTTGCCGGGATTGCTAAAAAATATTGTTTTGAATTACAATTTTACTTTCCTGCGTTCGGAAAATTATGTCTTAGATATAATTAAAATAGTAACTACTACAACAGAAAGTCTGATAGAATATAAAAAACAACCAATGGATAATATTCCTAAATTTTTTGCGAATGTTATTATCGGGTATGATATAATGGGATTCTCGTTTAGACTTTCTTATTTCTACCAGGATAAATATCCAATCGTTTATGATTACTTTTACAATACACTATCACAGAATAAATTTTCAAGACTTGATATTGCGGTTAGGCAGAAAATACTGGAAAATTTTGCAATCATTCTTAATCTAAATAATGTAACTAACTTTCAGGAAGATGCAGTTTATGGAGAAAATTCTTCAATAACTCAAAAATATAGAACGGGTATGAACGTAAGTTTTGGAATACGGGTTAACTTATGACATCTTAAATAAAAAGTAAAACTTAACGTAGAGCTAAGGCGATGTATTCACTACTCATCGATTTTCTAATTGAATTTTGTATTAATATCCTACAACTAAAATTAAAAAGCTAATCATCTTATCATATTCCCCCCAAATAAATTCTAGGAAATTCTCACATTTGAAATAGACGACATTTTTTTTTGTATTTTTAAAACAAAAATATTCTTCATATTGTGATTAACTAATCACAAACAAAATAAATACTATTAGTTCCAGGGGAAAAAACAGGACATATCTTATATGAAAACTTTTAAAATTTGTTTTGCATTACTCTTTGTGTTTTCACTTAATTTAAAAGCACAACATATAATAAAATTATATCCGGGAGATGTTCCTAATTCAAAAGAATCAAATATAAAAGAAGATGAACACTCAGGAATGTTCTCTGGAGTAACAAAGCCAACTCTCGAAATTTTTCTACCGGAAAAAGAAAAATCTACAGGTGCTGCTGTAGTAATTTGTCCGGGCGGAGGTTATAGTGTAGTAGTCTATCAGGCTGAAGGAATAAAAACCGCTGAGGAATTTGTTAAAAACGGTGTTGCAGCTTTTGTTCTTAAATACAGATTGCCTGATGATTCCACAATGATAGATAAAAAAATTGGTCCATTGCAGGATGCTCAACAAGCAATTAAAGTTGTAAGAGAAAATGCAGAAAAGTGGGGAATCGATATAAATAAAGTTGGAATAATGGGCTTCTCTGCGGGTGGACATTTAGCTTCAACAGAAGCTACTCATTATAAAAAAGCTGTAATTGAAAATAGTAATAACACAAATCTGCGTCCGGATTTTCAGATACTGGTTTACCCTGTGATAAGTATGCAGGATAGTTTAACTCATCTTGATTCAAGAAAGAAATTATTAGGTGAAAATCCATCGAAAGAATTAATAGATGAATTTTCAAATGAACTGCAGGTAGATGAAAGTACACCACCGGCTTATATTACTCAAGCAGGAGATGATAAAGTAGTTGATGTTGATAACAGCATTGTTTATTGGGAAGCATTAAGACATCACCATGTTCCGGCTGAATTGCATATTTATCCTAAAGGAAATCACGGATTTGTTCTGCGTCAGCCCACAGAAGAATGGATGAAGTCTATATTCAAATGGATGAAAACTTCTAAATGGATAGACAATTAATTAATGGACTTTCTTTGATACGTAGAGTTAGAAAAAAGGAGATTAGGTTAATGAAATATCTCGTAAATCAGGAGTCTCCTTATGAACAACAAAGAATAAGCTGGCGGCACTTCATGAAAATTACCGGAGCATCTGCTTTGGGGAAATCTGTTTTAGGCTTTGTTGATTTCAATACAAAAGGAATTTCGATTGTTATTGATAGTCGTTATTGAAATACTGTTCACTTAAATAAAAAAAGGAGAGGAAAATGCGTTTTTTTATAAAGTTATTATGCGTGTTATGTGTATTTAGTACGATCTTATTAAATGCACAGGATAATCCCCCCAAAGATCCAAACCAAATTATTATAAATGTTGATCGTGGAAAGGAAACAATAAGCAAATTTATTTATGGTCACTTTGCCGAGCATTTAGGTCATGGTATTTACGGTGGAATTTATGTTGGTGAAAATTCTGCAATTCCGAATACGCGCGGAATAAGGAACGATGTGGTTGAGGCACTTAAAGAAATTAATCCCGCAGTTGTGCGCTGGCCCGGCGGATGTTTTGCAGATACTTATCACTGGAAGGATGGAATAGGTCCTAAAGATCAGAGACCATCAATTGTTAATACTACCTGGGGAGGTGTAACAGAAGATAATAGTTTTGGTACTCACGAGTTTTTAGATTTCTGTGAACAAATTGGAGCTGAACCATACATTTGTGTGAATGTTGGCAGCGGTACAGTTCAGGAAGCTTCCGAATGGGTTGAGTATGTAAACTCCGATGCTAAAAGTCCTATGACCGAATTACGAAAGAAAAACGGAAGAGAAAAACCCTGGGATGTAAAATTCTGGGCTGTTGGAAATGAAAGCTGGGGCTGCGGTGGAAATATGACTCCTGATTATTATTCAGATTTGTTTAAAAGATTTTCCACATATATGCGCGGGCGCGGATTGTATCGTGTAGCAAGCGGTGGTACCGATCCTGATTTCGATTGGACAGAAACAGTATTAAAGAAAACACAAAGATTTCGAAATTTAATTCAAGGGTATTCATTTCATTACTATACATTTTGTCATGGTTGGAATGATAAAACTTCGGCAACACAATTCAATGAAAACGATTGGTTCTATACAATGAAAAATACATTAGTAATGGAAGAACGTCTTGACAAACATATAACTTTAATGGATGAATATGATCCACAAAACAGAATTGGTATAATGGCAGACGAATGGGGAAATTGGTTCACTGTTGAACCGGGAACAAATCCTGGCTTTTTATTTCAACAAAATACTTTGCGTGATGCAGTTACAGCCGGACTCTATCTAAATATTTTTAATAACCACGCACGCCGGGTTAAAATGGCGAACATTGCACAAATGGTAAATGTACTACAGGCTATGATACTAACGAAAGATGATCTAATTGTAAAAACTCCAAGCTTCTATGTTTTCAAAATGTATAAAGTACATCAGGATGCAACTCTTTTACCAATTAATGTAACTTGTGAAGATTATACGTATGACAATATGAATTTGCCAAGCGTTAGCGCATCTGCTTCGAAAGACAAAGAAGGAAGAATTCACATTTCGCTTACAAATATTGATCCGCATAAAGACAAAAATGTTGAAATCGATTTAAGAGGTTCCGATAATTTATCCAGTGCTTCAGGAGAAATAATTACAGCACCGCATGAAAATGATTATAACGACTTTGGTCAGCCTGAAAAGGTTAATATCCAGAAGTTTTCTTCATTCAGCATTCAGAATAATATTCTTAAAGTTGATCTTCCTTCAAAGTCGGTTGTTACAATTGAATTAAAGAAATAATTTAGGAAATAAATCAATCAGAGAAAATCAGAGAATTGCCAGACTTTCAAAACGTAAATTTTCTGTTTTCTCTGAATTAATATTCGAATTAAATATCGGAAAGGTGGTTGGACTTTTTATTATTTTATTATGTTAAAATGTGCAAATAATTATTTGATAAGATATTAATTACCCGCATATCAATAAGAGATGTAACTTATGAAAAAGCATAATCTTACATTATTGTTATTATTTATCCTTATGCAAGCAGGATTTGCCAGCTCCGGTGAAAAGAATTCAAAATTTGATTTTACCGGACCTGGGGAAGCCTCTCTTATAAGGGGCTTCAATTATACCCCCGCAAATGCAGTTTCACCACACCACCACATCGATATGTGGGTAAATTATGATTCCGCAACAACAATTTTTGATCTTAATCTTGCAAAAAGTTTAAATCTCAATCAAGTTCGTGTTTTTGTTCCGTATGGAGTTTATAAAGAGGATAAGGAAGAGCTTCCTGCTAAACTAAGACATTTCGTACGTGAATGTTATAAAAGGGGTATAGGTGTTATGCCCGTTGTGGGAAGTGGACCCTGGCTAATGGATACAACAAAGCGTTCCCTGGCAAGAGAATGGGCTCAGTTCCTTATTGATGCGATATCGAATGAGCCTGGACTCAGATTCTGGGATGTTATGAATGAACCCGACTGGCCGACAAAACCAAAAGAAATGGTTATGAGGAAATTTGAAAATGCAAAGTTTATGGCAAAAACTTTTCACGAGCTTGACCCTAATACCCCGGTTACAATAGGAATGGCTTTTGTCGATGGTATGATTGAGCTTGCAGATTATGTCGACGTTTTACAGTTTCATGATTATATGCAGACTCGTGAAGAGATAAGAAATAACATTAATCGGGCAAAGGAATTTGCTGCGAAAGTACACAAGCCTTTGATGAACGGTGAAATAGGTTGTATAGCACGCGCCAATCCTTATGATATTACACTTCAGGAACATATGAATGCAAAGGTTGGATGGTATATCTGGGAATTAATGATCGTCCGTAAAGGGTGGGGACCGGTCCATGGTGTTTTTTATAAGGACGGCAGTGTACGGGACCCTTCGATACCTGCCGCAATTATGGGATTTTTTCGTAAACGTACCTCCGATATTCTTCCTGCTGTTCCGGATAGAGAGGGTTGGGTTACAAAGATTGTAGATCAGAGTGATAAGTGGCTTAACGATCCGGATAAAAAATGGAAGGAAGGATTGGATATCGCTGAAACTGCGGCACATCTTCTTGAATCCGCAGAGCTTACAGCTATGAGAATTCCCCCAACCTGGGAAGTTGAAATGTTAAGACAGGGTGAAACTGATTTTAAGGCTCTGGAAAAACTCATTGTTAAATTTAAAGATCAACTTATACCTTATGAAATTCCTCGTACAAAGAAAAATTAAAATGGAAATAATCATTTATGTGTTAAAGAGAAAAAAAAATTTGAAGAAAGAAATTATCAATTATTTATTGCTAATGCTGGTTATGATTTGCACTTCCAACATTGCAATTGCTCAACAAAGTAACAGGCGGAGACCTGAGATTGGTAAATTACAGCGTTACTGTAATCCCCTGCCTATGATCACTGCACCGGGAGCTAGTGCTTCCGGCGATGTAACGGTTATACATGAAAACGGCAAATACTACATGTTCTGCACTGGAGGAGGCGCGTGGGTTTCAGACGATATGCTCAACTGGACTTTCCAGAAAGTTGATAACGTTCCTATAGCACCGCATGTGGTGAAATACAATGGCAGCTTTTATATGTGCGGCAATGATGGACCGCTATTTAAAGCTGACAATCCGCTTGGACCTTATACCAGTTTGGGAGAATGGAAAAATACACCGGATGTTTCCGGTGGTTGGAATGGACCTTTTGATATGGATATTTTTATAGATGATGACAACAAACTATACCTATATTATCCGGGGCGTGGTGTTAGTGGTATTTACGTTGTAGAATTGGATCCAAATGACCTTTCAAGATTTGCGGGCCAGGTTAAACATCTTTTTGGATTCAACAGCAACCACATTTGGGAACGTTATGGCGAGATGAATGAATATACTGATGTTGCCTGGGTAGAAGGACCCTGGTTAGAGAAAGTAAATGGTATTTATTATTTAGAATATTCAGCTTCCGGAACACAATGGAAAACCTATGCCGAAGGATACTACACAGCAAAATCTCCAATGGGACCCTTTACTTATGCCCTAAATAATCCCCTGCTTCGTAAGACTGACGGCATTGTAACCGGTCCGGCTCACGGATCTATTGTTGAAGGACCGGATGGTAATCTATGGCAATTTTATACGATTGTTCTATCCAACCCTCCCGGAGGAAGACGAATAGGAATGGACCGCGTCATCTTTGATAAGAATGGCAATATGTCGGTTGATATTACTGAAACACCTCAATGGGGTCCCGATCCTGAAATTGCTCCAACAAAAGGAAACAGCGGATCCATTCCTGTAACCATTAACAAAATAAATGCTATGAATTCACTTTCAAAGTTTTCGTCTGAACAACCCGGACGATTTGCAGCTTATGCTATTGACAACTCCAGCGGTACTTTGTGGGAACCGGCTCCTGAAGATACAATGCCAACTTTAACTATCGAACTTTCTCCAGCAACTCGTTTTGATGCTGTTCAATTGTTCACAATAGACGGAGTTCGTTTAATGTTTAACGGTGTGCGAAGACGCTTTTGGCAACGTACAACTACCTCGGAGACACCGGATGATATTTATCAATACAAAATAGAAGTGTCAATGGATGGTGAGAAATATGAAACAGCACTTGATCAGACAAATAACAATATATCGAGAAATACAATTTTTGAGGAAATCTCTCCGGCGAAATGCCGCTTTGTTAAACTAACAATAACTAACTGGCCGCGATCCACTCCGTTGGGAATTATTGAGTTCACTGTATTCGGTAAATCTGCTGGATCGTTACCTGCGAAAGTTCCGATTCCGGTTACGAATTAGTTTCAGGTGTTTTACATATATCATATTTATTCAAAATAAATTAAAATCAAGGGACTCTGAAATATGAGAAATAAACTATTAGTCATCGTATGTTTTTTATTTATAGCAAAACTATGGGCTCAACAACTGCCTTATCAAAATCCTAATTTAAGTTCTGAAGAACGGGCTAAAGATTTAATATCCCGTTTGACCCTGGAAGAAAAATCTTCGTTGATGTGTGATGTTTCTGATGCAATCCCACGTCTTGGTATTAAAAAATTTAACTGGTGGAGTGAAGCTTTACACGGGCTTGCAAATAATGATAGTGTTACAGTCTTTCCTGAACCAATTGGCATGGCAGCCTCATTTGATGATGAATTAGTCTATAAAATTTTTAATGCAACTTCAGATGAAACACGCGCAAAATACCAGCAGGCAATAAATCGTGGTTTAGAAAACAGGCGTTTCCTTAGTCTTTCTGTCTGGACACCCAATGTTAATATTTTTCGCGATCCACGTTGGGGGCGCGGACAGGAAACCTATGGCGAAGATCCTTATCTCACATCACGCATGGGAGTTTCTGTTGTAAAAGGTTTACAAGGTCCTGCAGATTCTAAGTATCGAAAACTTCTTGCTTGTGCAAAACACTTTGCCGTGCATTCAGGACCGGAATGGAGCAGGCATACTATTAATTTAAATAATATTGATCCCCGTGATTTATGGGAGACATATCTTCCTGCATTTAAATCTTTGGTGCAGGATGCTGATGTTCGCGAAGTTATGTGTGCTTATCAACGATTGGATGATGAACCCTGCTGCGGTAACAGCCGCTTGCTTCAGGATATTTTGCGCGATGACTGGGGCTTTAAATATCTTGTTGTTTCCGATTGCGGTGCGATATCCGATTTTTACAGAAGTCATAAAGTTTCATCAGACGATATACATGCAACAGCTAAAGGCATTTTAGCCGGAACAGATGTGGAATGTCAATGGGAAAATCATACATTCAGAAAAATACCGGAAGCTGTTGAAAGAGGTTTGATAACTGTAGATGATGTTGATACTCATTTAATGCGTGCCCTGATCGGACGCTTCGATCTTGGTGAAATGGATAAGGATGAAATTGTTCCCTGGACAAAAATACCAGCTTCCATAATTAATAATGAAGAGCACAGGAAACTCGCTTTAGATATGGCTCGTGAGACAATGACTCTCCTTCAAAATAAAAACAATATACTTCCATTATCAAAATCTATTAATAAAATAGCTGTTATTGGCTCCAACGCCGATGATGAATCTATGTTGTGGGGTAACTATAATGGAAAACCTATTCGTACAATTACAATTTTAGACGGAATAAAAAAAAAGCTTTCAGAAGATAAAATTATTTATGATAAGGCATGCGATCTTGTCGAGGATAAAGTAACAGATAGCTATTTTTCAAAATGTTCTATTGACGGTAAGAAAGGTTTTAAAGCTACTTACTGGAATAATCCCAATCGTGAGGGAGAAGTTGTTGCTACACAGCAGATTGAGTTCCCGATAAAATTAACCACAGCCGGTCAGCACGAGTTTGCTTCCGGGGTTAAACTCGAAGGATTTTCTGCACTTTATGAAACTGAATTCACTCCAACTGTAAGTGAAGAACTTGTATTCAAATGCGGTGCTACCGGGTACTTCGAATTACTGGTGAACGGTGAATCACTCAGGAGATTCAATAACTGGAGAACACTTCCTTCGCGTATTCCTTTTAAAGTTGAGGCCGGTAAAAAATATAAAATAGAGATTCGTTATGCCCAGTTAAATAACTGGGAAGCAAACATAGAATTTAATTTTGGTAAAGAAGTAGATGTTGATTACACAGGGCTTACAAATAAGCTTAAAGATGTTGATGTTGTAATATATGCAGGCGGACTTTCCACGCTGCTTGAAGGTGAAGAAATGCCTGTATCGTATCCCGGTTTCAAAGGTGGCGACCGTACTAATATTGATCTTCCGTCTGTACAACTCAACTTGTTAAAGGCTTTGAAACAGGCGGGTAAAAAAGTAATCTTTGTAAACTGTTCAGGTTCTGCAATAGCCCTTACACCGGAAACGGAAACCTGTGATGCTATCCTTCAAGCCTGGTATGGAGGCGAGTCGGGTGGGCAGGCAGTTGCTGATGTTTTATTCGGTGATTACAATCCTTCTGGTAAACTTCCGATTACATTCTACAAAAGTTCTGATCAGTTACCTGATTTTGAAGATTATTCTATGAAAGGTCGTACTTACCGTTTTATGTCAGATCCTCTATTCCCGTTTGGTTATGGCTTAAGTTATACAACATTCTCAATCGGTGATGCTCAAATCAGTAAAACCAGGATTACAAATAATGAAAGTGTTGAGCTTACAATTCCCGTATCAAACACAGGTAAACGAGATGGAATAGAACTCGTTCAGGTTTATGTGCATAAGGTTAATGATGTAGATGGACCGATAAAAACATTAAGAGGATTTCAGCGAGTAAAAGTTGATGCGGGCAAAACAAGTCAGGCTATTATTAATCTACCGCCTTCTTCATTTGAGTTTTATGATAAAGCTACATACGATGTAGCCGTAACTCCCGGAGAATACGAAGTGTGGTACGGAACCAGTTCAGATGCAAAAGATCTGAAGATGACAAAGATTACAATTCAATAATATAATTATATTGGGATGAAAGCAGAATAATAACAAAATATTTTATATAGATTTGAATTTTGGTTAATAAATTGGAGTAAACAGTTTTGCGTAAAAAGGCTTTGATTATAATTTGTTTTTCGTTTGTGACGCTAAACTTACATGCAGAGAATGGACACGATCTTTGGCTTCGTGGTAAAAGCACGGGTTCAGTGAAAATTATCTGCTCAAAAAGTTCAGTCACCCTAAACATTGCAAAACAGGAATTGAAAAACTCCTGGCAGGGAAAATTGGGCGCAACCATTGAACTATTAGTAAAATCAGATCCGTTAATAAAAGGAGATGGATTCAAATTAAGTCCTGACGAAATTCAGGCAAACACAGAGTTGGGAATTTTATACGGTGTATACGAACTATTACGTCGCCAACAAACTGGTCAATCTATAAATAATGAGATCTCAAATCCTTCGTATGAACGGCGCATACTTGATCATTGGGATAATCTAAATGGAACAATAGAACGTGGCTATGCCGGTCTTTCAATCTTTTGGCATAGTGAAAAGGATTCATTTACTGTTACTGAACAAGACAAAATTCTGTGGACGGAATATGCACGAGCTAATGCATCTATTGGAATAAACGGAGCAGTTCTGAATAATGTTAATGCTTCACCCAAAATGTTATCTGGTGAATGTCTGAAGAAAGTAAAAGTTATTGCAGATGTTCTGCGTCCTTTTGGAATCAGAACATACCTGTCTATTAATTTCGCATCACCGACTGTATTGGGTGGATTGAAAACATCAGATCCGCTGGATGCTGATGTAATTAAATGGTGGAAAAATAAAATTCAAGAAATCTACAGCTTGATTCCTGACTTCGGAGGATTTCTGGTAAAAGCAAACAGCGAAGGTCAACCAGGTCCACAGGATTTTGGGCGAACTCATGCAGACGGAGCTAATATGCTTGCAGATGCTTTAAAGCCCTATGGCGGTATTGTTATGTGGCGAGCTTTTGTATATAGTCCGAAGGAAAAGGATCGTGCAATGCAGGCTTACTCGGAATTTATGCCGCTTGATGGTAAGTTTAGAGACAACGTAATTATTCAGGTAAAAAACGGTCCGGTAGATTTTCAACCTCGTGAACCTTTTAATCCACTCTTTGGTGCTATGAAAAAAACTTCTGTAATGCCCGAACTTCAGATCACCCAGGAATATCTTGGTCAATCCATTCACCTGGTATTTTTGGCGACAATGTGGGAAGAGTTCCTTCAAAGCGACACTTACCAGGAAGGCATTGGTAGTACTGTTGCACGATGCACTGATGGAAGAATTTATCCGCAGAAACATACCGCAATTGCCGGCGTGGCAAATATAGGATTAGATACCAACTGGTGTGGTCATCCCTTTGCACAGGCAAACTGGTATGCTTTTGGTCGTCTTGCATGGAACGACCAATTGTCAAGTGAACAAATTGCAGATGAATGGCTGAAGCTTACATTTAAACCAACTGCATTGGAAGATAAAGCAAAGACCACAGTCCTTCCAATTGAATGGAATCATAATTTTCTGATCCCGGTAAAACAAATGATGCTTGAAAGCCGCGAAGCCGCAGTTAACTACACGATGCCAATGGGGTTGCATCATATTTTTGCGGGAAACAATCATTATGGCCCGGGACCATGGTATGCACCGAAGGGGTTACGACCGGATTGGACTCCCCCCTACTATCATCAGGCAGATACCAACGGTATCGGTTTTGACCGCACACAAACCGGAAGTAATGCTGTTTCCCAATACCATGAACCTCTGAATTCTAAACTTAATGATGTGAAAACCTGTCCTGAAATTTATCTTTTATGGTTTCATCATTTGCCGTGGAATTATCAAATGAAGAGCGGACGCTCTTTGTGGGATGAGATTTGTTATCATTACGAAACCGGTTTACAGCAAGTTCGTGAGTTTCAGAAAGTTTGGGATAAGGTTCAACCTTACGTAGATCCGGAACGATTTAGTCTGGTCCAAAACAAGCTTAGAAAACAATGTATCAATGCTCAAGAATGGAAAGATGGCTGTCTACTTTATTTTCAACAGTTCAGCAGGTTACCGATTCCTTACAATATAGAACGACCGGTGAATGATTTGAATGATTTGGAAAACAAAAATTTTTCAAAAGAATAATAAATAAGAAGTATTTAGATGAAAGATGATTAAGGAGAACTATCCAATAAAAATATAAAGCATGGTTACTATGAAAATTAAAATTAAATACTTGATTTTTGCTTGCTTGTTTCCTCTACTAAGCCAGGGACAGGTTGTAAAAAATTATAAACAATTAACGAATGGCGTAAGTGTTAATTTAACAGAAGGAACTATCAACATTTCTTCAATTGCAGATAATGCAGTAAGAGTAAAATTTTATAAAGAAGTTGAAGATACAGTGCCTGAGCTTATTTTTACTACAACAGAGAAGGCTGCAAAATTTAAGGTTACAAATTTGCCTTCAAAACTGGAATTAAAAAGGGGGAAAATTATTGTTGTTGTGGACAAACAAACGGGTAATTTGTCTTTTGCGAATAATGAAGGAAAAATTTTCCTGAACGAAAAAGCCGGTACAAGAAAGTTAATACCGGATTCTGTTATGGGAGAACCTTGTTTTATAGCAGAACAAAGTTTCGAATCGCCAAAGGATGAATATATTTTTGGTCTGGGTCAGTTCCAGGATGGGCATTATAATTTAAAAAATATCACCCGTCAGTTAATACAAGTCAATTCTCAAATTTCACTACCATTTATTTATTCAAGTAAAGGACACGGCTTACTCTGGCATCAATATGGACTTACTGATTTTAATCCGGCAGACAATTTTATTAATCTTGAAAAACAGGAACAATCAGCAGAGGGTAATGATCAGGTCGCTGAAGTTACAACTACGTCAGGAACGCAAAAAGTATCTCAGCATCAATCGCTTTACACCGGACAGTTTAAAGTTCCTGCTGACGGAGTCTATTCAATATTTCTTAATCTGGGCGATATGGATAACCGACAGTATGTCGTCATCGACGGGAAACCCTGTATAGATATAAGCAATTTCTGGCTTCCACCTACGGCAGATGCACTAGTAAATTTAAATGCCGGAAAACACAGGGTACAATTAATTTGTAAATCCAGCAACACACCTAAGCTATCCTGGAAACTTACCGGAGATGAAACTACATTCCGTTCACCAAATGCCAAACTGCTTGATTATGTTGTATTTTATGGCCCGTTAGCAGACAGTGTAATTGCTGCTTACCGGAATCTCTCGGGTAACGTTCCTATGTTACCTCGCTGGGCTTATGGTTTCTGGCAATGCCGCGAACGCTATACGTCGGGTACAAATTTGGTTGAAACAGTAAAAGAATTTCGGAAAAGAAATATACCTATGGATGTTATTGTTCAGGACTGGCAGTATTGGGGAGATAACGGTTGGGGTGTACCCCAGTTTGACGAAACCAATTATTCCAACCCGGCAGGTTTTATAAAAGAAATTCACAATTTAAATTCACATTTTAATATTTCAATTTGGTCAAACCCGGATAAGAATTCTGCAATTGGGAAAGAGTACATTGCAAAAAATCTTTTTATACCAAATACAAAGTGGCTGGATTATTTTAGTCCCTTAATAAGAGAATCCTACTGGAATACATTAAACAAAAATTTATTTTCTTATGGAGTTGATTCCTGGTGGATGGATGCAACCGAACCTGAAAACGATGCTTTGCATGGTCAAAAAACTTACTTGGGATTAGGAGATTTTTATAGACTTACCTATCCGTTGTTTGTCAGCAGGGCAGTTTATGAAGGTCAGAGAGAAACAACATCGGATAAAAGAGTTTGCATTATAACACGTTCAGCGTTCCTCGGTCAGCAAAAATATGGTACCATAAACTGGTCAGGTGACATAGGCGGTAATTGGGATACATATAAAAAACAAATTGTAGCCGGACTTAATTTCACTATATCCGGTATGCCATATTGGACTACAGATATCGGTGGATTTTTCCGTCCGGGTAAATCACAGTACACAGACGAAAATTATCAGGAGTTGCTGATACGCTGGTATCAATGGGGCACTTTCAATCCAATTTTTAGAATTCACGGATACCAATCAGAGACCGAACCATGGCATTATAGTCAGCAAGTTCAGGATGATATGCAGAAAATGTTAAACCTGCGTTATCGTTTAATGCCATATATTTATTCCGAAGCATGGCAGGTTACTAAAAACGGATCAACTATTATGCGTCCTTTGGTAATGGATTTTTGTAAAGACAATTCCGCATTAAACCAGCTTTATGAGTATATGTTTGGAAAATCATTTCTCGTGGCTCCTGTAACTGAACCCGAAGTAAATGAACGGGATGTCTATTTACCCGAATCTGTTAACTGGTACGACTTCCGGACAGGCAAATATTTTGAAGGAGGTCAAACAATAAAAGCGGAAGCACCACTTGATGAAATTCCTCTTTATTTAAAAGCCGGATCAATCATTCCAATGGGACCCTCAATTCAATATGCAACAGAAAAAAGCGATCCGGTTGAAATCAGAATTTATCCCGGCGCTGATGGTGAGTTTACATTATATGAAGATGAAAACGATAACTATAATTATGAGAAGGGAATTTATTCTACAATAACTTTTAACTGGGAAAATGAGAAAAAAGAATTGACTATTAATGATCGTAAAGGCTCTTTCCCCGGAATGCTTAGTGAACGTAAGTTCAACATAGTTGTTGTTGGAAAAAACAAAGGCGTTGGAATTACTTCTGTTGAAAAATTTGATCAAGTAGTAACCTATGACGGGAAGAAAGTTGTGGTTAAACTGTAACGGGAAAGTCTAGAATAGAAATTAAAGATATAGAATGGTGTATTGAAAATAAATAAAATAAGAACAAACAATGAAAAGAATAGTAAGAATTTTTGAGGTTATCTTTTTTACAGCGATAATACTTTCCACAGCCCATGCTCAAAACCCAATCATTCAAACCAATTACACTGCCGACCCGGCACCAATGGTTTATAACGATACGGTATTTCTTTACACCGGGCACGATGAGGACGATGCATTCGGATTTAAAATGCAAAATTGGTTGCTATATACATCAACCGATATGGTGAATTGGACAGACCACGGAGTTGTAGCTTCGCTGAAGGACTTCAAGTGGGTAAACACCGATAATGGTGCTTGGGCTTCTCAATGTATTTATCGCAACGGAAAATTCTACCTATACTGTCCTATGCCTAATGGCGTGGGTATAGGTGTGTTGGTTTCCGACAGCCCTTATGGACCGTTCAAAGATACTATTGGTAAACCGTTGGTTAAAAATAGTATACATGACATAGACCCGACTGTATTTATTGACGATGATGGACAAGCTTATATGTACTGGGGAAATCCCGATCTCTACTATATTAGGCTAAATGAGGATATGGTTTCGTATTCCGGTAAAATAGTTACTGAATCTACCAAGCCGGACAATTACCAGGAAGGCCCATGGGTTTGGAAGCGCAACGGGCATTATTATTTGGCATATGCTTCCACTTGTTGCCCAGAAGGTATTGGGTATGCAATGAGCAATTCTCCGACCGGACCTTGGGAATATAAAGGTATGATTGTCGATGCATCGGAAAAGACACGCGGCAATCATCCGGGTATTATTGAATACAAAGGGAAATCGTATTGTTTTGGGCATAGTTATGACTTGTTGAAACTGACCACATCCAAATTTTATGAACGTCGTTCAGTGGATATGGATGAAATAGTGTATAATCCCGATGGCACTATAAAAAACCGCTATTATTGGTCCGATGAAGGTGCTGAACAAGTGGGAACCCTGAGCCCATTCAAACGGGTTGAAGCCGAAACCATGGCTTGGAGCGAAGGGGTCAAAACCATGTTCGAAACTGAATGGGAAGGGAGTTTCGAGTGGGATAAAGGAAAAAAGATTGCAGATCGTTTGTTTGTAACTTCCATACACAATGGTGATTATACAATGGTAAAAGGTGTCGATTTTTCAGAAAGAGCAGAATCGGTTGAGGTAAGTGTTGCATCGCTTTTTGGCGGAAAAATCGAAATAGCTATCGATAATATCGATGGACAAATCATCTCTACTGTTGATGTAAATACCTCACGTGAAGGAGGTATTTGGAGAATAATTACTGCCCCGATCAAAAAAAATATCATAGGGGTTCACAATGTATACTTTCTTTTCAGGGGAGAAAAAGATTTGTTCAATTTCGACTGGTGGCAATTCAAAACTAAATAAAAAATGAATTAAACATCGTGTCATCGAAACTTAAGAATTAGTAATAAGAAATAATTAAGAGTTATAAAATGAAAACTAAATTTTACTTTATGTTAATCGTAGGCGTTACTCTGCTTGCTGCTACTTTGTCAGCTAAATTTTACAGCACTTCTGATTCACCAAGAACAACAAAACTTTTTACAAAAGAATGGCATTTCAAGTTTGGCGATGTAAAAGATGGGCAAAATCCCTCTCTTGATGATTCGCATTGGAGGTTACTTGATTTGCCTCACGACTGGAGTATTGAGGGACATTTTTTATCTGAAACAAACAAAGAAAGTGTACCGGAGTTCCAGGTTGTGAAAGGAGAATGGAAATTCAGTGAAGGCGACAACATGCTTTGGAAGAACCCGGATCTAAACGACAGTTCCTGGCAGACAGTGGAGCTTCCTTCAAACTGGGAAAAAAGTTCTAACTATACTCTGGATAACGTTTACGGCTGGTACCGGCGTGAATTGAAAGTACCTGCAGATTTAAAAGGGAAAGATATTTTTATTAATGTTGGCAAAATTGACGACGCTGACGAAACATATTTCAATGGAGTAAAAGTAGGCGGTATGGGTTCTTTCCCACCGAACTATACAACTGCATGGGATATCTTACGGTATTATAAAGTTCCGCATGAAATTATCAACTACAGCGGAAAAAATAGCATTGCTGTTCGTGTTTTCGATGGTATACAGGGAGGCGGCATTTATGATGAAGGAATAAAAGTGATCGAGGGTCCTTTTGAATCTACCAGTCCGGGCGGAAGCGGAGGTGGTTATTTAAATGGAGGTATCGGATGGTACCGGAAAGAATTTAAACTACCCGAAGACATTAAAGACAAACATGTTTTTATTGAGTTCGACGGCGTGTATATGAACAGCGACGCCTGGATAAACGGAGTTCATCTTGGCAACAGACCATACGGGTATTCCAGCTTTCAATATGAATTAACAAAGCATTTGAAATTTGGTAACGAAAAAAATTTTATGGCCGTCAGAGTCGATGTGCAGCAGCCTTGTTCGCGCTGGTATTCCGGTGCGGGCATTTATCGTAATGTACGGTTAAACGTAACTGATCCTGTTCATATTGCACATTGGGGAACTTATGTTACTACGCATGAAGTTTCTGAAAGAGAAGCGACCGTTCGGATTAAAACAAAGGTACAGAATCAAAGTAATTCTTCACAGCAAGTTACTCTTGAATCTAATATTATTGATAAATCAGGAAACAAAATTGCCGGCAGCAACTTAATCCAAAAAATAAATGCAGATGGCATTAGCATTTTCGAACAGGTTATCAAAATTCCAAATCCTAAATTATGGTCATTGGAAAATCCAAACCTCTACCAGGTTAAATCTGAAGTTTTTGTGAACGGTAATTTAGTAGATACTTATAGCACCCCATTCGGAATCCGAACGTTTGAATTTACTACGGACAAAGGATTTTTCTTAAATGGCAAACATGTAAATATTAAGGGTGTGTGTCTTCATCACGACCTGGGAAGCCTGGGTGCAGCTGTCAATAAGCGAGCAATTGAACGTCAGTTGGAAATAATGAAAAGCATGGGTTGTAACGCTATACGCACGAGTCACAATCCACCTACACCTGAACTGCTGGATTTATGTGACCGTATTGGTTTCCTTGTGATGGACGAAGCTTTTGACGAGTGGAAAAGGAACAAAACAAAATATGGGTACGGGCAGTTTTTTAACGAATGGAGTGAAAGAGATTTAATGGATATGATCCAGCGAGACAAAAATCATCCAAGTATTATTTTATGGAGTATAGGTAACGAAATCCCCGAGCAAGACAATGCTGATGCATACGAAATGTCGAAGCGACTTGTCGATATCTGTAATAGAGAAGATCCTACTAGACCTGTAACCTCTGGATGTAATTCACCAGAAGCCGCTATTAAAAGTGGATTTTCAAGACCACTTGATGTATTGGGCATTAATTATAATATGTCCTTTTATCTGACCTATAAAGACAAGGCAAAACTAGTTGGTTCAGAAACTGCATCAACTGTAAGTACGCGTGGAGTATATAATCTAATTCAGGATGGAGATTCACTTAAAGTAATTAAGGAACTAAACAACCAGTGTTCATCATACGATATGAATGCTCCAAGTTGGGGCAATGTAGCTGAATCAACTCTTAAAGCAGTAAAAGATGCACCTTGGGTTGCGGGTGAATTTGTCTGGACAGGCTTTGATTACATCGGAGAACCAACACCTTTTAGCTGGCCTTCAGTTAGTTCTTATTTTGGTATTGTGGATTTGTGTGGTTTTCCAAAAGACCGCTATTATCTTTACCAGAGCCAGTGGATAAATAAACCAATGGTTCATATTCTTCCATACTGGAATTGGAAAGGTTTTGAAGGAAAGAAAATTCCGGTCTGGTGTTACAGTAATTGTGAATCAGTGGAATTATTTTTAAATGGAAAATCCCTTGGTGAAAAGAAGTTTAGTAGTACAGAAGATTTACATTTAGAGTGGAACGTTTTTTATACTCCGGGAACATTAAAAGCA
>Ga0307445_10000319_pt1 | contig 25272 bp, 26 predicted proteins | sample SalMarSW160330MG_FD_202147 | JGI IMG/M metagenome (GOLD analysis project Ga0307445, IMG submission 202147) | Salt marsh sediment microbial communities from the Plum Island Ecosystem LTER, Massachusetts, United States - SW1603-30 | ecosystem: Environmental > Aquatic > Marine > Intertidal zone >... | reverse complement strand
GGAATATACGTACCAGGATTTTAACAATTTTACTTATCTATTAAGTAATGATACGCTAAATCCTATTACCGATGAATATCAACATAAACCCTTTGAATACTCGGTATTTTTACAGGATAACATCGATTATAAAGGCCTATATGCCAAGATCGGTTGCAGGTATGATTGTTTTTCAAACGACATAGCCGGATTTGATCCAAAGGTAATTATCTCACCGCGTATTGGATTTTCTTTCATGGTTACTGATAGATTCCTTTTCCGGGCTAATATCGGTCGCTATGCTCAGCCACCCTTATATGATTATCTATACAGTTATTATCAACTATTGCCATATCCATATAGCACAGGCATACCTGATGTTGTCGGAAATCCTAATATTGAACCAGAAAAGACCATGTCCTACGAACTGGGGCTCCAGGGAGCAATACACAGAAATCTAAGTGCTACTATAAATACATTTTATAAAGACGTATCCGACCTCATTGGAACGCGCTTTGTTGCAGCTCTTCCCAGAAACTACGCACAATATTTTAATGTTGAATATGCTAATATCAAAGGTATCGAAGCGATCTTGGAATTTGTCAATCCCGTATTCACCGGTAAAATATCCTATACCCTCTCATGGACAAGAGGTTCGAGTTCATATGCCGCTGAAGTTTATGATATTGTCCAGCTTGATACAACATATGTCCCCGAAGCTAAAGAATATTACCTTGATTTTGACCAGCGCCATCGACTTTTTATTCAAGGGGTGTTCAGCCTTCCTCTACGTACAAGCTTGTACATCTTCGGTCATATCGGTCAAGGGTTTCCCTACACACCACCCGGACCTGAGGGGAAATACGAAGAAAGGAATATCCTGAACCTACCCTTTCAGCGTCGTGTCGATCTCGTTATCTCAAAATCGCTAAAGATCAATAGCCTTGTCGTGAACGCTAATTTCGAAATCATAAATATCCTCGATGCAAGATATGAAATTGCACAGCACGGTATGTTTCAATCCTTAGAGGATATTAAAAAGGAAGAGTTCAATGATTATATTCCAATGACAAATTATTATTATAGTCCGGCAGCTGATTTTGATCATGATGGATTGATAACGCCGCCCGAGGAGTTCAATGCTTATAGAGCGTCGGTAGTAGCAACAGATGATTGGGTTAATGCAAACTCGGCACCAAGGAGAGCAAGACTTGGTATTTCCATCAATTTTAAGTAGCGAGGAAATTGTATGAAAATAAGAACACTATTATTCTTTTTAATACTAGCGCTTATCGTTCTCTCTCGATCGATCGGCTGTTCCAGTGCCGAACCTCCTGAAGTTCAGATCATCGCTCCTGAGGATGGATCGATCGTCAGCGGAACTGTGGATATAGCTGTCGAGGTCATAACCGAGGAACAGGTTGAATACGTCGAGTTGTTTATCGACGATGTACTTGAATTCACGACTATCTCAGAACCTTATATTTATCCTTGGCAGACCGCATCGTTTGAGAACAACTCATTACATACGATCTATGCAAAAGCTCATGATGAATATGGACGAGAAGGATTCTCTGACACCATAACAGTCAGAATAAGTATCCTCGGTACCAAAAAATGGCGCTATGAAATGGATGGCATTGTCAAGTCTTCACCGGCGATCGGTCTTGATGGCACTATCTATGTCGGTTCATATGACGGCTATCTCTATGCGCTCAATCCTAATGGGACTTTAGCCTGGCGCTACGTAACAGGTGGTGGTATTGAATCCTCACCCGCAGTTGCTTCAAATGGTACTATCTATTTTGGCTCAAGCGATAAATACATATATGCACTCAATCCTGACGGCTCCCTGGTGTGGCGATACCAGACAGGCAGCAACGTGGACTGTACACCGTCGATCGCTTATGACGGCACTATCTATGTCGGTTCGCGCGATCATTATCTGTATGCAATTAACCCGGACGGTTCGTTAAAATGGCGATATTTGACTAATGCTCCTGTTCAGTCTTCACCCGCGATCGCTTCGGACGGCACGATATATTTCGGGTCATGGGATTGTTATTTATATGCTTTGAATCCTGATGGCAGTCTATTGTGGCGTTATCAAGCTGGAAGCTATGTCGTGTCTTCACCGGCGATCGGATCAGACGGCACGATCTATGTCGGTTCAGATGATTATTATCTGTATGCATTCAATCCGGATTCCACATTGAAATGGCGTTACCTGACCGGTGAAGCCGTAAATTCATCGCCTGCGATCGGTACTGATGGCACGGTCTATTTTGGCTCTTGGGACCATTATTTTTATGCGGTAAATCCAGTTGGTTCGCTCAGATGGCGTTACCGAACAGGTCATATAGTAGCGTCTTCACCAGCGATCGGTTCTGATGGTATAGTATATGTTGGATCATATGATGAGTACCTCTATGCATTCTCGCATAATGGTGCTTTGCAATGGCAGACAAAAACCTGGGGTAAGATATATTCTTCACCAGCAATAGATACAGATGGAGTTATCTATGTTGGCTGTAGTGGTGCATGGATACCCGCGCTTTATGCTATTCAAGGTTCTGGATCTTTGGCTGATACCCCATGGCCGATGTTCAACCATGACATCGAACATACTGGCAAAGCAGGGTTATAATCGACTATGGAAATAATTGCGATCTTGAAAAAACAAACAATAGTAAATTATCTACAATCTACAATAAAAGGGTTCCTTATTCTTTCCATTACTGCGCTCTTCATTATCAATACAGGGTGCAAAGATCCGTATGAATTTGCTCCTGAACCAGATACCTTGATTCCGCCGCCTAATCCACCAAGACTTGTTTATCCACCGGATGATACTGGCTACGTTTTAACTAACATACCCGGTCTGGATGTAGTTCAAATAGAATTTATTTGGAACGCAATCATAGATGCTGAATATTACGAATTCCATATATCTTCGGAACCAACATTCAATGATACATTAACAAGAATATATGAATTATCCTACAATACACTCGACAGTATCTTCACTAGATCCAGCACAGGCGACCATTTCTGGCGTGTCAAAGCATCGAGTCCAAGCTGGACATGGTTCACTGATTGGTCAGAGGTAAGACGTTTTAGAATATGGTATTCAGGACCAGCACCATATTAGTGAATACTATTGATTTTATGGTAATTATTCAGTAGATTTTATTCTCTTCTTTTGCGAAAGTATATTACTGTAAAGATCACCAAAACTACGATAAGTACTACAGCTACTATAATATTATACTGCTTCAAAAAATTCGCTGCTTCACCCCAGGTAGAACCGACATAGAAACCTATGATCACTAAAAATAAATTCCAGAGCAACACACTGATCAGGCTGTACCAGAAGAACTTCTTCTTATTGATCCTGACGATACCCGCGGCAAAGCAAAGGGGTGCTCTCATGCCGGGTAAAAAACGATTTAGCAAGACGATCAGATCACCCCGTTTTGTAAATGATCTCTTTGCCTTCTCGATCAATCTAACGGGAAATAACCGGTCTAAAAAAGAACGCCCCATGAGCCCGAGTAGTGCATCGCCCTTTTTTTCACCGATATAATAGAGTATCATCATCCCGGTCAATGCACCGATAACAATGAATGGGTACATTATATAAATATTGAAATGGCCTTGCCCGGCAAGAAATGAAAAAACCAGAACAAAGACATCAGATGGATAGGGCGGGAACAGACTCTCAAAACAGCAATTGAAAAGCAAAAAAAGATACACTAATATGGGAGCCCGTCCTGAAAACCATTCAAACATTATCGTTCCACCTCTTTGACACAATGATCATTCATTTATATCTCTTCCTCTAGGATTTTCAATATCTCACTTGCCTCATACACCCTATCCCTTTTCGCCTGAGTAGTCTCTCTTAGAATACCAACTCTTTCAAGTTGTTTCATAGCTTTACTCACCGCGGGGAAAGTTAATTTGAGCGCTTTTGCACCAGATTTAATATTTATAACTGGTCTCATAAAAATAAGATCTAAGACCCTTCCAGCACTGGGCGAAAGACCTTCTTCATGAACCTTTTTTCTATAGCTCTCCTGGAGTTTTACAAGATGTCGTGCTCTCATTATCGCGTCTTGAGATTGATCTATCACTCCTCTCAAGAAAAACTCGATCCATGCTCGCCATGCGCCATGCTGACATACTTTCAAGAGAAGATCTCGATATTCATTTGAATATTTTTCAAAGAAAGCACTGAGGTAAAGAAGAGGTTTTGGCAGCAGTTTCCTCTTATGCAAGAATAGAATGATCAAAAGGCGTCCTATTCTTCCATTACCATCATGAAATGGATGAATTGTTTCAAACTGCGAGTGGATCAAAGCTGCCTTGACTAACGGTGAAATAGAATTCTCCGAGAGCAAGAATTTTTCTAATTGCTTTAGAGCCTTTTTCATTTCAGGTACAGGGGGTGGTATAAACCTAGCCTCGACCTTATTACAACCGGGTGGACCAATCCAATTCTGACAATCTCTGTACTCACCCGGTTTCCTATCCACGCCACGGACATCTTGCATCAGGATCTTATGAAGTTCACAGACAAGAGCCAGGCTTAGTGATGATTTCTGTAGACGACTAATACCATATTCTAATGCAGTTACGTAATTCATAACTTCTTTGATATCCTCTTGCTCTTTAACCTGCGTTGATTCCGATAAAAAGAGCTCGCTGAGAGTGGAACGTGTCCCTTCAATGCGTGAGGATAAAACTGCTTCTCGTCTTATAAAAGGATAAATAAGTAAATGCGGATTTGGCAATGTCTCTCCCAAACCGACCAAAACACCTAAAGATCTGGCAGCATTAGATAGAAGAGAGCTAAAAGAAGCATCCCAAATCAATTCTGGAGGCAATGAATTAGGTACAAATGCCCATAACCCATCATCGGTTTTTACTAATCGACCAGAACTACTATTTCTGAAAAGCAGACGATCCATACATTCCTCCATATGATATAGATAGAATATCCTATTAAACGATAATCAATATTTGATTAATAGTAGACGATTTTGTTTAACGATCGTTTAATAGGATATAAAGATATTAAACAAAATATTATTATTGTTTAATAATACACTAGACTATATCGATGTCAATACCTTAGTTACGATCAAACAAGTGTTAAATAGCTATGATGCCTATTAAACAAAATTGTCAAAATGTTTAATAATATCTTTTGGTCTTAAAAACCTGCTTGGCTATCTTACCAATGCTTTTTTAAGATTCAAGACTTTCAGATTTTTTGCTCCATGGTTTTCGAGTATGTCTGAATGCGTATGCTTGTCGAGTTTAGGGGATTTTCGTTTATCGCAGCGTAATGTCGATCTGGGCTCCGATCTGCTGTTGTCGCAGTGTATCACGCTTGACCGTAGAATATTTGCAAGTCAGCTTAAGAAAACTCGCTGGACGAGCAGTGAGGTACAAAAACCCACACTCACCCTGATAATAAAGCATGCGATTAGTAATAACACCTGGCAAATCTACTTCATAAACGAATAGTCTTGAGGCATATGAATCACTTTTAAAGATGCCATACCTACCTCGGAGTCCTATTCTGCCGATATCAACGCCCATTTCAAGACCTCCGAATATCCCCTTTTCAAGGGTATCGGGTTTGAAGACATATCGTTCTTCAAGCCTCAGATCAAAAAACAGTCTTTTAACCGGTCTAATACGCATGAAAACGCTTGAACCAGACAAATCGAGCGATCTTGAGGTATACCTAAGTCGTACTTGAAATTTGGCATGAAGCACACCAAAACTCTTTTCGACATTCACTCTGAACCCGTATTTGACAGAATCCTCATCCAATTCAGAATCGAGGGTGAGGGTTGCTCCAAGATCCAGATATTTCGAATGATTGGTTATATTCAAAACACCGCCGTAATAATTATCTTCAACTTCAATACCTTTGGGTGAATAAAATCCTGCTGGAAAATATTTTCCAGCAAGCTGAATATCAAGAAAAGGCACAAAACCAGAACAACCGAAGAGGCCGCCTATCCGATCATGATGGGTTCTCGCAAGCTCAGAGAATATGACGAGCTCATCACTATAATATTTCATGCCAATACCAGTGATCCAAAATGATTCGCCATAGAAATCATCAAGTGAATCAGAACATACGAAGGAAGGATTATATGAACAGAGATACGTTCTGTTTGCGACGAGCAGATCTCGAAATCTGTATTGAATATTATAACCGACAATTTCTTCACTGATTTTGTCTTTATGAGCCAGTCCAGTCGAATCAGTATGTTCCCCTGAGAGATCAAATGAGAATGCATGACCGGATGAATCGATACGACCATCCAGTTTCTGATTGGAATAAAAGAGCGTGAAGTGCATAAACAACGAATCGCTCAGGGCGGCGCCGAAAAAACCGCCGTTTTCAAGTACTGATGTATAGGGTAATATACCACGTTCTTTAATGAGGATGCGAAAATCTGTGGAATTAAAAAATGAACCCAGTGGAGAGGCAACAACTCCCGAGCCAATATCCAGATTATATTTTCCCAAGGCAAATGTCCGCTGGTCTTGTTTGACAATAAGACCTGAGGCCCAATAATCAAACAAAGAACTCTCGTAAGGGTCTTTTTCATTCACGAAGTATACATCGTAATGGCCAAAAACACACTGGGATTTAGTAAAGTATTCAACTGAACCTGGTTTAGCAGGTACCTCTGTACGGACGCGCCATCTAGTCACTAATTTTTCTATATCACGGTATTCAGATCTCACTGTGATATAAGGCAGTATTTCATCTAAGCGGAAGCGGTCAAAACCCGGGATCGCCAGTAGATCAAAGACTGACGCGAAGTAACCATGCTGCTTCCGGTAATCGATGATCTTAAGACAATCAGCCGCTGATAAGTAGGGGATTCTGATCAATTCTTCGAAATCAGCTGCGTTCAGGTTTATCGGATTTCGGCGCAAAGATTCCAGATCCCTCAGTATTATATCATAATCTCTGTTCTCTTCGGTCTCAAAGATATCAGCATCAGTATAAAGAAGAGATAAACAGAAAAAGATAATCATGGGTAGAACTTCAAATTGAATGCATGGGATAGACCGAGGTACTGATGATTGCTTCCTGAATAAACCAGTATAAAATCGCCTAAATTTAGTTTGACCATATATTCAAGATAGATCGGGTCGGTATTGACCCCGGTACCTATATCTATGATCTTATAAGGTGCAAACGTGATACCAAAATTGAAAAAAGGCAGCTCTTTGTTCATGCCGCGAACTGCAAAGGCAAATTCGAATCTGTTTTTAGTCTGATAATCAAACCGGATAGAATAACTCAAGGGCAGCTGATCAACACGGGACAATCTGGGAAAATTCAAATTATTCACCCAGGCACTGAGCTTCATATTTCTCTTTTGGAACGCACTACTCAAGCACAGTGAGTAGGTAAATCGATTGGAGTAATCCCTAACCCAGTTATTCAGTAAACCAACGCCAAAGCCAACCGACCATAGTTTTTGAAAACTGAAGCAGCTGCCTAGTCTAAGCACATTCTCGCGGTACAATTCGTTTCCGAAACTGCAAGCACTCAGGCGATATGATCTCAACGATGAGTACAGATAATAAGTGCGTAATTCAGGTAATTGAAATTTCGAACCCGTTCCAATAACGACTTGAAATCTCTCTCTGTTTTCCAGTGTTGGGTTAAACTCCCTCTCAAAAAAAATATTTTGTGGAAATAACGTTGTTTCAAATACACCGAGCATCATTAATATAATCATGTTTATCTATTTGTGCGAGATTTTACCTAATTATACTTTCTCTACTTTTAAAATCATATTCTCGCTTGATACAACTTTTACTTTGCTTCCTTTCTTAATAATTACATCACTTACAGCACTCCAAAATTCGCCGTGCACAAATGCTGTCCCTCCTGATACCGTAATGTCTGTCCTCGCCTCACCGAATCCACCAATGAGCCCTTCTTTACCGGTCACCCTCTTTTTAAACTGGGCATGTATGCCCATGCTTACAATAAAAATAAAAAATGCTGCGATAATAACAACCGCGATCACAATTACCTCCCATGATAATCTCAAAAACGATACATCACTTTCAAACAATATCAAAGAACCGAAAATCAAAGAAATAATACCACCGATCGTTAACAGTCCATGCGATGTTATATATATTTCCAGAATAAAAAGTATCGCGGATAAAAGAATCAATGCGACACCAGCATAATTAACAGGTAATAACTGCAGTGCATAGAAACCAAGGATGATACATATCCCGCCGGCCACACCAGGAAAGATCATACCGGGATTCTGCAGTTCAAAGAAAAGGCCATAAACACCGAGTAATAGCAGTACATAAGCTACTGTTGGATTGGTTAATATAAGTAATAGGTTTTCCTTAAAGGTCATTGGAATATTCCGCACGGATCCCGATTCGGTATCCAGAATCATTTCTTTATCGTCAATCCGAACTTTTCGTTTATGCAATTTAGCGATCAAATCATCAACGTCTTTGGCGATCAGATCACAGACGCCGATAGTCAAAGCAGTCTCGGCGTCTATCGAAGCGCTTTCGCGAACTGACTTTTCTGCCCAGCCGATATTTCTACCTTTCTCTTTGGCAATCGCTTTAAGATAAGCAACTGCGTCATTAGTCACTTTTTCGATCATCACGCTATCAAGTTTCTCGCCCCCGATACTGACCGGGTGCGCCGCACCAACATTGGTTCCCGGCGCCATTACCGCAATATGACTTGCATATAAAATGAACACGCCAGCTGAAGCAGCGCGTGCTCCTTTCGGTGCAACGTAAATTACAACAGGAATTTTTGCGTTAAGGATTCTCTTTGTTATTTCGCGCATCGAGGCATCCAGACCACCCGGTGTATCGAGCTTGAGAATCAAACACATGGCTTCTTCTTGTTCGGCGACTGATACAGTACGCAGAAAATAAGAACTTGTCGCGGGACTTATCATGCCGTTGACCTCGCCGAGAAAAATATCGCCTGTGCTGATCAAGATACAAAGCAGTGACGTGAACATACAGAATAATAATCACATGCATAAACAAGTCAAGAGCAAGGAAAAAAATATATCCACTGATATTTCTGTGTGAAACTAGAAATAAACTCTTGACAAAAATTAAATTATGGTTATAATATCACATAAAAGGAGGTAATAATGCCGAAGAGCGGTTCAAGAAAGAAGAAAACTAAAGCAAAGAAAACAACTAAGAAAAAGAAGGTAGCGAAGAAAAAGACAGCCAAGAAAAAGGTTGCCAAGAAAAAGACTAAGAAAAAGGCTACTAAGAAAAAGAAGACTAAGAAAAGATAATTCTATACTGTGAAGAGGGGGGAGTTTACTCCCCCCTCTTCTTTTTAGTTATCCCATTGACAATACAAATCAAGTTAGTATAATTCGCTATGGATGATGAGCAATTTACAGCATTGTATAAAAATCTTCAGCATAATATCGCAGAAATAAAAGAAATGATCAAGAAACCAAAGGAGCTGGAAATACCCAAGAACCAGAAGCTTCTTGAGAAACTAAGATATCTTTTTTATAGTCTGACAAAATCCACGGTCGATATAGGGCACAGCATAATCCTTGAAAACGAATACCGGGATCCCCTGAATAGAACCGATATATTTATCAGTCTAGCAGAAAGAGATATTATTCTCTCGTCGGTCGTGCCCGGTGTAAAGAAAGCAACTCTGGCATTACCAAAATTAAACAGTTATCCGATTTCAGAACTGCTTGCCATTGTATCTGCTAGTCTTCCTGATATCCATAAGTGCTTGGATTCATTTCAAGTGTATTTTCGCTTTAAAGATAAAAAACTTTGAAATCAGTCCTTTGTATATTTTCGTTTCTATTCGGTATCTCAATAGGAAGTTTTTTAAACGTCCTGATCTACCGTCTACCGATCGGTAAATCTATTGTAAAACCAGGTTCCTTTTGCCCGAATTGCAAAAAACCCATCAAGTGGTTTGAAAACATCCCCATTGTGAGTTTCTTCTTTTTAGGAGGAAGATGTTCAGGCTGTCGCAAACCGATATCTATCAAATACCCGTTAATTGAGTTATGCACCGGCCTTATTTTCCTTTATCTGTTCATTAAATTCGGTCTCGGTGTGGAATTCTTCTTTTACTTATATTTCTTCTGTGCACTCATCGTAATTTCGGGTATTGATTTTTCGCATCAGCTTATCCCTGACATCATCTCTATACCCGGCATAGTAATGGGTATCATCTTTCAGCTTGTACATGGTGATATCAAACTGGGCTTGATCGGTTTATTCTTTGGTGGTGGATTGATACTCCTGATCCGGGTTATCGGTCAGCGGGTCTATAAGAAAGAAGTAATGGGTCTTGGAGATGTTTATCTAACTGCGATGATCGGTTCTTACGTAGGATTCCCCTTTATTCTCGTGGCGATTTTCTTTGCTGCTTTGACCGGTTCGATCATGGGCATACTATATATCGCCTCGACCAAACAAAATCGTGAAAGTCCCATCCCCTTCGGCCCTTTCCTGAGCATCGGTGGTGTAGTAGTCATTATATTTCAGAGACAAGTGATTCATCTATTTGCCCTGTTGGGAGTATATTTATAAGAAATATTTATCCTGATCACGGGTAAATAGGCGCTTAAGAATGAAAATCATTACTATTGTCGGACCGACTGCGGTGGGTAAAACTGACTTATCGATAGAAATTGCCCGGAGGATTTCAGGTGAGATAATATCTGCCGATTCAAGACAAATATATAAATATCTCGACATCGGAACGGCAAAGCCGACTACAGAACAGAGAAGACTGGCAACATTCCATCTGATTGATTTTGTACACCCCGATGAGAATTACTCGTGCGGTCAATTCGCCCGTGATGCTGAATTGAAGATCAAAGAAATAAGAAATTTAAATAGGATCCCGATTATTTGTGGAGGTACCGGTCTTTACATCAAAGCACTTTTTCATCCCCTCCATGCATTACCTGTGTCGAATCGCGAGATCAAAAACAGACTCCAGGCTTCCCTTGACAAATATGGTGTTGAACATTTATACAAAAAGCTCTTATCAATTGATCCACAGTGGGCAAGGCAGATCATGCCAAGGGATAAACAACGTATTATGCGCGGTTTGGAAGTCTATGAAATGAGCGGTAAGCCGCTTAGTGCTGTACTCAAGACAAAAAACAGGAGAACCGAATACGTCCCTTATTATATCGGTTTAAACCTCCCGCGCGCTGAATTGTATGAGACTATAAACCAACGCTTTGACAAAATGATCACGCAAGGTTTAGTAAATGAGGTGGAATCGCTCTTAAAAAAAGGACTCAACCCTGCATCGAATGCACTGCGTACAATGGGTTATAAAGAGGTAATCCAGTATTTAAACAACGAGCTTGTTCTTGAAAAAGCGGTCCAACTAGCCAAGCAGCGAACCAGGAATTTCGCCAAAAGACAAGTTACCTGGTTCAATAGAATATCTGGTTTACATTGGTATGATCCAAAAGACCCGGACATTATTAAATATATTATTAACGACTGGAAGGTCTACGGCTCAGCTGGGGAAAAATAGCGGTTATGGATCATCAAACGCGGGTACGATTTTCTAACCGCTCGCGCACAATGTTTTCAACGAGCGTTATCTCTTGATCAATAGAAAGATCTGTTGTATCAATAACGATAGCATCATCCGCCTTTTTCAAAGGTGAGTGGGAACGCCTTGAATCAAAATCATCACGGAACCTAAGGTTTTCAAAAATCTCGGCAAATGTCACCTGTACCTTCTTTTCGGTAAGTTCATCAAGCCTCCGACGGGCTCTTTCTTTTAAGTCTGCCTGCATGAATATTTTTACCTGGGCATCAGGAAAAACCACTGTACCAATATCACGACCTTCACAAACAACATTTCTACCTTTGGCAACCTCACGCTGTTTATCGACCATCCAGCAACGTACTTCAGGGACTGCGGAGATCGGCGATACAAGAGCATTAACCGGCGGTTTTCTTATTTCTGCTGTAACATCATTCTTATCAAGATATACGTAAGTCTTGTGATCCTCCTGTCGGAGATCGATCTTGGTATCAGTGATTATCTTGTCTATCAACGACATCTCGATATTATCAGGATCCCCGCTGCATTGTATATATTTCAGAGTCACGGCCCGGTACATCGCACCAGTATCGAGGTAGAAGAAATTGAGTCTTCTGGCGACTGCCTTAGCAGTCGTACTCTTACCAGAACCAGCTCCACCATCAATTGCTACAACGAACTCTGCCATTTATAATGGCTTCTTATCAAGCCCTCGTAATATTTTGATAATATGATTTTTCTGCGCAGCATAATTGTCTTTGCTGTCGTAATAGCTTTTTCTAAATCGTACTTTGCTTCCTTTACCGTACTCAACCACGTAAAACTCGGGACATTCTTAGGCATCATCCCGCCGCCAAAAAAATTCGTGAAAGAACCGATCTTTGCACCCGTTGGGATCAATGTACCTATCCCGGTCTTTACGTGATCGCCAATAAAACAACCGAGTTTTATCATCCCTGAATCAATTTCTCTGGTGCCGCGGCTTATACGTACAGTCCCATAATTATTTTTAAGATCAGAATTTGTCGTTAGTGCACCTAAATTCACCCATTCTCCGATGAATGAATGCCCGATAAATCCCTCGTGGTGCTTATTCGTATAACCCTGAAATATGCATGCTTCAACCTCGCCACCAATTCGACAAAATGGTCCGATACTCGATCCTGTGATCTTGGCACGATCAACGACCGTATTAGAACCTATATAAGCAGGACCGACAATAGTCGAAAAAGATCTAACGATTACATCACGGTCGATATATACCGGACCATTGGTTAAATCAATGGTCACATATTTATCAACACGAGCGCGGGGATCAATATGCAGACTACTTTTTCTACCGATCATATTAACATGTTTTAGGTTGTTATGTGTTGGTTTCGTGAGCATGAATTGCTTTATAAATACCTCTTGATTCAATCTAATTAGATCCCATGATGCATTGACCACAGATCCACTAATTCTTCGTTCGGTTCCTATGTTCGCAATAACCTTCCTGATCTCCTTTAAGTTCTTTGGATATGGTGGTTTGTGTTTAATGAATCCTATCGGTTGAGATTCAATCAAAAATTTCTGATCTTTCTTGGGGATTGCGATACGGCTAGAAATTATCGCTCGACCTGAAAAATATAGTGCTGGACCTGTTATACCAAATTTCTCTCTATCAAACTGTGGTCGTGTTATGTGGAAAATCTTTGCTCTTTTAAAAAATCTCGCCGTGTTCTCCTTGATGGTCATCATTCCGAGTCTCAAGAGAAACTGCGGGTAAAAATCGATTAATGGCTCAAAATGCTCTGTCTTATCTTCGTAAATTATTAGGTTCATAATGACAGAAAAATTGTTGCCAGCACTGCAAAAATAATACCTAAAACTCGGGTTGTGTTTATTGTCTCCTTGAGGAAAATAAAGCCATAGAGCACTGGAAAAATCACATACATGTTTGTTAACGGTACAACGACAGAAGCAGGACCGATCTTAAGGGCTTTGTAAAAACCAAGTATTGCGATCAATGATACTAATCCAACCGGTACAGCATACAGGATCTGCTTATTGATCATCAAATCTCTTCGAAGAACCAGGTATATCGATAAAAAGAAAATACCTGAAATAGATATCCAAAATGAGGTACTCGATGTATTAAAATAACGGGTCATCATCTTGCTGCCAATCGCCCAAAATCCCCATCCAATAAGGGCAATAAACGTGTATTTAACATACCCCATAGCTGATTATAGATAAGATAACCGGGAAGTCAAGATGGATATGAAACGAGATCTTCCTGTCTTGCTCTTGACAAATTAGAAAAATAATCTATAATTGACTCATGGTTCAAGTTATGCTTAAAAGAAAGAAATATAAGGTCGAAAAAGGTTCACCTGTACGTGATCTGGTCAAGGATAATGCGACTATTGCCGCCCGGCTCAATGGTGAACTCTGTGATCTTTCAAGAGAAATCTTGAGTAATTGTGAGCTTGAATTCATTGATTTCTCATCAGATATCGGTAAAAAAATATACTGGCATTCTGCTTCTCACATTATGGCGATGGCGGTAAAATCACTGTTTCCCGAGGCAAAATACGCAATAGGTCCAGCGATTGAACAGGGTTTTTACTATGATTTCGACGTTGAAAACCCTTTTTCCCCAGAGGATCTCGAAAAAATCGAGAAAAAAATGACTGAAATTGTCGCAAAAGATATACCTTTTGAACGAATTATCATGAAAAAAGAAGCAGTAATTGAGTTTTTTACAAGGAGAAAAGAGAATTACAAAGTCGAACTCGTTAAAGGAATACCTGACTCAGAGGCGAGTCTGTATCGTAACAATGATTTTATCGACCTGTGTCGTGGCCCCCATGTTCCAAGCACTGGCTATATCAAATCATTCAAGCTATTAAGTGTTGCTGGTGCTTATTGGCGAGGTGCTGTTGACCAACCCATGCTATCAAGAATCTATGGGATTGCATTCCCAGATAAAAAAGAGTTAAAAAACTACCTTAAGAAGCTTGAGGAAGCAAAACAGCGCGATCATCGTAAACTGGGTGCGGAATTACAGCTTTTTTCAATCTTTGAAGAAGCCGGCTCAGGTTTAGTCTACTGGCATCCAAAAGGCGCTTTACTCAAAAGACTCGTTGAAGAATACTGGATGCAGGAACATATTAAAGCTGGGTATCAAATAGTCTCGACACCGCATATCGCACGGGGTCATCTCTGGCATCAATCTGGACATTATGATTTTTATCGCGAGCATATGTTTATCCTACCTATGGAGAATGAAGAATATATATTAAAACCGATGAATTGTCCGGGGCATATTCTTGTTTATAAATCAAAAGTCAGAAGTTATAAGGATTTGCCTTACAAGCTCGCGGAATTAGGACAGGTATATAGAAATGAGCTTTCAGGTACGCTCCATGGACTACTGAGGGTCAGAGGGATTACCATTGATGACGCTCATATTTTTTGCCAACCGGATCAAATAGAAGATGAAATCGGCAAAGTATTAGATTTGACATTGAAAATACTTAAGAGATATGGCTTTGAGAACTATAAAATCGATCTGTCAGTAAGAGATCCAAAAGCAAAGGCCAAGTATTTGGGGAGTGACAAAGAATGGGTTCGCGCTGAACAGGGACTTGTCAATGCACTGAAAAAAAAGAAACTGAATTATAAAAAAGAAGAAGGTGAAGCTGTATTTTACGGACCCAAAATAGACATCAAACTCCTCGATGCACTCGGTCGTGAGTGGCAAGCGACAACAATTCAATTCGATTTCAATCTGCCAAAACGCTTTAAGATCGAGTATATGGACAAAGATGGAAAACATAAAGAGGTTGTTGCGATCCATCGTGCGATATATGGTTCAATAGAACGCTTTATCGGCTGCCTTATTGAACATTACAAGGGTGCATTCCCATTCTGGCTAGCACCAATCCAGCTTGTGGTCATGCCTCTTACTGACAAGCAGACAGGTTATGCAGATAAAATCTTAAAAAGACTGCTAAAAAGAAATTTACGAGCTGAAGTAAACGATAAGTCAGAAAAGATCAATTACAGAATTCGAGAAGCTGAGGTGCAGAAGATTCCTTATATCATCATCGTCGGTAAACGCGAAGTTGAGAATAAAACGATATCTGTAAGAAAACATGGCAAAGGAGACATCGGTGTTATGAAATTAAAGGATTTTCTGAGTATGATCAAAAAAGAACTAGGAGGTGACGATCAAACAAGTTCCAAGAGTAAATAGAAGAATTCGGGCTCAGAGAGTAAAGTTGATAAGTGCTGAAGGAGAAGTACTCGGTGAGTTTCACATCAAGGACGCCATGCATATGGCTCAAGAGAAAAAATTAGATCTCGTCGAAGTTGCGCCCAATGCAAGACCGCCGGTGTGCAAACTCCTCGACTTTGGTAAGTATCTATATGAGAAGAAAAGACAGGAACGAGCTGCCCGTAAGCATCAGCATCGAACATCAGCTCGAGGTATGAGAATGTCCTTGAAGATCAGTGAACATGATTATCAAGTTAAACTGGCTAAAGTAAAAGAATTTCTTGAAGATGGCGATAGAGTCAAGCTTACTCTGCGTCTGCGTGGTCGGGAAATGCTTCATTCTGATCTGGGAAGGAAAGTGCTCGAAAGGGTGATAGTAGACCTTGAGGGTTTAGGGAAAGTGGAAAAACCGCCAAAACAAGAGCATAATATTCTACACGTTACATTCCTGGCAGAGAAGAAAAGGAGATAATCTAATGGCAAAACAGAAAACAAAAAGAGGTTGGGCTAAAAGAGTAAAAAAGCGGAAAAGTGGAGAAATTTCAAGGAGGAGAGCAGGTAAAGGGCATCTACTCACCTCAAAATCAAAGAGAAGAAAGAGAAGACTCCGCAAATCAACTACCCTGGCAAAAGTCGATCGAAAACGGGTAAAAGGCTTGATATAGCGACAATTGACAAAATTTATAAAATGTATATAATTTGAAAAAGGAGACATACTATGCCGAGAACGAGAAATGCGCCCTATACGAAAAAAAGGCGAAAAAAGTGGCTGAAAGCTGCAAAAGGATATTGGGGAGCAAAACACAAGCTATATAAGACTGCGCGCTTAGCTGTTATGAAAGCATGGGTTTCAGCTTACCGCGAAAGAAAACGAAAAAAGAGGGTTTTTCGTAGTCTCTGGATTACCCGGATCAATGCTGCCTTAAAAGAACAGGACATGAAATATTCTCAGTTCATTCACGCCTTAAAGAAACACAGTATTGAATTAGACAGGAAGACCTTAGCTGCTCTTGCATACGAATATCCGGATGAGTTCAATAATCTTGTCCAGTTGTGTAAGAGTTAATGGTAGGAATAGACATTCATGGAAGAACGGCTCAAAATACTGCAGGAACAAATCCAGGTCATGCTCGAAAAGGCAGAGGACAAGAATGCCTTAGAAAACGTAAGAATAACGTATTTGGGTCGAAAGGGCGAGATAAACAGACTATTCAAAGAGATCGCTCAACTTCCGGTTGAGCAAAAAAAGACCTTTGGAAATAAAATAAATCATTTGAAGCGCGAGATCGAGCAAGCGCTCAACGCAAAACTCCAGAAGTTTCAGACTGCACGAAAAGATATCGACCCGCTCCTGCCTGGAAAGAAGTCTTTTGTCGGACATATCCATCCGATTTCTAAAATTTTCGATGAATTAATAATGTTCTTCACAAATTTTGGGTTTTCTATCGCAACTGGCCCTGAAATAGAGTATGACTGGTACAATTTTGAGGCATTGAACATCCCCCAGGACCACCCGGCACGCGATATGTTCTCAAGTTTCTATATAAAAAATGACCTTCTCCTGCGCAGCCATACTTCACCCGTACAAATCAGGGTAATGGAAAACCAAAGGCCTCCAATTAAGATAATGTGTCCTGGAAGATGTTATAGATATGATGCTTTTGATGCAAGCCACGCCCCTGTTTTCCACCAAATGGAGGCTTTGTATGTTGACAAAGGCGTGTCTTTTGGTGAATTGAAGTGGTTATTAAGTGAATTCGTAAAATTTCTCTTCGGTCCTAAAATTAAGTATCAAGTAAGACCCTCATTCTTCCCATTTACTGAACCTTCTGGTGAGCTAGCAATAAGTTGTGCTGTCTGCGGAGGATCAGGGTGCTCAGTATGCAGCAACAGTGGATGGCTTGAGCTTGGTGGATGTGGAATGGTCCATCCCCAGGTCTTAAAAAATGTCAAGATTTCAACAAAAGAATATTCAGGCTATGCTTTGGGCATGGGTATTGAACGAGTAGCGATGATAAAATATGTAATTGATGACATAAGGGTGTTTTTTAATAATGATATTAGATTTTTGGAGCAATTTTAATGTTAGTAACAGTGAAATGGCTTGAAGAGCTGATCGGGAAAAAGCTGAATCCAGAGGATATCAGGAGATGTTCACTCGATTTAGGGCTTGAGGTTGAGGATGAAAAAAGCCTTGCGCCTGATCACATCATTATTGGCAAAATATGCTCGGTAGAGCCACATCCTAAGCTCAAGAATTTAAGCATCCTACAAGTGAAAACCAACCAAGATACACGGATCATAACCGCGGCAAAAAATGTCCGACTCCATGACCGAGTGCTTGTCATCCCGGCCGGTAAGACCTTGAATGAGCAGAATATAGGGGAAAAGGATTTTGCCGGTATAAGATCACAAGGCATCTTGATTAGCGAAGAAGAACTGGGATTATCAGAAAAATCAGTTGGTGTCATTATTTTGGAAAAAGGTAAACCAGGTGTATTATTCAAGGATTATTACGATGATATAGTCCTTGATATGGGGACGACGCCAAATCGTCCGGATTGGCTTTCCATCGAGGGTATTGCACGAGAAATAGTAACTGGATTGAACATCCGTATGCCGAAAACTCGAGCATCGATTTTAAAACAAATGAATCGAACCGGTAGGTTCAAAATAGAAATTATTGATCTGCTCGGTTGTCCAAGGTATACGGCAAGAATTTTCGATAATATTGCTATTAAAGACTCACCCTTCTGGATTAAATGGCGTTTGCATTGTTTGGGGATGAATCCCGTAAATAATATCGTTGATATAACTAATCTCGTTATGTTGCTGACTGGGCAACCGCTTCATCCGTTTGATATGGATTTGCTCAAGGGACATATTACTGTAAGAGAAGCCCAGGATGGCGAGAAATTCATTACTCTTGAAGGTACTGATTTTAAACTCAAGAAAAGCGATTGTGTTATTGCAGATAACCAGGGTCCTGTTACGCTTGGTGGCATTATTGGCGCCCAGCGCGCACAAATCTCCAACTCGACAAAAAGAGTCCTTTTGGAAAGTGCCTATTTTGATCCTAAACGCATTGCTCATACATCACGACGTCTTGGTCTGCTCACTGAAGCATCAACCCGATTTGAACGTGGTGCGGATATCGCGATCACCGACAGAACATCGTCGATGACCGGAAGACTGTTTCAGAAATATGCCGGTGCTCATGAGATCGAATTTATAAGCACCGGGAAAAAAGGAAGGACTCGCTATATTGATTTCTCAGCTGATCGAATGAATAAAATACTATCAACCAACCTGACAAATCAGCAGATCAAAAAGATCTTAAAAAAGATCGATATACCAGTAACTGGCAATAAAAAACTCACCGCAAAAATACCTCATTATCGCAGAGACATAAAAATCAAAGAAGATATCTACGAAGAAATCGCCAGGATTTATGGTTACATGAAAATTCCCGAAATAATGCCGCAAAGATGGGGAGGGCGCATAACGATCAATAAAAACCGTGTACATGAAAAAACAATCCGCAATTACTTAATAGGTCAGGGTTTCAGTGAGACCTATAACCTATCTCTAATAGCCAGTGAAAGGCTTTCAGATTTTGGATTTAAGAAATACGTAAAAATACAAAATCCATTGAATGAGCGTTTTAATGCACTCAGACCAACGCTCTTTTTGGGTCTCTTAGACTGTGTGAATTATAATCTGTCAAAAGGAAATAGGTCCTTGAAATTATTTGAGATCGGGAATATCCTGCTTACTGAAGCACCGTTCCAAGAAAAAAGGATCGCTATGATTTTAGGTGGTGAACAATATCCTGATTCCTGGGACCAGAAAAATGCATTGATGGATTATTTTGACGCAAAAGGTGTAGTTGAAAGCATCTTCGATCTACTCCATATAAAGGAAATACAATTCCAGATAACCGAAAAACAGGGGTTCAACCAAGCTGCTAATATTGTTTTATCAGGTAAGAACCTTGGCTATATCGGCTGCATCGATACCGAATTATGTAGGGAACTCTATTACTATATTGAATTATCCTGGGATAGAATACTACCGCTGATTTCAGAAACATTCTATATACCACCAGCCAAATTTCCAGCCACTATTCGGGATCTTTCATTCCTGGTGAATGAAAATATCGAAGTGCCGGCTATCTTCAACTTAATCAACAAAGTTGGTGGTCCGGTTCTCGAAAGAGTGACTCTATTCGATTACTATAAGGGCAAGAACCTCCCTGCAGATAAAAAAAACCTGGGTTTCCGTCTCTATTTCCGTTCACCGGACCGAACACTAACTGACAAAGAAGTTGATACGTTCATCACAAAAATAGAAAATGATGTATCGAATAATTTTGCAGCGAAATTAAGAAAAAAGGAGTAAGATTGGACGAGTTAAGCAAACTTGAAGAGAAATTAAACAGACTGATTTCTTTAATAAGCGAGCTTAAGCAAAAGGTTGAAGATTTTGAAGATAAGAACAGCCGGCTTAGTGCTCGCGATCAACAAGTCAAGGAGAAGGTTGATATGCTGATTGAGAAAATCGACAACCTTCTTATTTAAGGAGAACCGAGCAAGTGCGAGGTTTATTTTGAAAAAAACGGAGGTCGTTGTTACAATCTTTGGGAATGACTATCGTGTCATTTCTGATGATTTAAATCCTGAACGGATAAAGGAAGTGGCTGAAATAGTTGACGGCAAAATGAAGGAAATTCATCGGGAGTTCCCCTTGCCATCAACAACAAAAATCGCTGTTCTGGCTTGTCTTAATTTAGTCGATGATTTTATGCAGCGTGAGGATCAGCAAAAGAATAAGATCACAGATATGGAAGAAAGGATTAGGTCGCTAATCCTAAAACTGGAAGAAGCTGTTCCTTAATTCGTTCTCTGCCGTGTTCGTGATGGGTATTTAGTCTTGAGCCAACACCCATCTGTAGGGAGCTCAGTTCGGCTATAAGGAAATCTTGTAGTCGACAGGCGCCCACCTTAAGCCTGGGTTCAGAGACTTTTGCCCACACGACACAGGCGGGGACATTTGATAGTTATATTTATAATAGTTAGGGGTGGCCATGACATTAATAGGAATATTTATCAGCATCGGCATTATTTTTATTGTCGTTGCTTCAGTGATTTACTTCTACATAAAATTTGGTAAAACCAAATTAAACAACGCTTCCTTTGAGGCTTCAAAGATGATAGAAGAGGCAAAAAAGGAAGCTGAAAACTACAAGAAATCCTCTGAAATAACAGCTAAAGAGCAGTGGTATCAGGAAAAACTGAAATTCGAAAAAGAAACAGCTTCGAAGAGAAAAGAAATTGATAAAGCCGAAAAGCGTCTGCTTGAAAAAGAAATGGTTTTAGATCGACGCGAGCACCTGATTGTCGATAAAGAAAAAGAACTTCTAACAAAAGAACATAATATCCAGAATAAAGAACGGATCATCCACGCGAAATCAGAACGTTTTGATCAGATGATCAAAGAGCAGAATGCTGCTCTTCAAAAAATAGCCAATCTTTCAAAAGAAGAGGCCAAACTGGCGCTCAAGAAGAACCTTGAAGCCGAAGCAAGGCATGAAGCAGCAGCTCTAATAAATCAGATAAAAGAAGAAGCTAAAGCTAAGGCTGAGGTTACTTCTCGCGAGATAATCCTGCAGGTGATCCAACGCTGTGCAACTTCGCATACCGCAGAAACTACGATCTCGGTCGTCGGTATCCCTTCGGATGAAATGAAAGGACGCATCATCGGTCGAGAAGGAAGGAATATCCGGTCTTTTGAGAATCTTACCGGTGTGGAAGTTATTATCGACGACACGCCTGAAAGTATATCTCTCTCATGCTTTGATCCGATACGCCGAGAGATCGCACGCATGGCTATGGAAAAATTGATCACTGACGGACGAATACATCCAACCCGGATCGAGGAAGTCGTAAAAACAGCACGGACTGAATTGGAAACACTGATAAAAAGTACTGGTGAAGATGTGATATTAGAAATGGGTATCATCGGCATGTCTCAAGAGATGATCAATTACCTGGGCCGCATGAGGTACCGCACGAGTTATGGGCAAAATCTGCTGCAGCATTCTAAAGAAGTTGCGAACCTTTCTGCATTACTCGCTCAGGAACTGGGCCTGGATGCTACAATTGCTAAGCGCGCCGGACTTATCCACGACTTGGGAAAAGTCGCGGACAAAAACATAGAAGGTTCACATGCCCATGTTGGTGCTGAGATCGCGAGGAAACTCGGTGAAAACGAAATCGTCGTCAATTCAATCGAAGCACATCACGAAGAGATCAAACCGATTTCACCATATGCCGGAATCGTCGAGATAGCGGATTCAATATCTGGTTCTCGACCAGGCGCCAGGCGCGAGACTATTGAAGCGTATGTTAAACGTCTAAATACACTGGAGGAACTTGCTTCTTCTTTTGACGGTGTTGAACGGGTGTTTGCAATTCAGGCCGGTCGTGAGATCAGAGTCTTAGTTCAACCAGAGAAAATATCTGATATCGAAGCAGAGACCCTGGCTCAAGAAGTAGCCCGACGCATTGAAAAAGAAACACAATATCCCGGGCAGATAAAGGTTACCTTGATTCGAGAAAAAAGGGTTGTTGAAATAGCGAAATAACCCCCTCTCCTTTTTCCTCTCCCCCTATTAGGCGAAGAGGGTAAGCGTGAGGTGAGTGGTTGCCGTGTTATAGAATACAATACCTCTTTTCTATAAAATATAGATTGTATGAGATATTCTGTAATATTAGAAAATGATCCCCAGGATGTCGGCGCTGACTGCGACCAGAAAATGAAGCAAGAAACACGGTATGAAACTTCCCGATCGTAAACCGAGTATCCCCAAGAAAATCCCGGCAAATATCGACCCGTATGCTTCGAGAGGTTTTTTCCTGTAATGCATAATAGCAAACGGGATAGTCTGAATAAGGATGCTTGCTTTTCCGAATTTCTTCTCAAGCGAAAATAACATGAAACCTCTGAAAAAGAACTCCCAGCCGAGCATATGAATAAGTTGAATACCCTGGTACAACAGGAAGTAATTTGCACTGCTCCCTGCTTTACGGTACAAAGGATAAAAATACTTCATGCCGGTGAACTTAAACACCACCAGAAGAATAAGTAACATTATTAAATAGAAAATAGCGGTTTCTTTCAGCCATTGCTTAAAACGTCCAAAACTAATGCCGTAATCTTTAGGTTTATGCCTGAATAAAAAAAACAGCAGAAAAGGTGAAACCGCATAAAGGATACCAAGAATGATCAGTCGATCAAGGAAAATATCTTCACGGTTTGAAAATAAGATGTGCACCCTGCGCAGGTATATACCGAAAAGCAGGATAAAGGTTGAATATGCGATGATCAGGATGGTTTCAAGATCGAGTGATTTGAGCTCTTTTATATATTGTTTTATCATCTAATAGCATAGCATATCTTGTAAGAAAATCAAGATATTATTTTTGAAACACTTCTCCATCTCTGAGATTGCCGTGCCCGCTTTCTGCGAGCTCGCAATGACACAGAAGACGATGTAGCAAAAAGGTCGTCATTACGATCATACACCTGTCATTGCCCGACGTGATCGGGCAATCCAGTTATAACTCAAGTTCCCTCTGGATTATCCAATCAAGTTGGATAATGACAATACAATAATATTAATTGCCATTGCGCCTATCCGCCTTATTGTGTGGCGGAAGAAACGAAGTAGAGCCTACCCCGTACTCAATACGGGGAAGCAATCTCGTTGCTAACCACTTGATTTCCTTAAATTATTACTTAAAATACTATGTGCTTATATTATTCGTTGCCTTGCTTTTCACACAACAAGTAAAAGAAACGAATCCTTTAAAAATAATCGTCAATGCCGGTATTACCCTGCATCAAGAAATAGTTTCATCGGCCCAGGGTGACGTCTGTAATTTCACGCCATCATGTTCCCGTTTCGGCAGAAAAGCGGTCAATAAATACGGCATTATCTGGGGTTCTTTAATGACTGCAGATCGACTCATGCGCTGCAATCCATGGGCTATCGATCACCTCAACACGTATTATTGTGGCATCCGGGATGGCAGGATCTATGATCCGATCGAGAACAACTATATATTTGAAAAACGCAGGATAACCGACACCACACTCCTATCATTGCGAGGAACAAAGTGACGAAGCAATCCCGTTGTTGTACTATGGAGTGCAACGCCTGCCCCGTAATACGAGGACTCCCCTCGTTGTCGTACTATGGAGTGCAACAAGCCTGCGACGAGCTCAGTCGAATCGTCCCCTCATTGCAAGAAGAATGACCCTACTTCTACTCTTACTCTATACCCAACCGATAAATACCTTTTCCGCAGACAATATCCTTACATTTGCCGATCATCTTTATGCTCAGAAAGATTATGGGGCTGCGCTGAATGAATATCGAAGATATCAATTTCTGACCGATTCAATACGCAGTGATGTTCTTGAAAAGGTCATTGATTGTTTAATAAAATTAGAAAGATATGATGAAGCACTCGTTGAGTGTAATAATATTGAAGATGATCTGAAAAAAGAATTTACAAGAGGCACGGTTTTTTTTGCGGCTCAACAATACGATTCTTCACGCATTCAGCTATTCGATATTGGAGAACCCTATACACCATATGCTAAAAAGCTTATCGGCCTGAGTTATGCCTATGAGTTCCGTTTTAATGAAGCTGATCAATATATCAAACTTCCACTAGATCGACCAAAATACAAAAAACCTGCCCTGGGTGCGATTTGTGCCTTGGTCCCAGGCGGTGGGCACTGGTACTGCGGAAGGTTTGGTGACGGTATGTTTTCCTTCTTTCTTATTGGCACCTCAGCACTTCTCTCCTACTACTACTATCATGAGAATGAAGATATAAAATATGGCATCTGTCTCAGTGTAACCGGACTCTTTTATATCGCGAATATCTACGGCGGAATAAATGCTGTACACAATTATAATTACTATCAAAATGAAAAATACCTGCAAAAAATACTTGAGGATAAAAAATAAACATAAGGATTGCCGCGCCCGCTGAAAGCGGGCTCGCAATGACAGGAATAGTCTATCATTGCGAAAAAGCCTCCTCTTTTCGTCACTCCGAGGAACTCTCACTCTTCTGTCATTGTGAGGAACTTTCCCTCCTCTGTCACTCCGAGGAACTTTCCCTCTTCTGTCACTGCGAGGAACTTTCCCTCCTCTGTCACTCCGAGGAACTTTCCCTCTTCTGTCATTCCAAGGAACCTCTCCTCCTCTGTCATTGCGAGGAACGAAGTGACGAAGCAATCTCAAAAATGCAATAAATGAGCAAACAATATTATGTCTACATCATGACAAGCAAACAAAAAAAGGTACTCTACACTGGCGTGACTAATGACC
>Ga0307445_10000317_pt1 | contig 25308 bp, 31 predicted proteins | sample SalMarSW160330MG_FD_202147 | JGI IMG/M metagenome (GOLD analysis project Ga0307445, IMG submission 202147) | Salt marsh sediment microbial communities from the Plum Island Ecosystem LTER, Massachusetts, United States - SW1603-30 | ecosystem: Environmental > Aquatic > Marine > Intertidal zone >... | reverse complement strand
TCTAATAGAGAAGCAGCTATTCAAATGGGAATGGGGTATGGAGACTTGCAATCGGGATTTTTGATACCGCTGATAAACAACATCACTTTCATAAGAGAGGCAGCATTAAATGCCGCAAATCCTGGAGAAGTTTCAGTTAAAGAAACTGAACTGACCATTAGCATCTTCTACGATCAGAGTAGTGGGTTTCAAAAAACTCACTTCATATACGAAAAGAAAACGGGACTCCTGCAATGGATTGACACAGATATAGGAAGTTACAGTTTAGAAATGACGCTAATCGGGTTTACTCCACCATCTACAACTACGAATCCACCATCAAATCCTGCAATCCCATCCTTCCTTCCAATCACTTTAGGATTAGGAATATTATTAGCATCAGCGGTGATCATCAAGAAGGTTAAAAAACAAATTAAGAAGATTTAAGTAGATTTTTTTATTTTTTTAAATTTTTTTACTCGTGAGAAGAATATGGAACAAAAGAAAAAATATTTGTTGATTGCCATAATTGGAACAACATTATTCTCATTATTAATACTGGTTAATTTCAGTCTATATAAAACTCCTGACAAGCTCGATACGGTGGAAAATATAACGCTTATCGTGGATTATAATAACAGTACCATTAAAACTCGAGCAAATTTTACGCTTACTGAAGGAAAAACTACTGCATTTGATGCTTTGAATCAGTGGTGTGAAATCCAATACGACGACTTTGGATGGGGTATTATTGTAAGGGTAATTGATGGGCTTGGGGGTAATTGGCTCTATTTTATTAATGGCATCGCTCCAGGAGTAGGTTCAGACATGTATTCTTTAAAGGATGGAGATCTTGTCAAGTGGGCGCGGAGCTAAAAGGGTAATTTATGTTTGCCTCTGAATATGTTGAAGTATGGGTTCTATATCTTTAAACGCCTTACGTGTGTGATTTTTATCTGATCTAAATGATAAAGCTTAAATTATCCACTTTTTTTCTTCATTTTAGGTCAAGAAAAATGAATATTGAAGAATTAATTGGTTTGGCTTTTGATTCTGCTAAGGAGATTGATAATATAAAAGATGGAGCAATAGGTTCGAATGGATAAGGGTTTGTTTTTAGGAAATTCGACTACTACTCTCAAGAAACTTTCCTTATATGTGAAGGAAGTAATAAATTCTGTTCTATAGGTGCTTTTAGACAAATCTATGAAAAATCTTTAGATTCTATAGAAAAAAGTAGAGCTATTAACCTTGATCAGCTTCTTAATTGCGATCCAAAGAAAGATCTATGTATCGTTGGTTCTTTAAAAACCCTGTTACCTAGTATTGACTTTGGTGGATGTGAAAGTTTATTTGAGGTACGGATGCTTGTAAAAACTCCAGAAAGTAAGATATTTCCCGCTACTCTTTACTATGGATTGTCTGGTTTAACTATTGGATCTTGGTGTCTGGGATATCGTGATTTTCTTTCAACTGATGCTCGAGATTTTCCTGATAATTTTAAAAGGGTTATTAATTCCAATCCATTCGATTTTTCAATAATTGAGATGGAGGAATTCATTGAGGGTCTTTTATTTGCTTTAAACAAGGTTCCCATATAAGATTTTGAGGGGGAGGTAGAAGATGATTTTTGTATTACTCTGATGGGTGTCAAGTTAGGGAAACCATTCATTAGAAGGTTAAAACACTATAATATTTATTGATTAGTGTTAATCTTCATTAATTCAGGTTCCATTTCTTTAAAAGCTTTACGGATTTTATGGAAATAATATCCCAATCGATAGGATTTTTTACAGTTCGTAAATAACATGAAATCATTTTCAGCGGATCCTACTAGAATTATCGTATAGCCTTTTATACCCCTAATTACAATTTCCCTTAATTCTCCCTGACCGAGTCCCACGCTAATCTTTTCTCCCAATGATATTAGAGTAGCTGGACTTGCGCTATATATATCTGCCACCACGTCGGCAGTTTCAGAGCTAGCTATCCTTAATCCTGTTTTTGAAACTAATGCAGTACCTTCTAAATCAGTGGAACTTTCTAAATTCTCTAACTTCCGCATTAAGTCTGCAAGAACTTCTGGATTAATGTTTATCTCTGATGGTTGAAAATCTTCCATAATGATAACCTCACTTAATAATATAATTAGTTATGAACATTTAAATCTTTTTTAGATTTCAAGGTAAAACTTCTGAGCTCTTTAAGAATTACCTTATCTCCCTTTTTCACTTCTATTTTATGTTGATTTTCATCACGTTCAATTCCGATAATTACAGCCCCCTTTGTACCAAAAGAACCAAGAACTTTTGTATAGGGTGGTTCAAGTTTTTTACCGATCACCTTTTTTGCACCAATTAAGCTTTGAGCCAAACCAGTGCATACTATACCTTGAGAATGATCCGGGTTTTGTATCTTGCCTATTTTTGTTTTAATTCGATATAATTTGGGGGGTTTATCATGAATTTTGATTAATTTTGCTGCACCCAAAATCCTCAGTGAGGTTGGAGGGAGATCCAATCTACTTAATAATATTCGAGATTTTTCTTTTGCAAATAATATTTTTTCATTTAACCATAAAAAAGCGGAAAAATCAAGCTTTTCTTTTGAAATCGATGTTTCTAACAATTTACCGTTCTCTTCTTTATAGGGATAAATAACCCCCGAAGTCGTAAACATCCCGATAGTAGAATGAACTTGCGTTCCAAAATGTATTTCCGGTTTAAATAAACGATTTTTATTTACCTTGATTTCGACAAGATCACAATATTCAAACGATGTGGGATCATTCGTTGCATAACAACCTCTATAGACCTTATTGATATCTATGCCTTTCACATTTATTCCCACGCGATCTCCCGCTTTAGCAGAAGTAACGTCCTTGTGAAATATTTGAATTGATTTCACCCTTCCTTCTTCATTAATTGGGAGAATGGTTAGTTTTTGATTTAGAGTTAATTTACCTTTTAATAAAGTTCCCGTGAGTATCGCGCCTCTTCCTTTTATGGAGAAGTGATGGTCAATTGGTAAAATAACATGACCTTCGATATCTCTGTTAATTTTTAATTGAGAAATTTTTGCTAAAATGCCTTTTTTTAAATCTTCAAAACCAATTTTTTGTTTTGCAGAAACCGCATAAATAGAAATATTGGGGCCATAAGATGTTGATTTGAAGAACTCTTTAATCTTTTCAATTTCCTTGTCAAGATTTCCTTTAAATAAATCAATCTTGTTTAATATTACTATTATATCCTTTATTTCCAAAGCTTCAATCATGATTACGTGTTCCCCGGTTTGAACTTGAGGTCCCTTATTAATATCAATCACAAATACGGCAATATCAATGATTTCTACTGAGGAGGCGCTAATTTTTATTAGATCTGCATGTCCAGGACCATCTACTAACGTGATTATATATTCATCTAAGATCAAACTAGTAAACCCGAGATCGATAGTAATGCCTCTTTCTTTGCTTTGCGGATGAGCATCAATGCCCGCAGTCGAAATAATTTCACTAAGTACTTCTGCGATTGCCGTTTTACCAGAATCTATATGACCAAATAAACCGATATGAATAGGAATCTTATTTTCTAAATCAAACATATTTTAATGATTAAGTCGTTATCTAGGTTTTTATATATTTATCCATAGGATGGAAGAATATTGGACTCCAATAAAATTTAATTTAATGGAGTTTAATTTATTTTATAGTAATATTTTATTTTTAAACTACAAAATCGTGAAAAAAAATGCCTTCTAAGTATTGCGTGTATTGTGGCAACCCAATTAAGGAAAGTGACAAGTTCTGCATCATATGCGGAAAGCCAATCCTACATAATCTTCCTGATTCCCAGAAACAAGAATCTAAACCAAGATATAAACCTCAACGTCAAGAAATTTTACCAAAGGAAGATACCATAATTGAATTTGAAGACGACGGTGAGGAAGAACTCGAAATCAAGGAAGATAAAAAAGAAAAAAGGAAAGAAAAAGCAAAAATCGTAGAAAAACCCCTTCCTTTTGAAGTTAAAGAGCAAATGATTCTCTACATCGAATACAATGACATTCAGCTTAATAAAGAACTTTTAATTACCAAGCTAAAGGATTTACAGAAAGAGTTAAAAGATCCTGCTTATGATTATGATGAGAAATATAAGGAATCCTTAAATGTTAAACTTGAAGCAATCAAAACCCTAATTAATGAAATGAAACAAAAAGAAAGCGAAATTAAACAAAAAATGGATGACCCCTTCATTGTTCAAAGGATTAAATCTGATACGGAAACCAAGATCTTTCAATTAAAAAACTTGACGAAAGAATTTAAATTACACAAGGTTGATAAGGATTCTTTCGAGACGTTGAGAGATAAATATAAAAAAGAAAAAGAAGAATTAGAGCAAGAACGGGAAGATCTTATATCTGGAATGAGTTTATGGATAAAAGAGCTAAAATTAGAAAAAGTAGAGGCTCAATCTCAGCGAAACCTTAATATTGGTAGATTTCATTCAAAAGAAATTACACAAGATGATTTTAATTCGAAAGATAAGGAATTAGAATTGAAAGTTAAAAAGATTGATGTTAAAATTAAAACGTTAGAAAAACTTATCAAGTGAAATAAAATAAATTTTATTTTCACTCAAATATTTAGAAATGTGATCATCATGAGAAAAAAGTTAATTGGTTTCATAATCTTATTATTTGCTCTATCGTTACTCACGATTGGTATAATGGAAGGTGAATACAACTTGATTTCATCCATATACAATCAAATGGCTTCATTACCGTAAAAATAAGCATAAAAATTACTCTTTACTCGTAATCGTACCGTTTCATTTTTCCCGCAGAAACAGCATCATCTAAAAATCCCTTCTTTTGATAAAGCTTTTCCTGTGATTTTCGATATTTATTGGACTCCTTGTAATGAGTTTTGCAAAGATATATTTTATGTTGCTTATTTTCAACATATTTCAAATCTGCTTTTTCAACATAAGATTTCCACTTGTTTTCTGATAAGGAGCGAATAGCAATTTCATTACAATTTCTAATACTACAAGTTCGCTGTTTAGTTGTGGTATTTCCAAGATCTTTATTTTCTCGTAATTCTTTTGGGAGTTTCATTTACATCATCTTTCTAAAAATTTTATTAGAATCAATAATTATTTATTTTAATTAATCACCATCTTAAAGTTTTATCTAATAGCAAATGGATTCTCGAAATTTCCGCTTTAGTGAAATAAGCATTCAAAAGAATCTATATCCATGTGATTCCCATTCGAGAATTACTTTGAATGATGAATTCTTTACTCCTTCTGCTATCTTATTTCCAATTATACCATATGAAGATAAACCATATGATCTAATTTTAATACATCGCTCAGAGCGGGGGACCCGTCACAGGGGCGAAATGTCCTTTCCTGGTGGAAAGTTCGAGTCTAATCAAGACAAATCCATGAGGGACACCGCTCTGAGAGAAACTGAAGAAGAAATTGGTGTTTTAAGAGAAAATATAAAGGTCCTAGGGTGTTTAAACGATTTTCCTACAATGACTAAATACATAATAACCCCATATGTAGGCATAATCAATAAAAATCAAGAGTTAATTAGAGATAAAAGAGAAGTACAAAAAATCTTGAAGATCCCTATTGATTTTTTTACAGATAAACAGAATTTTCGCGAACAATCAATTGATATCGAAGGTCATAAATTCCCCATATTTTACTTTAATTATACAAATCACGATGGTCATTCTTATACCATTTGGGGAGCAACGGCATTTATGATAGTGAATTTCATTGAAATCGTTTATGGTTTTACGTTATCCGAGCTTGGGCTAAAAAGATTTAAATTAGATAAAATCAAACATTTAAAGGAATATATTAAATATAGAAACCAAATCATGAAGAAATTTTGAGAGAAAAGTGTCAAAATATACTTACCTATTTGATGCGGAATTTATTCGATCTAGATTAAAAAAATTTGATTCACCCATGAGAATATCTTTAGATCACGAAAAATTCATTCATTCGGCTATAATTTTCCTAATTGTCCCTCATGGTGAACAACCGTATGATCTGATATTAATTCGTCGAACTAAACACAAAAAAGATAAACATTCCGGTGAAATGTCTTTTCCGGGAGGAAAATATGATCCCAAAAGGGATAAATCATATCAAGATACAGCAAAAAGAGAACTGATGGAAGAATTAGGAATTTCATATGATAAATTAACTATTATAGGATGTATAGATGATCATTTAACACCAAAAGGATTCATTATAACTCCATTTGTAGGATATATTAATGAGAATTTAAAAATGAAGAAACGAGAGGAAGAAGTGAAGGAGATTGTGAGCATTCCCGTCAGTTTTTTTGCTAATCGGAACAATTACAAGGAAAAAACATATTATCTAAATGAAGAGTTGATAGGTGTGGGGAAATTTAACTATAAAACAGCAGATAATAAAAAATACGTGATTTTTGGAGCCACTTCACATATTATTGTTAATTTTTTAGACACTGTATATAATTTAGGGTTGATGACACCAGGTTGTAGAAGAATAACCTGTGTGGATATAAAAGATCGAATTATTAATTAAAATTTAAGTGAAATTAAAAATGAATGAATTAATAGAACGCGCTGGTAAAATGATTGTTGAAACTTGCTCCCAATTAAAGCCTAACGAGAAAGCTACAATAATAACAGATAAAGAGACCTTCGAAATAGGCTCGATGATAAGAAAGTATTCAGAAGCAATTTCAACCAAAATCTCTTTCCACATTATTGAAGATTATGGTAAGAGACCTTTAGATTTTATACCTAAAGAGATCGAAAAGGATGTAAAAAATAGTGACGTTACGTATTATGCAGCACAATCAAAACAGGGAGAACTTCAAAAATTTAGGGGTCCAATTGTCAATTTGGCTACTCTTTCAGGAAGAGAGATACACATGCCAAATATTGATACAACCATAATGCAAACTGGAATGCAAGCAGATTATTATAAAATAGCAGGATTAACCTATTTAATAATGGGTATCGCATGTAAGTCAAAAACTGCTCAGGTAACTACACCTAATGGTACCGATTTACATGTAGTTATTTCACCTAAGTTAAAGTGGGTTCCAGATACGGGCTTGCTATGGTATAAGGGGATTTGGGGTAATCTACCGGCAGGGGAAGTATATACCTGTCCTGAGTTAATTGAAGGAATAATGGTTGTAGATGGTACTTTGGGAGATTTCTTTAATCAGAAATATGGTAACTTAGGAAAAACACCGGTAACCATTCCAATCTACAATTCAAGGGCGCAAATAGAAAAGATTACCTGTGAAAATGAAGAGTTACTCATCGATTTTAAAAATTATTTATATAACGACGAAAATGCTAACAGAGTAGGTGAATTCGCTTGTGGAACAAATATAGCTCTAAAAAGGTTAATATCTAATCTATTACAGGACGAAAAATTTCCAGGAGTACATATTGCATTTGGAAGTCCGTTTCCAAATAAAACTGGTGCAGATTGGAATTCTATTGGCCATGTGGACGGAATTATGAAAGAATGTTCTCTATGGTTTGATGATAAATTGATCCTTGATCGTGGAAAGTTTGTTGAAAACGAGATTCTAAGCATATATTAGTCTCGATTCATCTCCAATCCATCTATTTTTAATTGGAAAAATATTGGTTAATGATAAAATTCATTACAATCTAAAGATATTAACTATTAACATATAGTTTTAATAAATTGGCCCTTGACGGTTGGGGTGGTCTCTGACGCTGGGCTTCAAACCCAGTTATCCTGCGGAGGGATAGCGGTTCGATTCCGCTCGAGGGCCGCCATTTCTATAAATTTATTGTGATGATTAATGGTCAATCTGAACGAACTAATGGATTATTTTAAAAACAGCAGCATTCCTCAAAACATATTGAATAGAGGGCAACTCGTACTTAATACTTTCCTGCATCCAATTAAAGTCCTTTTTGAGCAAAAATCGGTTCCAATCATGCCTTGGAATGATGATCAAATTGAATTTTTACTCCAAATCCTTTCTCATATGGACACTGATAAGGATGACAAGGCTGCGAGGGTTGGTGAAAGGGAGGCAAGAATCGCTTCAAATTTACAACTCAAAACTTCTTCTGGGTTTTGTCATGGCATTGGTAGGAGTGGTTTTTTGACAGCTCCACAACCAAAAGCTCCCGGAGGATCGATATTATATGAAATTTCTAATTATTTAGCACGTGATTTCCTTAAAAAATTTGGTCTTCCAAATATTACTGAAGCAATCGTGCTGCCCTTGTGCACGGGAATGTCTTTGGCTTTAACATTAGCAGCTCTCAAACCCGATTGGAATAAAAATGATTTCATATTTAAAAGAACAGTAATAATTCCTCAGATTGATCATGATTCTATTTTAAAAAGTATTGAAATGGTTGGTGCCAGGGCTAAAATAGTCAAGGGTAAAATATTTGGAGATGCCGTTCAAATCCCCATTGAAGATATTAAAAAAAGTATTGATGATACCTGTTTTGCAATAATCTCTTTTACCAGTTTTTTCCCACCTAGAGAACATGATGATATCAAGGAAATCAGCAAGCTTGCTAAAGAGCATCAATTAGTACACGTGGTTATTAATGCTTATGGTGTTCAAAGTCCGGAATGGATGAAAATCATTAGAATTGGCATCGATGCCGGAAGAATTGATGCGATAATCCAATCGACTGATAAGAATGTACTTACACCAGTAGGAGGCGCGATTATAGCATCCCCATATAAAAAAAGTATTAAACAAATTAGCCAAACTTATGCAGGTCGAGCTTCAGCTTCCCCTATTGTTGATTTCCTTATCTCGATACTCTCTTTAGGTATTGATGGATATCAAAAATTGATAGAGATTCAAAAGGAAAATAGAATTATTCTCGAACAAAAATTAAATGAAGTTGCCCTTAAATATAATGAAAGAATTTTAAAAGTATTTAATCCCATTGCTATAGCAGTCACGTTAAAAAATCTTAAAAGGGAACAACACATTGCTTTGGGTGGTGCCTTATATAATTTAAGAGTAACTGGTCCTCGAGTTTATGATCCTTCTGAAAAAGTTTTTGGTACGTGTTGTGCAGATTATAGTACGCCTTATATTGTAATGAATGCAGCTATTGGTGCCACAAAAGAAGATATAATATTTGCGGTAGAACGCTTTGAAAAAGCATATTACCAAATGATGCAAAAATAGCATTTATGTCAAGTTCTTGAATATTTTATTAGACAAATCAAAAAAAAATAAAAATGAGAAGAACAATATTATAATAAAAAAAGATTTGTGATAGCATGGAAAATCGTCTTTTAACTCAATTTAATGATATTATCTCTAGTCAGTGGCAATTTAAAGAAATATATGAACCCGCTACTCCACTATCTTCTAGAGAAATTTTTGAATTGGCGTATCATACTTGTAATTCAATTACCACAAGAAATATATTCACAAAATTATCTCTAAATGAAGCAACGGGAGCTCAAGCAATCTTTTACTTAAGTAGCAAGAAATTCATAACGATTGATGGATTAGAGAATGGTTTGAAAATCAAGAAGTATTATCCTGAAGGATCTACTGGAAATAAACTAATGACTGATTTACATCCAAGCTTACAAAGAAGAAAACAAATTTTTGCGGGAAAAAATAATGACACCAAAACTCAGTTATTAAAAATGATTTTAGTAGAAAGAAAACTGGATGAGTGCGCAAACCACGTTATAATTAAAGATTATAATCGAAAAATATACTTTGCGATAGGGGATGCAAGAGAAAGCGCTGCTGTTGTACCTATCTTTATGGAAGCCGAAGGAGCGAGTTTAGTACAATTAGCATTGAACAAGTGGATGACTAAAGTACAACTATTAGATCAAGAAAAGATGTTTCCAGAAAATCTTGTTTCAGGATTACTCAAGAACCTTATGCAAATTAAGAAATGGATTTTAAACTTGATCACTTTAAATCTGGAAAAATGAAATTTTTATCTTTATCATATTCAGATTCTTAATGATTCTATGATAAGATGATTAAAAAGATAAAGAGATTGGGCCATCGGGGATTTTCGTGCTTAACCTTATAATTTAAGTCACTTCGAACCCCGGCTCTCAGGCTTTTACTGTTATGGACAATTTTTTTAGTGTATGTCCATAGGCCATTTATAAGACCTGCGCTTTTTGACCAAGCTCGAAAAACCTCGTTAACCAGGCTGAGCTAATGGCCCAAAGTATAAATTTTTTTTTTTACTAATATTATAAACTCAAAAAGCATAAAAACATAAAAATTTTTTTATTGATGTGCTCTGTTATATTTATAATTGAAACAGAAAATTATTTTTCAAATTATTTAAATACAGGTGTTTTTAATGGCAGAAATGCTTACTGATTTGCTGCAGAATATATACAAAAGAATTGCTCAATTAGGTCAAGCAATTCAAGCGTTGAATTCTTCATTAGACGGATTAAATCAAAATATTGAACAAAAAATAACAAATCTTAATTTTAAATTAGAAGAATTTACTAAAGAAATTGAAATAACAAAAAATAATCATGTAGAAGTATTAAGAGAAATTGGAGAAGGAACAAGAGATGAATTGAAGAAACTTCAAGTAGGTTTGGGTTTAGATGCACTCCAAACACTAATATCTAAATTACAAGAATTTGAAAAATTATCGGAAGAAGTGCTAAATCAAGAGACAGTAAACCTTCTTCTCTCTGAGGCTATTAATTCTGTAAAAATCTTAAAAGAACAAACACCAAGTAAATTATAATGCATATTTCAAGCGATTTAAGGTATTGAATATCATGGCAGAAAAATTATTAGAAGAAATGATAGGTAAAATTAATCAAATTACAACTTCGTTAAGTGGAACAATTGCTCAAATAAATCAAATGAGTACAGCAATTCAAACAATGTCGCAAAAATTTTCAGAAGAAACAATATCGGTCAATGAAAACATTAGGTTAATAGTTGAGGTATTGAAACAGTTCCGAATGAAATCAGGTGAAAGTATACAAGAAATTTCAAACGATTTTAATAACCAAATTAAAGAATTATATGAAAATAAATCGATTGAAGTCATTACTGATGAGGAAAAGAAAGCAATCGATATAATTAGAAAAGCAGCGAAATCTGTATCCAATAATTTATATTATGCCCAATTATTAAATGTGATTCAATCTATTCGAGAAGAAACAAACAGAATTATTAGTTATAAGGAACCTTAAATGAGTTTGATTATAATACAGTGACTTAAAATATTGTTTTTAATAAAATAACAGGAGTTAATTAAAATGCCAATTGGTAGTTTTGTGATTATTTTACCATTAGATAAGGACTATAAAGTGTTAGGTTATTACTTCAAAGATGGTAATTCTATTTTTGAGGTAACGAGTGATATTTTCCTTCGATTGAACTTGGATCATTCTAAAGATGAATATAACCTCCTTTCTTTTAAAGAAATTAAACTTTTTACATACTTGCATAAATTAAAAGGGAAGCTTGCAAGGAAGGCTTCCACTATAATTGTCGGTTTACTTTTACACGAAAATGAAGAACCTGAAAAATTTCGTATTTCTTTAAAAGAAACAGCCGAAGCCGTCGAGATTTTGGGACTGAATGTCTTAGATATACCCCAAGACAAATTTGAACGTTTATTAAAAGACATATATTTAGAACATTTAGAGCCACTTACAGATATATTAAAACCAGAAGCTTTGAAAGATAGTATAATTAATATTACTAAATTTATGTTAAGTGGAGGAAAAAAAGAAAGAGCAATAGCTCAAGATCTATTAAAACGCGTAGAAAATGGAGATCACAAAAAAATCTCGGAAAATTATGAAAGTGCAGAAAAAGCAATGGAATCTTTAGAATACGAAAAAGCAGCGAAATTATTGAGTAAAGCATCCCAAATAGCTGAAGAGTTATATGTTTTAGATATTGCTGAAGTATTAAAAGAAAAATCAAGCTTTTCATTAAAAATCCCCGATTTATCAAAAAAACGGAACAAAATTGTACAAGATGCTAGGAATAGCCTTCGAAACGAAGATTTTCATTCTGCATATGTATCCTATAAAAAAGCAAGTGAATTATCAAAAAAATTAATAGATTTTGAAAAGGAAGAGGAATACCGACTCAAGTCAAAGGCACTTGAAGAATTCTACAAAATTGATCAGAAAAAAAAATAGAAATCAAGTTGGCCAATTTTAGATTTAAATTGAATGTACAAAGAAGTGAAATTTAATTTTTTAATCTGTTTTAATAACTATAACTAATAATATTTTCGTCATATATCCTCTAAGGAAATGCTTGAAGAACATAAATCTATTATTGGGCTAATTACTGATTTTGGTCTAAGAGGGTCCCATTATATTGCTAGTATGAAAGGAGTGATTCTGAAAATAAATCAAATGGTTAAAATAATTGATATATCTCATGCGATAACTCCTTATTCAATAATTGAAGCTTCTTATATCTTAAAAACATGTTACCCCTTCTATCCTGAGGGAACCGTGTTCATTATTGTAGTAGATCCTGGTGTAGGTAGTGCAAGGGAAATATTGGCACTCAAAATAAAATCTAATCAAATTTTCATTGGACCAAACAATGGGATTTTTGGAAATGTTTTTGAGAGGGATGAGATTGCTTTATGCATCAAGATAGAAAATGAACAATATTTCATCAAACCCACGTCTAAAACATTTCAAGGACGTGATATAATGGCTCCAGTCGCAGCATATATCACTTCGGGTCTAGAATTAAGGGATCTCGGGACGGAATTTAATCTTGAAAACATTAAATCATCTTCCTTGGATTATGAAATATTAAATAAGAATAAAAAAATTAGATGTCATATCCAATATATTGATGATTTTGGCAATGGAATTACAAATTTTCCAATAACTGAAGAATTTACAAATAAATCGCTCATTTCATTAAAAGAAGGAGATATTATCACTTTAGAGTTTGAAAACCGTGAATTTCAAGGCAAATTTACCACTCATTTTAATGAAAAACCTCCAGAAACATTATTATTCCTTATAGGTTCCACAGGATATTTAGAAATTTCAATGAATCAAAAAAATGCTGCAAATCATATTGGTATTGAAGTAGGAGATTTAATTTTTATTAATTTATAATATGAGCTCTATTATGGAAAAGGAAATCTTAGCATGTATTAAGGATCAAGATATTAAATATTTGCAATCAGGGGAAATTTCAAAATATATCTTCCCCTTGGAAAGAAAAAAAGCTCATGAAGAACATATAAGTCATATAATTGTGAGGGTTTTTGCGTATTCAATTTCTCCCAAAAATGAGGTAATGTATCTCGTTCAAAAAAGAGGTGTAAAAAAATCTAGTTTTCCAGGCTATTTTACGGATTCTGCTTCAGGGCACGTGCTATATGACAAAGATCTTAGTTTAAAAGACATAGAACAGAATGCAAAAAGAGAACTTCAAGAAGAATTTGGGATACAACCGAAAAATGTTAAAAAAGCATCTTTTTATGATTTAAGGACAGAGATTTATAAGGAGACACGTGAAATATCTTACATTTTCCTCTTTCAAGTGGATTATGGGGTTGATTTTAAAGCAGACCCAATCGAACTTGATTCTGAAACAAGTAGGTTCTATTCTGAAGTTGAACTCAAACAAATTCTGAAAAAAGAGGACTCTATTGATTATTCACGAAAAATTTGGGAAGAGTTACTCACGATTGATTTGAGTGATTCATTAAAAAATAAAATCAATCTGATGAAACAAGGAGATATTGCATTATTCATCGGGAGATTTCAACCATTTCATTATGGTCATGTGTATGTAATTAATAATATATTTAAGAATTTTAAAAAAATTAAGATTGCAATTGGAAGCTCTCAATTATCAAACACGTGTATTAACCCTTTTACAAGTTCCGAGAGGAAAAAGTTTTTGATTGCTGCTTTACAGAGGAGAAATTATCCCGCTAAAAATTATGAAATATTTGAAATCCCAGATATTTTTAATGCCACTAAATGGGTCGATCATGTTGTTTCAATTGTTGGAGATTTTGATATGGTATTTTCAAATAGTGATTGGGTAAGAATTTTATTTCAACAAAAAAACATCAATATTGGCAAGAAAATTACCATTTTTAAGAAGAAATATAATGGAACCAATATAAGAAAATTAATATCTAAAAATGATAAAAACTGGAGAAATTTGGTACCAAAAGAAGTAATTAAGATAATCGAGGATTCTTCTATAGATGGACTGAATCGTATCAGAAAATTATGTAAAAAAGGGTTTTCAAATTGAGTGAAAAAAATCTCATTAAGATAGATGGCTCCACTGGAGAAGGAGGAGGATCAATTATCCGGCTAAGTGGAGGATTTTCTTCTCTATTTAACCAACCAATTCATATTTACAACATTCGTGCTAATCGTCAAAATCCTGGATTGCGCCAACAACATTTAATAGGACTTAAAACATTGGTAGAATTAACAAGTAGTGATTTGAGTCCATGTGGTGTTGGTTCTATGGACTTTACATTGATACCGGGAGCATCCATACAAAAATCAGAAATAGATGTCAACGTTAACACTGCAGCGAGTTTAGGATTGTTACTCCAACCAATTCAAATAGCTTGTCTAAATATGAAGAAATCTCAAGGTTTACTAATTAATCTGTATGGGGGCGGCACTTTTGGGAAATGGGCACCGAGTTTGAACTATCTTAAAGACGTCACTTATAATATACTTAAAAAATCAGGACTCAATATCTCTATTGACATTGAGCGTCAGGGATTTTATCCAAAAGGTGGCGCAAAAGCTCAATGCTCTTTAACCATGGAGAATGATTCAATTAAACAAATCAATATGATGAAGTTGGGCAATATTGAATTAATCAATGGTGAAATAATATTATCAAATCATTTTGAAAATAGGAGTAACATTGGAGAAAGAATTAAAAACACTATTGTTGGAGAATTAAAAAAATATCATCGCCAAGTTAATATGAATATAAATTGTAGATATGTCTCGAGTCATAGTCAAGGATTAGGGCTTCATTTGTGGGCGAATTCTGATATGAATGCAATTATATCAACTGGTACCATATTAGGAGAAAAAAATATAACTTCTGAGCAATTGGGGAAACTGGCTGTAAAAGAACTAACAAAATATACACGAAATGATATTCCTGTTGATAATTATCTTAGTGATCAATTGATTCCATTGATGGTTTATGCCGAAGGTTCCTCATGTATTAAGGTATTAGAAATCACGAGCCATGCTCAGACAAATCTAGAATTAATCAAGAAGTTCTCCAAAAGAAAATATAATATCATAAAAGAAAATGTAGGATATTATATTGAAATTGAGTAATTTAAAGAAATTTTTATATTGTAGTACTATTATATGTTTATTAAATTATTAAATTGGAGATAAGATGTCAGCTCAAAGCTATAATCGCTGTCCAAGATGTGGCAACGAAAATCGTGGTGGTAGTTATGCATGTTCCTTTTGTGGTAAACGATTAAGAATAGAAAGAATTGAAAACATCTCAATATTCAAGAGAATTGAAACCGAATGGTCAAATCCCGCACCATGGTATTTAAAAATTGTATGGCTATTTATCAAACCAAATAAAGCTTTTTGGGATATCAATCATCAAAGAAGCAAGGCACCAGGACATCTAATCATATTATTTAATGCTTTAATTTACGGTCTGATGGGATTATCATACATGTCACATTTCATTATTACTGATCCATTTCTCTTATTTCTCTATAACATATCTACCTTTTTAACATTTTTTTTGATGGGTTTAGGAATTAGTTACATTTTTGGTACCCTCTTGTTATGGCTCTTTATTAAAGGCGCCAATTCTGCTGTAGGATTTTCAAAAATTTTAGAAAGTAGGTTTGGGGGAGATATTCAGAAGGAAACATATCGTGAGGCAGAAATGAGTCCATTCAGTATTTATAAGGGAGGGACATTACAGCAACAAAAATCAAATAAATTTAAAATGATGTATTGCGCATTCACACCATTTTTACTCATCAACCTAATTGAAACTCTAATAATTTTGGTAGGCTTTCCAACTTCCTTAATAAGTATAACAGGATTTTCTCCCACAGTTTTTACAGCAATGTTCAATTCTCCAACTTGGGTTATTTTACATGTTATGGATGCTCTCACAATTGCTATTTGGATTCCAATACTAGTGACACTTGCGATTAGAGAACTCTCAAATTCATCAACAGTTCGAGTGTTAATTGCATCCCTTAGCATTGGGATAATAATAGCAATAGTAGTTTTCTTCTTACGACCTTCATTCTTACCATAAATTTATTACCATCGTTTCTTCATTTTATTTAATCACCTTTAATAACTTCATTGAAATGACACGTCGAAATGATTCTGATTTAGAATCTGAAATATATGCTCTTGTGGAGACAATTATCACTCTCCAAATGAAATATCAAAAAGGTGCTATCAGCGATGCTTTTTTTCAAAAAACCATTAACAATACTTACAAAGAATTATTAACATTTCATTTCAAGTTAAAGGAAAAGGAATCATCACTTTCAGAGATCCTTGATAATATGGATATCACGAATAAATACCAACAAGCGCTAGATATTCTGACTCAAGGGATTAAATCAAGCTCTTCAAAAGATATGACTTCATCCTCACATACGCAAAAAGGTTCTTCAGTGCTAGCGCTTCCAGTTATTACATTAGAAATCACTTCCGCTTTTATCACGCTTATGGATATCTTAAAACTAGGAAGTTTTAATGATACAAGTTTTTTAGAAGACACATTTGATAATTTAGTTGGAAACGTCAAAAAATTTCCTGGTTTAGAATCTTTTAAGTTCAAAGTTTCGCACTTGAGAGAAGATCTATTAAAACATAAAGATAAGGTTGTAAATGATGAAATCTATCGGGAAGATATTGGGAAGGAACTTTACTTGCTTTTTAAAGAATTTCATGATAAATTAAATCTTAAGACTTGATATAAAATCAAAAAATTAATTAAGTTTTCTCCATTTAAAATTACATAAACGTTTTAATAAAAGTTAATTTTAAAATCTCAAAATCAAAAAAAGGTTATTCAATTGCCAAGACCAGCTTTAAGATCAAAATCTCAAAAACGAAAAAAATTAAAAACTCCTGGACATCAAAATGTTATTCATTATTGGAGAAAAAAACCATCTAAAGCTCAATGTTCATTATGCAAGAAACCACTTCAATCTATACCACGAGTACGACAAACAAAAATGAAAAAAATCGATAAAACGGCTAGATCAGTCAATAGATTAGAAAGTGGGAGATATTGTCCGAAATGTTTGCAAAAACAGATTAAGGAATCGGTTTGGCAAGCTCCTGATTTATAAAAAATTTGCCAAAATTAACTAATATTAAATTTATCTGCTCATATCAGCTTGAGTAATAAAAAATGATTGTTACAATTTCAGGACTCCATGGAACTGGAAAATCTACTGTGGGAAAATTAGTTGCAACAGCATTAGGTTTAAAGTATTACTCTACCGGTCAAGCATTTCGAGATCTTGCGAATGAAATGAAGATGAACATTCAAGAGTTTACACGTTATGTTGAAGAACATCCAGATATTGATAAAAAATTAGATGAAAAAATTATCGAAATTGCAAAAAAAAATAACATCCTAATTGATAGTCAATTAAGTGGGCACATTCTCAGAAACGTTGCCAACTTTAAAATTCATCTAATTTGCCCTCTGGAAACAAGAGTTAAGCGAATGGCTGATAGAGATCAATCATCTTATGAATTAAAAATGAAAGAAACCCTAATTAGGGAATCATCCGAATTAGAGCGTTTCAAAAAATTGTACGCTATTAATTTAGATGATCCTAAAGAAATAAGGGAGCTTCATGATTTGGTGATAGACACTGAAAGACTTTCAATTGACGAGATTGTAAAAATAATATTATCCAAAATAACGAACTAAAATTTCTTTTTATGATGAAAAGCATAAAAAATATAATTTTAAAATTATTTCATAATTTACTTTAAGTTGTTTATTATAACTGAAAAAGATTTTAATTCTCAGTAATAATAGACGTAAGAAGTAATTTGGTGACAAATTATGAGCGTGTACGATATAGGAAGAGTATGTGTTAAAACAATGGGAAGAGAAGCAGGTAATTACTGTGTAATTGTCGACATCATCGATAAAAACTATGTTATCATTGATGGTTTAAAAGTAAGAAGAAGACGGGCTAACTTTAATCATTTAGAACCTACTGCAGATATGGTAGAAATTAAAAAAGGATCTGACCATAAAACTGTCGAAGCTGCTATTAAAAAAGCAAAATTGGATAAAAAAATGAAGGAAACATTCTCAATCCCAATAAAGTAATTAATCCGTAATTTTATGGATTCCATTTTTTTTTGCAACGGTAGCCTAGCCTGGTAAGACGCTGGATTGGAATCTTTGGAATAAACTCCAGATAACCATACATCCAGTGTGAGTGATCACTCGGGGGTTCGAAGGAACTTAAATAATAAAGTTAAGTTGACGAAAATCCCTCCCGTTGCGTTTATGTTTATAATTCTGATAAAATATAAGGCAAAATCTTTAAAATTTTGAATTACTATCATTAATCAAAATTAATGATAATTGAAAATTATGAAGAAAGTTATTGGAATTCCATCTGATGGACCAAATTTAAATGATAGTATCTCCGATCATTTTGGGCATTGCAATTTTTTTGTAGGAATTAAAATTAATGAAGATAATTCCTTTCAGAAGTTATTTGAGATTAAGAATAACGGTCATAGTGCATGCATGGAGCCTGTAATGAATTTGAAAGAGAAAGCGGTTACTGATATGATAGTAGGTGGCATCGGTGGTAGACCATATATGGGGTTTTTACAATTAAGTATACCAATGAATCAAGGTATTCCTGGAAAAAGTATTCAAGAAAACGTTGAATTATATCTTAAAGGACAATTAACAGAACTAAAAGGCTCAAGTTGTTCAGGTCATTAAATCCGACTTATTGAAGGAATAAAATTTATTTTTAAGGTTTTATTAAACATCGGGAAATTCTAAAGCTTTTGTTTTGGATCCACCCATCATTTGATCCATTCCACCAGATACTTGTGTTTGTATTCCAGCAAATCTCTGAACCAATGTATTTATTCCGAAGCTGCATAGAAAATACCACCCAGTGAAATTTATCCAACCATATGTAAATGGAATAACTCTCGTTGTCCCATAAACTAATTCCGTCCATGGATAAGCTGTATTAGTGAATGCAGCAAGCATTTGACCAATAAGAGGTACATCATTTGCATTCATGGGGGATAAAGCGACGGGGTTATTCATGAAAATGCCGCGTACTATCGTGAAGATAACGATCATGGGAAGGAACGTTATGCATGACGGTTTCAATCTCTGTAAAGACATGCGTTGCTTCGCTTGTTTAAACATTTCATCCTTCCTTTCCCACCTTTTACGCAATTTTCTATATTTCTCAGGATCGATATCAGCAATCTCAATAATTTTTGCCTTTTCTTCATCATGTGCTTTTTGCGCTACTTGTTTTCTTTGAAGTTCATCCACGTCAGTAAGCCATTTAGAAAGTCCAGTACTAATCAATGCGGTAACAATTGACAATAATAAGACAAAAATCATCGAACCTGGCGGATAGCTCATCCACTCTAAAAAGGGGTTTGATTCTTGTATAAGAGCAAGCAACATGATTAAGATAAAATAAGATGATATATGTTTTAAATTTTTCAGATTACACTGGTTTTTTCATCTGTTTTTTAAAAATTAATTAATCCAATCCCAACATCGCACGCATCCCAGGATATTGTGCTGCTGCCATCTCTTTCGCGATAGACTCGCTGTATTGATGGATAATCCCTATAGCGATGAGTAGCCCCGTACCTGAAGTCAAGGCACCTAAACTGTCTGCGAAAAAGCTCATAGTCGCTATGATGAGACCATTTAGTATTATAAGCGTTGGGATGTACCTCTTTAAAATCCTCTCGATAATCCGTTCTGATGATCTAAAACCCGGAACTTGCATTCCTGAGTCGAGAATCTGCTGTGCGATATCACGTGGTGCAAGTCCTGAGACTTCAACCCAGAGACGGCCGAGCATTATGCATAAGAATATGAATATTATGAGATATATCCCAGCTCTTACAGGGTTTTGTATGAGATCACCTAATCCTCGAGGAGGCGTGAGAAAAAATAATATTCCATAATTTGGAACGAGATAATTTCCTTGAGCTCCTGCCGATACGGGTGCATCAAATCTACCAATTAGATCTAGCCAAAATGTGAGTTCGGGAATGCTACGCAAAGCTGAATCTGGTCCCGCTAGCAATTGGCCGAAGAATAAAAAATTGGCATAGAGTGCGTTAACCAATATGACGGGAATATTAGAAACATATAATAGCTTCATGGGATACTTTCCTTTAAATCCTCTATGTCCACTATAAGCTAGAGGAATTTCAACGCGAGTGGATTCAAACCAAATGACAATAGCAAAAATTACTAATGTAGTGATCCCTCCAATGATAGACGGTGCGTTATTTTGATAAATAAGATCTGCAGTATTAATAGCTGGATCTGTAAATGATTGAATGAATGCTATTAATATTCCGCGAGCAGTACCAGTTGGACTTACGAAGCTAAATGTATTCCAAAAGATCTGACCAGCAACACCCGCAGCTATGAATAATGAAACTCCACTCCCCAAACCCCAACCTTTTTGAAGAAGTTCATCTAATAGTAGGATCACAAGTCCCGCAAAAACCAGCTGAAGAAAAACGATTACAGCTCCATTGATTCCTAATGTCGCTACATTACCGAAGGCTCCTCCAATGATATAAGCAACACTATTAAATACTGTTAACATCATCGCCATGACTTTCTGAGAGCCACTAAACATGGCTCTATCATAAGGATCTTTCATATCCACCTTAATAATTTTAGAACCCAATAATAATTGCATTATAAGACCTGCGGTCACAATAGGACCAATCCCCAATTCAGTAAGAGTCCCTCTATTGCTTGCGAGGATTACACGGAGCCAATAATAATAATCTGTCGTTTCAGCAATATTTACTCCATAAAGTGGAATGTTTGATAAAACAATATAAATTACTAATACCACAGCAGTCCAAATAAATTTCTCTTTAAAAGATACTTCCCTTTGTGGTTGTTTGATTTCAGGTAAAACCCGAACAAAAGGGCTGAAGAATTTTAGGAATTTTCCAGTCATAATTAATCCGATTTTGTATAATTTTATGCTACTTGTCAGATATATATCTTTTAAAAAACTAAAATTAAAAAAAAACTTTGGTATTTAACATTTTTTGATTCGAAATTTATTGAATTATGGGGGGTTTAATTGGTGGAAAACTCTAAAAAAATAAAAAAAATAAAAAAAAATCCTTTTAAATAATTCATGTAAAGAAGTGTTTTTCTCAGAAGAGAGGCGTCATACCCCTTTTGTTTGTTTAAAACAAACTCCCTATTCCTGTAGGTTCTTCTTCCTCTTCCTCTTCCTCTTCTTTTTTAACTTCCTTAACTTCCGCTGTAGCGGGTGCAGCACCACCAACAGGAGCTGCCATTATAGGAGCTGCAGCAGCAGAACTAATAATATCATCAATATTTGCTTCTTTTAGCCCAGCAACGAGCTTAGTAATCTGAGAATTATCGATATCTGCTCCAGCAGCTTTTAGTACTTTTTCAATGGCACTATCCGTGATACTTTTACCTGCTTTATGTAGAAGCAAGGCGGCGTATATACTTTCCATTTTACAAACCTCTTATCTCTTTATTATATTATAAATATTAATCGATTATTTTATCAAAAAAATTATTATTTTTAACCAAAAAGGCCTCCTATCCCAACTTCTTCATCTTCTTCCTCCTCCTCTTCTTTATCTTTAGAAGGTTTGGAAGAACTTTCACTCGAAGGAGTTGGAAGACCTTCACCCAAAAGCATCACGTTCAAAATCGTGGCATTTGAAACGGCTTTTCGGATATATTCATCTCTCATGTCTTCAATGTAAACGGGTGATTCAAATAAGATTCCAAGCGCTTGTCTATAAGCTTTTTGAATCATTGGCTTGAGAGTTTCTTCATCTATAACGCCAAGTTCAAGAGCTAAATGTTGAGCTGTTAAATAGGCGGATGCAATCTCCTGCTTGAATGCCTCGAAATTCATGTATATCACGTCAGCTGAGTAGATTTCTCCATCACTCCACGCATAATGAATTTTAACGACGGATTCTATAGGTGCCACACCCAACTTCTTCAAAACTGCTGCTTGCTTTACATTAACGAAATCTCCCGCTTTATGAGTTCGTGTGGCTTCACGTATCCAAATTGTATCATTTTGAATTTGTGTTGGTAATCGCAATGTCATGTTCAGTTCACTAATAACTTGCCCAGTAGGTAAACCTGTATCTCCAGCAGGAACCCAAATATCAACCGGAGTTATATCATCCGGCTTAGCTGGAATCATCCATAAATTATCAATCAAGATCTTCTTTAGTTCAAACACATCCATGTCTGTAAAGCATAGAGCTGCTTGTCCGGGAATATTATTAGCAAGTTCATCTAAATTTTCCTTTTTTGATTCATTTTTAAACCGTTCAATCGCTCTAATCTGTAAATTTTTCTTTGACATTTTAATGATAGCCTTTCCACGTATCAATTTTCGAATGTCTTGAACTTGCTTGTCATTCAAGTTGCCCACTTTTAATACCATTATGTTTTTGTACTTGTTGAATAGTTCTATCAAGGAATCAACTTCATCTAATTTCCATTGTGGAATATGCTTATTTCCAATCATTTTATCACACCTTTACTCCTTTTAAGAATTGTTCGTCAATTTTTACTGGGCGTCCCATCGTAGTTTTTAGGTACATGGATTTGATATTGTTAAATTTGTGTGGCATTTGATCTGCAATGTAATTAACAACCGTCTTAAGATTCTCAAATATTTTCTCTTGTTCCATTGATTTCTTTCCAATTTTAACTTGAACCGTAGGTTGTTTTTTTAGCTGAATCCGAATGACTTTTAAATAGCGTTCAATCGTTAATTTAAGGTCTTCTGGGGTTGAAATGATCCCGTATCCACTCGGAAATGGTTTTGGCATTTTTCCTAAAGGTCCTAAAAATCGAGCTAAATATCGTGCGACATTTGGCATCATTGTATCCTCAACAATGAAAAAATCATATTTTTTCACAAATCGTTTCTTTTCTTTCTTTTCTTCACTGTTCAATTTAACTAATCCATCAATATCGATTGTATCTAAACCTAAATTCTTCGCTTCCATTAAAATTTCATCAGAAGCAATAACGCATACATTTGGTTTATCTAATAAGAGAATATCATATGGAAGGATAATTTCCTTATCAATTCTTTGTTTTGGATCACTTAAGTTAATGTCCTTGAGATTCATTACAAAATCAATCGTCTCGTCAAATTTCCGATTTTTTTCTTTAAATCCATCTTTTTTAAATGTTGAAAACTGAATAGCCGCATTTATTGATTTCTTCAGTAATTTATCATCTACTTTCATTGTTTACATCTCCCCCGTAATTCTATCATCATAATCTCCATTTTCTATGCGTTGTTGAATCTTTCGAGGATCTTCCCCCTCTACTGTAACCCCTATTGATAAAGCAGTTCCTAACACTGATTTAATAGCTGCTTTATATGTTCGTTCTAAAAAAATCTCTTTTTTTGCTTCTACGACATTAATGATTTGATCAAGATTAATATCTCCAATCTTGCTATCTGAGCAAGAAGCACTCCCCTTTTGAGCTCCAATCTCCTTTAATAGTAATGATGCTGTCGAAGGAGTCTCTATGAAAATTTCAAATTTTTTAGTCTCAGGATCACATACAATTTTAACTGGTACAGTTAACCCCTTGAATATCATTGTCTTTTCATTGACTGTGTCGACCACATCCTTAATATATGCACCTAAATCCGAAATGATATTAGATTATGCCAGTTGGGCCGACGGCAGGACCTTTACCTTTTATTGTTAAAACGATTTGTTTTAGGAAATAGGCGGCCCGCCTGATGCTTTTGGGGTTTTAATCGAGTAGATTAATAACGTTCCCACCAGTCACGAGGGCCTTAATGGTTATTTTTCCTTTTTCACTCACATATTCTCACCGTATTCTTTTTATTATATAGATTTATTATCAAAATATATCTTTAAGGTTAAGAACGCGAATTTACTGTCTACTAGACGATTCATTTTCGATATCTATTATATATCGAAACCGCATCAACTTGCGTCCTAAGCCTTAAGAATAAAATTTTGAACTTAGTGAATAAAAAAATGAATAAGAATTAAAATATTTTTTGAATTTTGAAATAAATTCGTAATTTTAAAATCGGCAACACAAACGACGACCAAAATCTAAGTTATATTTCATGTATTCATCAGACAAAATTTTCATGACGGTTTCATTATCCAGATTTGAATGGAATTTTTGGTTGATTTGGGTTGGAATATCATCAACTTCAATTCCGGGTATTGAAATTAATCGAAAGATTTCCTGTTTCATTTCTTCAGAAATAGGATTTATCATCATGATTATATATCTACTCTAATAGAAATATCTTTCACTTATTATTTATATCCTTATATCACTACTAATTTAAAAGTACATTAAGAGGCTTAATAAAAGGGTTTGAAGTCTCTCCGCTTCCCTATTGTATACCCAATGAATCCCCCTAAGCCAAAGCATAATAATGTAGTCCCTACACTGAAAAGGATCTGATAGATATGCTCTGAATCTCTTAATGGGGCCCAAGGAGCCCCCTGAAAAATGTATGCAATTCCAAACTCTATTATCCCTCCGAATAATGCCGCTCCAGTTATAATAAAAACATATTTATAAAAAGTTCTGCTATCTAATTTTCTAATGTAGAAGATGCTGATTAAAAATACCGGGATTCCTATAGTAGTTAGGACTATGCCTATTAAAGGTATGATCCCCATGCTATAACCTATCCAACCGATCAGCGTTGTGCTTATATAAACACCAATCGCTATCCATAACCATTTCTCTACAATTGATTTTCCAAAAGCTCTTTTCTTTTTTTTCTCTCTCATGGACACCTATTTATCATCTCATAAAATACAATACATCCATATCCAGCGCTCCACGCTTCTAAATTAAGTAAGATAAAAGAGGAAGAGGATGGTAACTTCCTCTCCTTAGTTAACTATAAAAAAGTTTTTTGATTTAAGATTAGTCATTCAATTTCAAAAC
>Ga0307445_10000316_pt1 | contig 25312 bp, 24 predicted proteins | sample SalMarSW160330MG_FD_202147 | JGI IMG/M metagenome (GOLD analysis project Ga0307445, IMG submission 202147) | Salt marsh sediment microbial communities from the Plum Island Ecosystem LTER, Massachusetts, United States - SW1603-30 | ecosystem: Environmental > Aquatic > Marine > Intertidal zone >... | reverse complement strand
TTGATTTTCTGTTTGGAGAGGGGGAATTTCCATTAAGAGGGGGTTTCACCCCCTCTTCGCGGGCTACTCCCCTTGGGGTAAGGGGTAAAAGGGTGGCGTTTAAGGGCTAAACGGCGGATACCGCGAGGGTGGCTTGGGTGGGAATAGATTACTCCGACGGGGCGGGGCGGTGAGGCGGATATTTCTCCTCCTAAAAAGTCATTCCTCCACTCCTTTTTGTAACATGCCCGTAATCTCCGCGTAACCTGAATTTAACACCGGCGTAATACGAGCGAAATACGCCCCCGCTATGATGATAGTGTAACCACCCAAAAGAGAGCGAAGGAGGCTCAAGATGGAGATAGTTTTTGGAGTAATTGCTTTTGTGGTACTTTTCGCGGCCTGGGTCATCGTGCCCACCGTCGTCAAGAAACGCCATGCCGTCCGCACCGAAGAAGAAGCCAGCGACTAATCGCCCGGTAAAACCAGACCTTCACATCAAAATCCGAGAGGAGGACTAGCATGGCCCTGCAAGCGTACCCCCTGGAGAGGCTGCGAGAGCGCGTCCCGCTGCTAAGGCGGCGCAGTGTTATCATCGCCCTGATGGTGGTGATACTGGGCGTGGCCTTCTTCGGCATGCCGGCCATCGTCCGCGCCGCTGATGCCGGCGGGGCCGATACCCTGGCCGCCGACCCCAACGCCCCGGTGAACATGGCCTGGACGCTCATCGCCGGTTTCCTGGTCTTCTTCATGCAGCTCGGCTTCGCCTTCCTCGGCTCCGGGCTCATCCGCAGGAAGAACAACGTCAACTACTGGACGAAGAGCTTTATGGACTTCTGCATCGCCTCGCTGGGCTTCTGGGCATTTGGTTTCGCCCTGATGTTCGGCGGGTCGGCGGCGTTCTCCGGGCTCGAATCGGGCAATAGTTTCCTGGGCTACTCCGGGTTCTTCCTGAGCGGCCAGGCCTACGACGTATCCACCATCATGTTCTGGTTCTTCCAGATGGTCTTCGCCGCCACCGCCGCGACCATCGTGGCGGGGGCCGTGGCCGAGCGGATGAAAATTACCGCCTACCTGGCCTACAGCTTTATCCTGGGCGCCATCATCTACCCCATCTACGGGCACTGGGTCTGGGGCGGCGGCTGGCTGAGCAGCCTCACCATCGGCGGGGCCACCGGCGTCGTCGACTTCGCCGGCTCCGGCGTGGTGCACATGGTCGGCGGGCTGACCGCCCTCATCGCCGCGGCCATGGTCGGCCCGCGCATCGGCAAGTTCAACGCCGACGGCACCCCCAACCTCATCAAGGGGCACAACACGCCCTACGTCGTCATCGGCACGTTTATCCTGTTCTTCGGCTGGTTCGGCTTCAACGCCGGCTCCACCCTGGCCGCCACCGAGCTGCGCATCTCGGTCATTACGGTCAATACCTTCCTGGCGGCGGCCACCGGCGCGGTGGTCGCCCTCTACTGGAAATTCGCCACCACCGGCAAGGCCGATATCATCGCCGCCTGCAACGGCGCCCTGGCCGGCCTGGTGGCCATCACCGCCCCCTGCGCCTTCGTGCCGCCCTGGGCGGCGGTCGCCATCGGCGCTATCGCGGTGCCCTTCCTCTTCGGCACGGCGCACCTCGTCGAGCGCGTCCTCAAGGTGGACGACGTCGTCGGGGCGGTGCCGGTGCACTTCGGCGCCGGCGTCTGGGGCATCCTCTCGGTGGGCATCTTCGCCGACGGCACCTACGGCGTCAGCGGCCTGATTGACGGCGGCGCCTGGGGACAGCTGGTCTTGCAGCTCATTGATATCGGCGCCCTCATCGCCTGGGTAGCGCCCACCGCCTTCATCCTGTTCTGGGTCATCAAGAAGACGATGGGTCTCCGGGCCAGCCGCAAGGAAGAGCTGGAAGGGCTGGACGTGCCCGAGCACGGCATCGAGGCCTACCCCCAGGACGCCTAGCGTCACCGCGAGTTTAAGAAAAAAGACCTCCCGGGGTCGGGCGAAAGCCCGGCCCCGATTTCTTTTGGGGCGGGTCGCTAGCGGCAGTCTCTGGGCCCGGAGCCGAAGCACGCCGCCACGCCGAAATTGACCGCCGCCCGCAGGTCTTCCAGGGCTTCCTGCCGAGTCCGGCCCAGGCCGATGGCCCTGGGGGGCTCCCAGACGGCGTAATAGCTCTGGTCAGCCTCGTCGTACTCGATGATTATTTCGTCTCCGGGCGGTGTCATTTTGGCTCGTTCCCCGCTTGATTACTTAAGACTCAGCCGCGGACGGCTCTAGTCGCGCCTCTTCTTGCCGACGGCGGCCAGCGGCGCCACGGCCAGCCACAGGGTGATGGTGATGAGCATGGCCGTCACGTAGTTGATATCCCCCCAGCCCAGGTAGTTTCGGATGGGGTCCCAGAGGAGCATGAGGAAGAGTGAGGAGAGGAAGAAACCCGGTACGGCCGCCATAATTCTGAAGTAACCCATGATAGCCCTCCTTGGTGTTTTGATGTATTATAACCTATTCTTCCAGGATGGATTCAATGCTCTCGTAGGCCTGCGTCAGGACATCGCGGATGCGCTGCGCCTTATCGGCGTCGCCGCTGCGGAAACCCCGGGTCAGCAGGTTCTCCAGCTGGTGATACTCCTTCATCACCATGGCCATCCGGCCGATGTTCTTAAAGCTCCAGCCGCGCTTCATTTTGCTCCGCACGCCGTTGGCGACGTCCTTCTGCTTGGCCAGGAACTGGCGGCCATCCTCGGTGATGGTGTATATCTTCTTGCCTTCATGCTCGACGGAGAAGGCGTAGCCCATCTCCTCCAGCATCTGGAGGGTGGGGTAGACGACGCCGGGGCTGGGCTTGTAGAACCCGAAGGACTGCTCCTCCATCTCGCGGATGATGTCGTAGCCGTGCCGCGGCTTGTCCTTGAGCAGGTCGAGGATGACGTACTTCAGGTCGCCCTTATGAAAGGAGCTGGCCCGGCGCGGCCCGCCGAAGAACCTCTCCCCACGGGACATCTTGTCTCGAAACATTTTGGTCTCCTTACGATGAATTCCAAATATATCTTGTACTATCTAGATATATCTAGATAGTATTATAACGAGGCGGGGGCATTTTGTCAAGAGGTTTGAGGAGTTTTTTAGGATGATAGCAACATTACTTGAGATTGAACTTAATCCGCAGCACCCGCCGGGTGGCCGCGGCAACCTTGAACCGCTCGTCGAGGCGGTAGCCCACTACCCAGACGATTTTATCCCCCGCCGTGACCACGGGCACGCGCCCCCGAAAGCTCCGCGGGATGCGGGCGTCAATCATGAACTGGTTGAGCTTCTTCTCGCCCCCCAGCCCCAGCGGCTGGAAGCGGTCGCCGGGGCGGCGATGGCGCACGCCGAGCCTGTCCCCCACCCCGGCGTAATCCAGGTAGGCGGTAAGCTCATCGGGATTATTTTCCGGCATTTCTTCCGGTGGCAGCAGCGCCGCCTCAACGAGCCAGCCAGCCAGCTCCGTCCGCCCCGGCACGTTCAGCGCCGTCTCCCCCTCCAGGGGAGGCCAGGGGCAGGCGGCGGCATCGTCGGCGGCCAGCACGTAGCGGTCGGGCTCGATGGTGAAGCTCAGGCCGCCGGGCAGGCCGATGGTCTTGCCGGAAGGTTTCTCCAGGGCGGCGATAACGTCCTCGATGTGTCCCGCCCCGATGTCCTTGAGCGTGCCGCTGAGCCCCTCTATCGCCGCCCGCAGCAGGTGGCGCTTGAGGGCTGGCGGCAGGGCCAGGAACGGCCCCCGGTCGAAGACGACCGTTTCCCCCTCGCGGCGTACCGGCCCGCCCCACAGCCCGGCGGCGGCCGCCTCGATAAAGGCCAGGTCGTCGGCGGCCAGATGCGCCAGGCGCCGGATGGCCCCGTCCACCTGCGGGTTGTAGCGGCGCAGCAGCGGCAAAAGCTCGTGGCGGACGCGGTTGCGGAAGGACGCCAGCGATTCGTTGGAGGCGTCGACGCGGGGATTAAGGCGGTGGCGGCGGCAATAAGCTGCCGTCTCCGGCCGGGTAATATCCAGCAGGGGGCGGACGACGGTGAGAGCGTGGCCAGGGTACGGCCAGGGACTCCGGGGCAGCAGCCCCCGCAAGCCCCGCGGGCCGCTGCCGTGCACCAGGTGCATCAGGACGGTCTCGACGTGGTCGTCGGCGGTGTGGCCCACCGCCACGCGCGCCGCCCCGCAGGACTGGGCCGCCTCGGCCAGAAAGGCGTAGCGTACTTCGCGGGCGGCCTCCTCCGGCGAGAGGCGTTGCTGCTGCCGGTAAGCGGCCACGTCGCGGGCCTCAAGCGTGGCCGGGATGCCCAGCTTCTTGGCCAGGGCGGCCACGTAAGCGGCGTCATCATCGGATTCTTGACCGCGCAGCTGGTGGTTTAAATGGGCGATGTGAAGACGGATACCCAGCTCTCCCTTTAGCTCGCTGAGGACGTGGAGCAGGCAGACCGAGTCCGGCCCGCCGGAGACGGCCACCAGGACGGTCTCGCCGGGGTTGATGAGTTCTTGCCCGCGGATGAAGGCGAGCACTCGCGCTTCAATCGGGGGGTTTTTTTGAGACCCGGGCATGATGATTGATACCCCCTACTTGGCCTCAAGAATCAGGCGGGTGCGGTGGATGGAGGCGGGGTATTTCTCGAAGCCCAGCGCGGCGCTCACCTGCTCCGGCCTCCCCGAGCCGCCGGAGTCGCAGCGCAGCCGCATCCCCAAGCAGCCGCCCCCGCCGTCCCAGTCGATGACCCACAAGTCGTCAATGAGGACGCGCAGGTCGTAGCGGCGCGGGCCGGTATCGCGCTGGTGCTCCCAGGGGAGCTCGTCCCTGGCCAGCAGGCCCGCCACGGCGGCTTCGACCTCTTCCTTAGTTTTGCCGTCTTCCAGGGCGACGGTGTACTCGGCGAAACGCACCTGCGACTGGAGCGAGGGCAGGTTGAGGGAGGCGTTGAAGACCCCGCCGATGGCGATGCCGGGCGGCAGCTGGCGGCTCACGGCGGCGGTAAAGGCGTGGGGCGAAGACCAGCGCGCCAGGACGATATCCATCAGCTCGGCCTCGCTGGTAACGCCCAGGGCCAGCGGCGCCGCCAGCGACAGGCGGGGGTGGGGGTTGAAGCCCTCCGAATAGGCTAGGGCCACCCCGGCCCGCTGGAGCGCCCGCTGCCAGAGGCGCATCAGGTCGAGGTGGGAGATAAACTTGAGCTCCTCCCCCCGGCTGAAACGGATACGCAGACGTTGCATGGTCATCTTTTATGTAAAATAGTCCTCGCAGGGCCGCCCGTCTACTCTTTCGGCTTTTTCTCGTCTTTATCGGCCTTACGGGCGGCCTGGGCCTGCTTCTCCTTGGTGAGCAGGATTCGCTCTATCTTGAGGCCTTTCATCTCGGTAATAACCATTTTCAGGCCGTGGTAGCGCAGCTGCTCGTGGCGGCGCGGGATGTGCCCCAGGAGCTGCAGGATGAGGCCGGCCACCGTCTCGTAGTCCTCGCCCTCGGGCAAGTCCAGGCTCATTTCTTCGTTGGCTTCGTCGATGCGCATCGAGCCGTCAATCTGGTAGGTGTACTCGTTGATAATTTCGTAGTCCTTTTCCACCCCGGCCAGCTCGTCGCCGACCTCGCCGACGATTTCCTCGACCAGGCGGCTCAGGCTCACGATGCCGGCGGTGCCGCCGTACTCGTCGACGACCACGGCCATGCGGTAGTTGCCGTCGCGCATCTCGGCGAAGAGCTCGTCGATGCGCTTGGACTCCGGTGTGAAGTAGGCCGGGCGCATCAGCTCGTCGATGCTGGTGGTCTCGTCGGCGCTATCTTTGGCCAGGGCCATGAGCACGTCCTTGACGGCCAGGATGCCGACGACGTTGTCCATGTTCTCTTTGTAGACCGGGAAGCGCGACATCGGCGACTCGGTGTAGAGCTTGAGGAAGTCCCCCACCGGGGCGCCCTGCGGGACGGCCACCACCTCGGGGCGGGGCACCATTACTTCCAGGGCGGGGCGGTCGCCGAAGTCGAAGACCTTGTGCAGCAGCTTCGCCTCGCCCTCGGCCACGGTGCCCTCCTGGCGTCCCACCGAAATCATGGTGCGGATTTCCTCGGGGCTGGCCAGCGTCAATGCCGCCGGCACCCCGCCGATAACCCGCGCCAGACCGGAGGTCATCCAGCTGAGGGCGACGACGAAGGGCGTGAACACCCAGCCGACGGCCCGCAGCGGCTGGGCGAAGGTAGTGGTAATCCGCTCGGTATGCTGGGCGGCGAAGGTCTTGGGGGTGGTCTCGGCGAAGATGAGGATGACCACGGTGACGCATATCGTGGCCAGCAGCACGGCCTGCCCCCCGGTCATGCCGGCGCGCTGCCCGATGGACATCGCCAGCGACGTCGCCAGGGCGGCGGCGGCGGTATTGCAGATATTGATGCCTAAAAGGACGACAGAGAGGAGCTTTTCCGGGCGCTTGAGCATGGCGGCCACCAGCCAGGCCCCCTTGACCTTGGTGATGACCATGTGCTCCAGCCGCACTCTCTGCAGCGAGAGATAGGCCGTCTCCGAGCTGCAGAAAAAGGCCGTCAGCCCGATGAAGGCGACGATGAGGACGATATAACCGATTTCGCTGCCGGTCATGACGCCGGGTTGCCGCTGTCCGCTGCCGGACGCTTCGGCTTCTCCTTGGTTAAGAGGATTCTCTCTATCTTCTGGCCTTTCATCTCGGTGACGACCATCTTCAGGCCGTGGTAGCGCAGCTGCTCGTGGCGGCGCGGGATGTGCCCCAAAAGCTGCAGGATGAGGCCGGCCACCGTCTCGTAGTCCTCGCCCTCGGGCAGGCCCAGGTCCATCTCCTCGTTGGCCTCCTCGATGCGCATGCTGCCGTCTACCTGAAAGGTGTTCTCGTTGATGACCTCGTAGTCCTTTTCCACCCCGGCCAGTTCGTCGCCCACCTCGCCGACGATTTCCTCGACCAGGCGGCTCAGGCTCACGATGCCGGCCGTGCCGCCGTACTCGTCGACGACGACGGCCATGCGGTAGTTGTTATCGCGCATCTCGACGAAAAGCTCGTCGATGCGCTTGGACTCCGGCGTGAAGTAGGCCGGGCGGACTAATTCATCGATGGTGCTCTCGCCGGTAATGGCGCCTTTGGCGCGCGCCATGAGCACGTCCTTGACGGCCAGGACGCCCACCACGTTGTCCATGTTTTCTTTGTAAACGGGAAAGCGCGACATCGGCGACTCGGTGTAGAGCTTGAGGAAGTCGCTTACGGTGGCGCCCTGCTGCATGGCGGCCACCTCCAGACGCGGCACCATCATCTCGTAGACGGGGCGGTCGCCGAAGTCGAAGACCTTGTGCAGCAATTTCGCCTCGCCCTCGGCGACGGTGCCCTCCTCCCGCCCCACCGAAATCATGGTGCGGATTTCCTCGTCGCTGATAATCGACCGTGCTACCGGCGTCCCGCCGACGATGCGCGTGAAGGCGGAGGCCAGCCACGACAGGACGATGACGAAAGGCGTGAACACCCAGGAGACGATCTGCATCGGTCGCGCCAGCGCCAGGGAGATTCGCTCGGCGTGCTGGGCGGCCACCGTCTTGGGGGTGACCTCGCAGAAGATGAGCAGGATTACCGTCAGGGCCACCGTGGCGACGATGATGCCGTTGCTCTGCCCCAGGAAATAAACGGCGACGGCGGTGGCGATGGCGGCGGCGGCGGCGTTGACCAGGGTATTGCCGAAGAGCACCACCGAGAGGAAGCGCTCCGGCCGCTCGGTGAGCCTGGCCACCAGAGCGGCCCTCTTGACGCCGGTGGAGACCAGGTGCTGCAACCGGAAACGCTGCAGGGAGATATAGGCCGTCTCCGAGCCGGAAAAGAAGGCGGACAGCGCCAGGCACAGGACCAGGAGAACGATATAAAGCTCGAAATTGGGCATTTTGTTTTTTATATTCGTTGGGGGCTATGCCAACGGAATAATGATAACATCGGATACTGGGGGTGTCAAAGGGGTTGGAGTTAAATCCTCCTTAATCCCCCTTTACGAAAGGGGGACAATACACCCTGCACGATGGGTTGTCTCCCTTTGTAAAAGGGAGAGTGAGAAGGATTTTGGGGTAAAGGGTGTGGGGGGATTTAGCTTCGGGCTAAGCAGCGGATGGAACGGGGCGGCCCGGGTGGGAATAGATTACTTAGCACCCTAACACTTCGTATAACCGCAGGCCGGGCAGTGGTAGCACCCCTCCTGGTAGACCAGCATGTTGGAGCACTCGGGGCACTGGCCGGCCATGTTCTTGGCCAGCCCGTAGTCCTCCAGCTTGGGACGGTCGTCGCTGTCGATGTGCTTTTCCAGCACGCTGGCGATGGCGTCGGCGCAGGAGAGGACGGACTTGCCCTCGGCCCAGGCCACGTTGGGGCAGCGGATGCCGCGCAGCTGCTTGACCACCGAGGCCACGTCCACCCCCGACCTTAGCGCCAGCGAGATGAGCCGGCAGATGGCCTCCAGCTGGGCCACGGCGCAGGCGCCGGACTTGCCCAGCGTGGCGAAGACCTCGAAGATGCCCTGGTCGTCGTAGGCCACCGAGATATAGAGCGAGCCGCAGCCGGTATTGACGCGGGTAATGGTGGCATCGGTCTCCTGGGGGCGCTTGCGGGGGGTCAGCTTGCGGGTGGCGTCAGCGGCGGCCTTGTCCTGCTTGCCCGTGGTGAGCACCTGGGTATCGCGGGAGCGGTCGCGGTAGATGGTGATGCCCTTGAGTCCCTCCTCGTAGGCCAGGGTGTAGGCGTCGGCGACGTCATCTCGGGTGGCCTCGTGGGGGAAGTTGATGGTCTTGGAGACGGCGTTATCGGTGGAGCGCTGGAAGGCGGCCTGCATGCGGACGTGCCAGCGGGGGGTAATCTCGTGGGCGGTGACGAAGACACGTTTGACCTCGTCGGGGACGTCCTTGATATCGCCCAAATGCTCTCCCTCGGCGAGCTTCTTCATGAGCTTCTCCGAGTAGAAGCCGCCGTCGCGCGCCGCCCGCTCGAAATAGGGGTTCACCTCCACGAAGGGCGTGCCGTCGAGGACGGTCTTGGTATAGCTGAGGGCGAAGAGCGGCTCGATGCCCGACGAGCAGCCGGCAATCATCGAGAGCGTGCCGGTGGGGGCGATGGTGGTGCGGGTGGCGTTGCGCAGCCGGGGGCCGCCGGTCTTATCGTAGATGCTGCCCTCGTAGGCCGGGAAGACGCCGCGCTCCTCGGCCAGGGCCGCCGAGGCCGCGATGGCCTCGTCGCTGATGAACCGCATCAGGTCGGCGGCGATTTCAAGCGCCTCGTCCGAGTCGTAGGGTACGCCCAGCAGCACCAGCAAATCGGCGAAGCCCATGATGCCCAGGCCGATTTTACGTGTCTTTTTGGTCATCTCCTCGATTTGCTTTAGGGGGAACTTGTTGACGTCGATAACGTCGTCGAGGAAGCGCACCCCCGTCCGCACCGTCCTGGCCAGTCTGTCGCGGTCGAGCTCGTAAGCCCCGTCCCGGGGCCGCACCATCCTGGCCAGGTTGATGGAGGCCAGGTTGCACGATTCGTAGGGCAGCAGCGGCTGCTCGCCGCAGGGGTTGGTGCTTTCAATCTGCCCCAGGTGGGGGGTAGGGTTATCCTGGTTGATGCGGTCAATGAAGACGATGCCGGGGTCGCCGGTGCGCCAGGCCATATCCACGATTTTATCGTAGACATCTTTAGCGTTGAGCTTGCCGGTAGCCTTCTTGGTGCGCGGGTTGATAAGCTCGTATTCCTCCCCGGCCTTGACCGCCTCCATGAACTCCTCCGTGAGGGCTACGGAGATATTGAAGTTGGTCAGGTCGGTCATTTTCTCCTTAGCGGTAATGAAATGCTCAATGTCGGGGTGGTTGATGTTGAGGATGCCCATGTTGGCCCCCCGCCGCGTGCCGCCCTGCTTGGTGACATCGGTTACGGTGTCAAATGCCCGCATGAAGGAGACGGGGCCGCTGGCGACACCGCCGGTGGAGCCGACCATGTCGCTCTCCGGCCGTAGGCGCGAGAAGGAAAAGCCGGTGCCGCCGCCGCTCTTGTGGATAAGGGCGGTATACTTGACAGCGTCGAAGATGGACTCCATCGAGTCCTCGACGGGGAGGACGAAGCAGGCGGAAAGCTGCCCCATCTCCCGGCCGGCGTTCATCAGCGTCGGCGAGTTGGGCAGGAACTCCAGGCCGGCCATGAGGCGGTAGAACTCGTCCTCGACGGCCTTAACATCGGCCTTGGGGTCGTAGTTAAGCTCGGCGGCGGCCACGGCCCGCGCCACGCGCCGGAACATCTCTTCCGGCGTCTCCACGGGATTACCCTGCTTGTCCTTCTTGAGATAGCGCCTCTCCAGCACGCGGGTGGCCGTATCGGTAAGCTGGGCGGACGTCATCTCTGCGGACGGTTTTACCTCGACATCGCTTTCCATCTTGGCTTTGTTCTCCTCTTTTTTTTGAGACGGGTGCTTATCTTCAGCTGCTGGCTCGGCCCGGGCCGGTTGAGCCTCCGGGGCGGGCTTGGCGGCGTTGAGGACTTCCATCACCATGGCCTCGATTTCGGACTCGGTGGGGAGCCTGGGGGCGCGGCGGACCTTTTCGGCCACCAGGTCTTCCATGCCCGGCAGGGTCGGCAGGTACTGCGCCCGGGCCTTTTCCAGCCGCTCGATAATCTGGGTGGTCAGCCGCTCCATCAGGCGGCGGTCGCGGATGCCCATCGCTTCGGCGCTGGAGAAGACGATGCGGGCCACCTGGCTGCGGTCAACGGGGCTGCCGGTGCGGCGCCCGCTCTGGTTCCCGGCGCTCATTATCGCACCTGCCGGGGGTTGGTTGCCGCCACCCCCAGTTCCTCCGGAGGGATGAGGGGCAGCTGGTCGGCGGAGGGGACACCGGCGCGCCCGGCCAGGGTATCCACCTCCTCCTTAAGCATGGTGATATCGGCAAAGTCGCGGTAGACGCTGGCGAAGCGGATATAGGCGATGTGGTCCAGCCCCTTGAGGCGGTCCATGACCATATCGCCGATGGTGGCGCTGGCCACCTCGGTGCCGCCCAGCCGGTATAGCTCGGCCTCGACTTCGTCGATGAGCCGCTCCACGGCGTCCTCGGGCAGGGGCCGCTTCTCGCAGGCGCGGCGGACGCCCGTCAGCAGCTTGTCCCGGTCGAACTCCTCGCGGCGGCGGTCTTTCTTGATGACGAAGAGGCTGGCCGGCTGGAGCCGCTCGTAGGTGGTGAAGCGCGCCTCGCAGGAGAGGCACTGGCGGCGCCGCCGGATGCCGTCGTTGACATCGCGCGAGTCAATCACCTTCGAGTCGTCGTAGCCGCAGTAGGGACAGTTCAAGGCCTAACTCCACATTCTGTAGTGTCAAGGCTTACAACTTACCACAATATATTGTGTTTGTCAACCGTCTGTCAATGCCGTTTGAGCCTGGCAAATTCACTATCTGTTCACAATTTCCAAATCTTTTGTGACCGTCCTGTGAGGCGGCCCCGCTATCCTTAAAGTAACCGGATAAAAGGAGCCGTCTTGCGAGACCTTGAACTATACCGGAGCGCCCCGCGTGCCGGGGCGATACTGGCCGCCGTCACCCGTACGGGGAGGCCGGGGCTGGGCCTGCTCTGGGCGCTGGCGGTGCTGCTCTTCGGGGTGGGCGACCTCTTCATCACGTCCTGGGCACTGGGGCTGGGGGCGGTGGAGATTAACCCCCTGGCGAATTACCTGATGGGATTAAGTGGGGGGAGCATCTGGCCACAGGCGGCCCTGAAGGTGGTTGTCCTGGGCGGCCTGCTGCCGTTCTCTTATTTTAAGATGGGGAAATACGCCTGGACTATCCCGGCGTTTATCGCTGTGGTGGCGGCCCTGCTGCTGGTTCCCGATATCGCCGTGCTGGCGGCCCTGCTCTAAATAAGGTTTAAGATGACCGAGACATTGCCCCCCAGCAGGTAGAGGCCCGCGGCGCAGAGGCAACCGGGCACCAGCCAGCGGTACTTGCCGCCGAGGGAGAGCGTCAGTAGCACCAGCGGCACCAGAACGGCGGCCTTGACGAGACTGAAAGTCCAGATACCCCCCGGCCCTTCGAGGAGATACTTGACCAGAACGTTGTTCTCCATACCCCCCAGCGACAGGGCCATCTGGGTGCTGAGGATATCGCCCAGGCCGAAGATGAACACCGCCGGTATCCAGAGCAGGTCGCGCCGGAGGAACCCGGAGCGGCCCCTCGCTTCGTCGGCGACGGCGGCCGGATACCTTTCCCGGCGGGCATCATGTGGCAGGTAAGCCGTATCTCTCATGCTTAGCTATGGCTCGCTCTCCGGACTAAGCCTAAGCCCCAGGCGGGGAACAAAGCCTAAAAACCCCCACAAATATCTAAAAAACTTGTAAACATTTGGCGGAAAACACGCAGGCGGACATGGGTGTTAACCCTTACCCGCCGGTTCTCGCGTCTTTACCGCCTGTTTCAGCTTAGTCCGCCTGCGGGGGCGGCCACAGTGTCGCCATTCTGGAAATAGACACTAGAAAACAAGGCGCCATTCACCCGGGAAAGAGGCATCGGGAGGGGTATATCACCCACGGTGGGGATGTGGTAAAATAACTTTAAGCAGGTCTGGCCTGCCGTCTAACCGGCCGGTGCGGAGTGTGAGATGAGACGGAGAAACATCACCATTGCGGTTGTCGTCATCCTGAGCGTCCTGGCGCTGGCCACCTGGGGCGGCACCCGGCTGGGGGACGCCGGCCAGGACAATCAGATTCAGGCGCAGCTCACCGCGGCCACCGAGGAGCTAAGCCGGTTGCAGGCGGACTACTCCGCTCTGGCGCAGGAACGGGCGCTGCTCAACACCCAGCTGGCCACGACCACGGCCTCGTACCAGGAGCTGCAAGACCTCTACGGCGCCCTGGAGCAGGAAAACACCGGCCTGGAGCAGGAACTGGCGGCGGCCGGCATCCAGCTGGCGTCCGTCCAGGCCAACGTCGCCAGCCTGCAGGACTCCAATAACCAATTACTCGACCAGCTGGCGACGACCTCGGCCACTCTGGCGGCCCTCGAGGCCGAGAACGACAGCCTCAAGGCCGACCTGGCCAGCGCCGACAGCCGGTACGACACCCTCTACCAGCAGTACCTGGTGCTGGAGGCGGCCCGGCAGTTCGTCATCGAGAACCGCATCCAGGTAACGCTGCACACCGAGACGCAGGCGAACGGCAGCATCTGGATACGGGGAGAGGTGACCAACATCAGCGGCCAGACCATCGACAGGTTCTACCTGCTGATAGCGCACTTCGCCACCGACGGCACGCTGAGCCCCCTGGAACTGCAACCGGTATCGAACCTGGGCCCCGGACAAAGCACGGTGGTTTACGTCCTCGCCACCACCGGCGATACCGTCCGGATTACCGCCCTCAGCGACGACTGATTCTTCCCAAGCCCTCAAGCCTCTTTCGACGTGCGGATGACCCCTTCGGCTTCCAGGGCGGCGATGTCCCTGGCCGAATACCCCAGCCCCCTTAGTATCCCGGCGGTATGCTCGCCGAGGCGGGGCGCCGGCCCTAAAATCTTGCCGGGGGTCTCGTGCAGCTTCACCGGCAGCCCCAGCGTGCGCTGCTCGCCGCGGGCGGGGTCGTCAATACGGCAAATCATCTCGTTGGCCTCAAGCTGCGGGTGGGCGCAGACTTCTTCGTAGGTGAGGCAGGGGTCGCAGCGCATCCGCGCCTCGCGGAAGAGCCGCTGCCACTCGGCCCGTGTCTTTTCGGCGAAGGCGGCGTCGAGGAGGCGCTCCATTTCAACACGGTTCTCGGTGCGCACCTCGTCGTTGACGAAGCGGGGGTCTTCGGCCAGCTCGGGCACGCCCACCACCCGGCAGAAGTCCGGCCACATGGGGTCGGTGCCGAAGATGGTGAGCACGTCGCCGTCCCTGGCGCGGAACGGCCCGAAGGGCGGGATGTGGTAGCTCCGCCCCGTCTTGCAGGGCATCGCCTCGCCGGAGAGATACTTGGCGAACTCGCTGAACTGGAGGTAGAGCGCCGCATTGAGGTTATTGACGCTGATGGCCTGCCCCCTACCGGTGCGCTCCCGCACGTAGAGGGCCGTCATCACGGCGTAGGCCAGCAGCATGCCGCCGGCGTGGTCGCAGAGGGGGAAGGGTATCATCAGCGGGGGGCCGTCGCGGTAGCCGACGACGCTGACCATGCCGCTCATGGCCTGGCTCCACATGTCGCCGCCGGCGCGGTGGGCGGTGGGGCCGGTCTCGCCGTAGCCGGAGAAAGATGCGTAGATAACGCGCGGGTTGATTTTAACGATTGCATCGTAGCCGATGCCCAGCCGCTCGGCCACGCCGGGGCGGAAGCTCTGCAGGATAACGTCGGTCTCCCGGGCCAGCTTGAGGACGATTTCCTTACCCTTTTCGGTGCGGATGTCCACGGCCAGGTCTTGCTTGCCGCGGTTAAAGGCCATCCAGTCGGCCTTATCGACCCGGCCGGCAACGTCGGTATCCAGCACGTCGTCCATGCCGGCGGGCAGCCCCAGCCGCTGTGCCTCCCCCTGCACGCGCTCCACCTTGATGACCTCCGCCCCCATATCGGCCAGCATCGCCCCGCCGAAGGGGGCCGCCACGGCGATGGAGAAGTCCAGCACCTTGATACCTTCCAGAGGACTCGGCATAGGCTCACCTCCCCTGATTATCAGTCCCGCGCTATTTGTCCAGCTGCTCGTAGAGCTTGTTGCGGGCGTGGATGGCCTTACGCACACCCATATCGCGGCGCGCCTTGAAGAAGTTAAACTCGTCCGGCTCGTAGTGGATGTTGGTGCCCATGGTGTGCATCAGGAAGTGGTTGGTGAGGCCGGTGGTAATCCCCATGTTATCGTAGACGACCTGCTTGGAGACCTTGCCCATGGCGATGCCGTCGAAGGGGAAGAGGGCGAAGCCCTCGGCGTAGCGGTTGACCTCGTCCTCCAGCTTATCGGCGGGGACGGCCCGGTTGATGAGCCCGATGCGGGCGGCCTCCTTGCCGTCGAGCAGGCGGCCGGTGAGGCAGAGGTCGAGGGCGTTGGTCAGGCCGCAGCGCAGTATCATCATGGGGGTGATGGTGAGGTTGGGCATGCCCAGGCGCACCTCGATTTCGCCGAACTTGCAGTCCTCGGCGCCGACGATGAAGTCGCAGAGGAGGTACATGTCCATCGAGGCCCCCAGCAGGTAGCCGTGCGCCTGGACGACGGTAATCTTGGGGAAGAGGAGCAGCTTCTGGGCGCACTCGTAGAAGAGCTTGCGGTCAAACTTGATGCGGTGGCGGATGGGGGTGCGGGGGGCCTTCTCGCCGGGTTTGGGCTCCTTCCACCCGTAGACGAAGCCGACCTCGTGCAGGGGCGCCCCGGCGGCCAGCGCCCGCCCCGCCCCTTTGATGATGAGGACTTTGATGTCGTCGGCCTCCTCCACCACCGTCAGCGCCTTCCAGAAGTCCTTGACGCCGGTGTTCATCGTCTCGGGGTCGTTTAAGGTAATGCGGGCCACGTAGCCCGCCCGCTCGTAAATAACGTCGTCGTATTTCCCGGCCTTCTTGAACTTTAACATCTTAGCCTCCTGACTGGTTTTTCTACTCAAACACCCCCGCCTGCATCAGCTCAACGAACTCCTCGTCGCTCATGCCCAGGAGCTCGGTGCAGACGTACTCGGTGTGCTCCCCCAGGAGCGGGCTGGGCGAGTAGGGCCGCGCCGGCGTGCGCGAGAGCTTGAAGCTCTGCCCCAGGTGGGTGAAGGGGCCCGTCTCGGGGTGGTCCATCTCCCAGTAGAGATTGCGCGTGGCCAGCTGCGGGTCGGCCAGGTTATCGGCGGCGTTGGCCACGATGCCGGCGGCGACCCCGGCGGCCTGGAGCTGGCGCATGACGGCTTCGGGCGTACGTTCTTTTGTCCACCGGGCGATGATTTCGTTGAGCGCATCCTCGTTCTTTTTCCTATCGGCCAGCGTCTTAAAGCGGGCGTCCCCGGCCAGCTCGGGCCGGCCCATTTCGCCGCAAAGGGTCTGCCACTCTTCGTCGGTGGCCGCCGCGATGGTACACCAGCGGTCGTCGCCGCGGCAGGGGTAGACGCCGTGGGGGCAGGCGTCCGGCGAGGCGTTGCCGATGCGTTCCGGCTCGCGCCCGTTGGCGACGTAGTCCAGCACGCCGGGCAGGATGAAATAGATGGCCGTCTCGAACTGGGAGAAGTCCAGCAGCTGGCCCTTGCCGGTGCGCCGGCGGTAGTCCAGCGCCGCGATGAGCGAGGCCGTGGCGAAGCGCGGGCTGATGCAGTCGGTATAGGCCGAGACGCCCACCGGCAGCGGCTCCTTGCCCGGCCAGCCGATGAAGTTGGGCAGGCCGGCGATGGGCACCAGCACCATGCCGAAGGCGGGCAGGTTGGCGTAAGGCCCCGACGAGCCGTAGCCGCTCTGGCGCAGCATGATGACGTCCGGCCGGAGCTTCTTTAAGTCTTCGTAGCCCAGGCCCCACTTCTCGACGACGCCGGGGGTGTAGTTCTCCATGACCACGTCGCAGGTCTTGACCAGCCTTTTAGCGATTTCGACGCCCTCCGGCTTCTGCATGTTCAACGAGAGGCTGAGGATATTGGCGTTGAAGTAGTTGAAATAGCCGCCCCGGTTGAGGCCGGGCTTATTATCTTTGTACGGCGCCGAGGTGCGCATGGTGCAGGGGCGCTTGGTGGTCTCGACGCGGATGACGGTGGCCCCGTGGTCGGCGAAGAACTTCATCGTCAGCGGGCCGACCACCGCCCAGCAGAAGGCCAGTATCGTCAGCCCCTTGAAGACGCCCTCGCGTCTGGCGATGTCTTTAGCGACGCTCATCAGATAACCCCGTCCTGTTTTAATGCCTTCACCTCGGCTGCCTTGATACCCAGTTCCTTATAGACCTCCCCGTTATGCTCCCCGACGAGGGGCGCCCGGAAGCGGATGCCGAGGTCTGCCGCCGAAGACCGGGCGAACTGCCGCGGGTAGGTGAGGGTCTTGCCCAGCTCGGGGTGGTCCACCTCCTGCCAGAAGTCGCGGGCGTTGAGGCACTCGTCGCCGAGCAGGTCGGCCATACTGGACAGCGGCCCGATGGAGACCCCCCGCGGCACCGCCCCCTTAAGTAATTCCTTACGGGTATGGCGGCGGAAGAACTCGCCCACCGGGCCGGAGATTTTATCCATCACGTCCTTGTTGACGGTGAACATATCGAAGTTGTCCCAGTCCATCCGGAGCAGGAAATCGGTGGCCAGCCCTTCCTCGTCCATCCAGGCCGTCAGCGCGCTCAGGGTCTTGGCCCCCGTCCGTCCGCCGATGACGTTGAAAAAGACGTAGCCGTACCGGCACGGCCAGACCTGCCGCTGGGCGGTACCGGTGCTCATCCCGGCGCGGAAGGCCCCGGCCCGCTTGAGGATGACGTGGCTCAGCTCCCAGGTGGGGACGGCGTTGGCCTGGAACCAGGCGGCGCTCTGCTGCATGGACACGTCCACGTGCTGCCCCTCCCCGGTGGCCTGGCGGTGGTAGTAGGCAATCATGGCGCCCACGGCGGCGTCGGCCCCGGCGTGGAGGCAGGCCTGGGGCAGGCTGATGTGCACCGGCGGCCCGTCGCTCTCGCCGGTCTGGTAGAGCGTGCCGCTGAGCCCCATGACGACGATATCCGAGTCCTTGTAGTCGCGGTAGGGGCCGGCCTGGCCGTAGGGCGTAATGGAGACGAGGATGATGCCCTTATCGCGGCGACTGAGGGCGTCGTAGCCCAGGCCGAGGCCGTCCAGGTAGCCCGGCGGGAAGGACTCAATGACGAAGGCGGCCGTCGCGGCGAGCTCGAGGAAGATTTCCTTACCGGCGGGGGATTCAATATCTAACGTGATGCCGCGCTTGTTGGAGTTATAGGCGAGCCACCACAGGCTCTTCTCGGGGTCGGGCTTGTCCCCCCAGAAGGGCCCCAGGGCGCGCGAGGGGTCGCCGCCCGGCGGCTCAATCTTGATGACGTCGGCGCCGAGGTCGGCCAGAATCTTGCCGGCCAGGAAGCCCTGGTCGTCGGTTAAATCAAGGGCGCGGAGGTGTTCTAACATAATATATACTATAAGGGCCGCAGGTACTTCCTGGCAAGCCGCAGGGCCTGGGCCGGGGCCGTCTGGGCGAGCAGCCCCACCGCGAAGAGGATGTACTCCGCGTCAAGGTAAAAGGCGGGGTTTTTGGGCTTGAGGATAAAGGGATTTTCCTCCCGGAAACAGGCGCCGTCCAGTATCTCGCGCGGCTCACTGGCGAAGACGAGCGGCCCGCCGGTGCCGATGACGGTCTTGACGCTGGTGAGGTCTTTGCCATGCTGGATTATTCGCTCCCCGGCGGGGCTGTAGACCACCTCCAGCCTCCCGGCGTGGCGCGCCACCGCCGCCTCCACCGTCAGCGAGGTCAGCAGCCGGTGGCTGGCGCGCGCGGCGGCGGTACGGGGGAGTTTGCCCTCGCGGAAGGCGGCCACCACATCGGGGAAGCCGGGCGGGGTCTCCCTATCCCCTACTAACTCAAGAAGCCGGTCTAAATTATAGCGCAGTCCCAGGTCGCCCTCCACGGTGCGCTTCTCGTAAGGCTCGGGCAGGCCGGCCAGAATCGTGTCGGCGCGGGCGGGCGTGCCGCGGGCGATGGAGTGGACGTCGGTGGTGGCGCCGCCGACATCGATGACGATAAGCTCGCCGAAACCGGCATCGTCGCCATAACCCCCGCTAATCAGCTTGGCCGCCTCCAGCACCGCCGCCGGGGTGGGCATGATGACGTCCTTTATCATCTCCCGGGCGCGGGCGATGCCCCTGGCGCGGACGATGTGGCGCAGGAAAAGCTCGCGTATCTCGCGCTGGCAGGGAGCGGCGTCAAGCACGCCGATTTCCGGCATGACGTTGCCGGTATAGATGACGTTTTTGGCCGTCCCGGTGAAGATGGTGCGGATGGCGTCGCAGGCGGCCTTGTTGCCGGCGACGATAATGTTATGCACCGCCGGGCCGGTGGCGGCCAGCAGAGCGGCGTTACGGACGATGACGGCCTCGTCGCCGCCGTCGGTGCCGCCGCAGAGCAGCAGGATATCCGGGGCGGCGGCCTCGATTTCCCCGATTTCACGCTCGTTGAGCTTGTAGGAATAGAGCCCGACGACCCTGGCCCCCGCCCCCAGGGCGGCCTGGCTGGCGGCCTGGCTGGTAAGCTCGGGGACGAAACCGGCGCAAATCAGGCGCAGGCCCCCGGCGGCGCTGGAGCAGGCCAGGGCCTCTCGTTCGTGGAGGTCAGTGAGGCCGGTGCGGGCTATCTCCTCAAAGGCGTTACGCAGGCCGATGGTGATGTCGGTATCAACAGTAGAGGGGACGCGGGCGATAGCGGCGATTTCCTCCCCGGCGAGGTCAACGGCGACCACCTTGGTGAAGGTGCTCCCGAAGTCGATGAGGAGCCTGATATCGCCCATAACGCGCCGCCCCCCGGCGGCTAGAGCTTACCCCGGGCCTTGAGGTCTTGCTTTAAATCTTCGATGGCGGCGTCGATATCGGCCTCGGGCGGGTAGACCCGGTCGAAGCCCAGCTTTCGGAACTTCGCCTCGACCTCGTTGAAGTCGGCCCGGCCCACCACCAGGTTGCCGCCGATGTAGAGCAGCACCTCGCCCAGGCCGGCCTCCTGACGCTTGGCGTCGAAGCCCTCCAGGTCGAGCTCGGCCATGCCGTAGAGGGAGCTCATCAGGATGGCGGCGGCGGCCGTCTCCTGGGCGGCCTTGATGAACTCCTCCGGCGGGGTGTAGGCGCCCAGGGCAGTGACGCGGAAACCGGCCTCCTTAAGCGCCCGCGAGATAATCTTGGTGCCGATGATGTGGGCGTCCATCCCCAGCGTGCCGGTGATAATCATCGGTTGTTTCATGGCTCTCCTCCGGCGGCGGTTAAACGTTATTTATCGTAGGGCGGCAGGCCCACGATTTTCCCCTTGCTGAAGACCCACAGGTCGCGGACGGCGGCGTGGTAGTCCACCGGCTGGCCCTCGGCCTCGGCCCGCGCGGCGACTTTGGCGCGATGAAACTCTTTGATGTCGTCGGGGAAGGGCAGGCTGCCGAACTCCAGGTAGCGGCAGGCCCCGCGGGCGTCGCGGACGCCGAGCACCTGGTCTCGGACGTTGAGGTTGGAGCTCCACGGCGAGTCGAGCACGCCGGCGTCGACCGCCTTGACCGCCCCGACGAGGACATCCCCGTCGCCCAGGTCGAAGACCCGGTCTAAAATGGCGCGCACCTCGCGCTCGGTCAGGTCTTCCTCGGTGGCTACCTCTTTCATGTCGATTTCGATGCGCTGCTCGCGCACCACGTTGAAAATCCAGTTGGCCGCCCGGTAGCTCATCGCGTGGGCCTCCTGGGTGGCCACCCCGGCCCCCTCGTCCACGGTGCGCACGTGGGCCGCCGGCGCCCCGGTCAGGGCCGAGACCATCGCCGAGTAGGCCAGGTAGGCGAAGGCGCCCCCCAAATCCAGCGGGACGGGGTAGAGGGGGGTCTGCTGGCAGATAGGCCCGTTGACGATGACGTCCTTGAAGCCGAATTTATCCAGATACTCGCGCACCAGCCGCGGCGAGAGCCGCGTCCAGGCCAAATCCTGGGCCATATTGCCCTGGTGGTGCACCAGCGGCGTAAAGGCCTTTTGCCCCTGGGTGGCCGCGCCGAGGGACTCGATGACGTGGGTGGCGATGTTGACGCTGAGGGGGAAGGTGGAGGAGGGCACCCAGCCGTGGAGGTCGCCGCTTAAAATGACGCCCCGGTCGGCGTACCAGCCCACCACGCCGTTGATGAACTGGTTGGCCTCAATCATTTCTTCCAGCGTCTCGCGCTTGTGGTAGCTGCCGAACTCCAGAAAGAGCCCGCAGCCGGAGACGGTCATGCCGGAGGCGATGGCGATTTCCTGCGCCAGGCGGTTGGTGCCGCGCGGCGTGAAGGCGGCCTCGCAGGACTCGATGACCTTGCGGGTATTCTTGACGCCGTGGTTGACGATGGGGTAACCGTTGAGTATCTTGCGGCCGGTACGCCGGGACTCGTCCAGGGCCTGCTGCACCCGCGCGAAGGCGTCCTGGCGGGTATAGCTGTCGGTGGTGACCGGGATGAGGGGGATGCCGGCCGCCGCCAGCGATTTACAGAGGGCGATTTCGTCTTCTAAAAGGGCCGTGCCCGCCCGCGGCGAGACCACGGTGCGGCCTTCCTCGCGGAGGCGGGCCATTACCTTCCACCACACTTTGGTATCGGGCAGGGCCTTCTGGTAGGCCACCGCCTCGTCGAAGTCCACCTCTTTGCCCGTCGGCCAGAGCTTAAGCCACTGGCGCCGCTGGGCCATGAGGGTATCTTCGTCGAGCCGCCGGTTCCTGATGCGTACTTTCTCCACGATTATCTCCGTTATGTCAATCTTTCCCGCGGCCGTCGGCGGCGGAGAGGTAGGTGGCCGCCTGCGCCAGTACCGGCTGCCCCCCGGCGGCGTAGATGACCTGGCCGGTCACGTAGTCGGAGAGGCCGCTGGCCAGGAACAGGGCCGGCCCGGCGATGTCCTCCGGCGTGCCCACCCTGCCCAGGGGGACTTCCTTGGCGGCGATGCCCGCAAAGAGGGCGTCGCGCTCCGGGCCGGGGGGCATCAGGCTGTCCCAGAACGGCGTCACGATGGGGCCGGGGACGATGGCGTTGACGTAGATATTGTCCGGCGCCAGCTCGAAGGCCAGGTTGGTCGTCAGGCCGAGCACGCCCGCCTTGGCGGCGTGGTAGTGCAGCACCGAGACCGACGGGCTGACGGCGCCCATCGAGGAGAGGTGGATAATCTTGCCGTAGCGCCGCTTCTTCATGTGGGGAACGACGGCGGCGCTGACCAGGTAGGCGCCCTTGAGATTCACGTCCAGGACTCTATCCCACTCCGCCTCGTCGAAGCTGCCGACGCCCTCCCCCTTGGCCCCGCTCACCCCGCCGGCGCTGTTGACCAGAATATCTATCCTGCCGAACTCTTTAATGACCTCCGCTACCATATTATTGACCTGGGCGGCCCGGGATATATCGGCGGCGAAGGCCAGCGACTTACGCCCCAGCGCCCGGATTTCGGCGGCGACCTGCTCGGCGCCTTCAATGTGCTGGGCGACGACGACCACGTCGGCGCCCTCCCGGGCGAACCGGAGGGCGATGCCCCGCCCGATGCCCTTGGCGCCGCCGGTGACGATGGCCACCCTGTCCTTGAGTAACATATTGCCTCCTGATGCCGGGACGAACCGGCCGCATCCCATTTTACACATTATTCGCCGCCACCTCAAATCAAAGCGGGCCGCCTTGCCATTTTCACGACAATAGTCTATTGTATGTTTAGCCGAGACTATTGCCGTGGTAAAGATTAGCCGGTCAGTCCCAACCCAAGCGTCCCCGGGCCGCCGCTTCGGCATCAGCCGCCGCGCTTTTCTCAAGCTGGCGGGGCTGGCGGTGGCGGTAGCGGCTTTAGGCCGCCTCATCAAGCGCCCGGCGCTGGGCACCATCGTCCCCGCCGATAATTACCCCGAGGGCGAGGGCGTCATCACCGAGGCATACCCGGCCACCTCCTGCCTCAACTGCGGCACGCGCTGCGCCACGCGCGTCCGGGTGGTCAACGGGCGGGCGGTCAAGATTACCGGCAATCCCCTCTCGCAGGTGACCGAGGGTGCCAACTGCGCCCGCGCCCAGGTGGGCCTACAGGTGCTCTACGACCCCGCCCGCATCACTACCCCCCTGCGGCGGACGAACCCGGCCCGGGGGCGCGATACCGACCCCGGCTGGACGCCCATCTCCTGGGACGAGGCTCTGGCCGAGGTAAGCGGGCGGCTTCAAGACCTCCGCGACGACGGCGAGCCGCACCGGCTGGCTATCTTCACCGGGCTGAACACCGTCAGCGACGAGGACATTCTGCGCCGCTTCGCCCGCGCCTACGGCACGCCCAACCTGATAACCGCCGACGGCCTGGACGACGAGGCCGGCCAGGCCGGGCAGTGGTGCGCCGACGGCCACTATAGCCGCAGCGCCTACGACCTGGCGCGCACCAATTACATCCTCTGCTTCGGCGCCGGTATCCTGGAGTCCTACGAGCCGCTGGCGCGCTCATTGCGGATGTGGGGCAAAATCCGGCGCGAACGCCCCAACCGGGCCAGGGTGGTCGTCGTCGACCCGCGCTACTCGGTAACGGCCCTGCGCGCCGACGCCTGGCTGCCCGTCAACCCCGGCACCGACGCCGCCCTGGCGCTGGCCATCGCCCACGTCATCATCAGCGAAAACCTCTACGACGCCGCCTTCGTGAGCCGCCATACCCGCGGCTTCGACGATTATAAAGACCTCGTCCTCGGCGGCTACGCCCCGGAGCAGGTCGCACCCGTTACCGGCATCCCCGCCGCCACCATCGGCGAGGTCGCCCGCGAGTTCGCCGGGACGCGCCCCGCTATCGCCTGGCGGGGACGGGGGGCCACCGGCTGGCCCGGCGGCACCTACACCGCCTACGCCATCTACTGCCTCAACGCCCTGGTGGGCAGTATCGACGTCCCCGGCGGGGTCATCTACCAGGAGGAGCCACCCTACCGGCCCCTGCCCGGCCTCGCCCCGGACGCCGCCGCCAGCGCCGGGCTGGCCATGCCCCCGCTGGACGGGCGCGGCAGCGCCGCTTTCCCCGCCGCGAGGGTGGTCACCAACCACGCCGCCGAGGCGATGCTTGCGGAAAATCCATATCCCGTGGCCATGGCTATCGGCGTCAACGCCAACTTCAACCTGACGGCGCCGGGCGCGCCGCGCTGGGACGAGGCGCTGGCCAGACTGCCCTACTACGTCCACATCTCTCCGACTGTTAACGAGATGGCGGGTTTCGCCGATATTATCCTCCCGGCGACCACTTTCCTAGAGACCTGGGCCTACGACCACTCGCCGCCGGGCTCCGGCTTCGCCGAGGTACGCATCAAGCAGCCGGTGGTGGCGCCGTTTTATAACAGCCGCAATATCGCCGACATGGTCTTTGATGTTGCCACCAGGCTGGGCGGCAGCGTTGCTGATGCGTTCGGCAACATCGGCGGCAGCGCCGAGGGCCTGGCGCGCTACCGCACCGCCGGCCTGATGCCGTGGGAAGAACTGCTGGCGGCGGGGGTCTGGGTGGGGCCGGAATACCAGTATTACAAATACCACCGCATCTTCGACACGCCCTCGGGCCAGTTCGAGTTCCTCTCCGGCAACCTGGCCGCCGCCCTCCAGAAGATCGGCGAGCCGACCGGCGGCGATGCCTGCCTGCCCCATTACCAGCCGCCCGACTTCCTCGGCGAGGCTGGCGCTTATCCACTGCTGCTGACCAGCTACCAGCCATTATTAAGCGTCAACGGGGACAGCCGCGATTACCCCTGGGCGGAGGAGATGTTCCTGGTGGAGCACGGGCAGGGCTGGACGAACTTCGCCGAGATAAACAGCGCCACGGCGCAGGAACTCGGCATCAAAGACGGGGACGAGGTCCGGGTGGAATCTCCCTTCGGCAGCCTGAAAACCAGGGCCAGGGTCTTTGAGGGAGTCCGCCCCGGCGTGGTCGCCATGGCGCGCGGGCTGGGCGCCAACCCCAACGAGATTACCGGCGTCGCCTACGATAAAATCAGCGGGCAGGCCGCCCGCGGGGGCACCCGCGTCCGGGTGTATCGGGCATAGCTATGACGAGATGGGGCATGGTCATCGACCTGGACAAGTGCACCGGCTGCCAGTCGTGCTCGGTGGCCTGCAAGGCGGAGAACAACGTCCCCTACGGCTCGCCGGAGGAGCACACCCGACGGCTGACCCCCTTCTGGCAGAAGGTGATTGCCGTGAGTTCCGGCGAATATCCCTCGGTGAGCATTGATTTGATACCGATGCCCTGCATGCACTGCGACGACGCCCCCTGCGTCACCGTCTGCCCGGCGCGGGCCACCTACAAGCGCGAGGACGGCATCGTCATGCAGGACTTCCGCCGCTGCATCGGCTGCAAGTACTGCATCGTCGCCTGCCCCTACGGGGCGCGCAGCTTCAACTACAAGGAGCAGGAGGAAATGCCCTACCACCGCCCCGACCTGCCGCCGGAGCGCGCCGACCGCGGCCCCTGGCCTTTCCCCCGCCGCGTCCACGGCGTCGTCGAAAAGTGCACCTTTTGTTTCCACCGCATCGACGCCGCCATTGAAGAAGGCAAGAAGGTGGGCGAGGAGGTCGTCCCCGCCTGCGCCGAGGCCTGCCCGGCCCACGCCATCGCCTTCGGCGACCTGGACGACCCCGATGGCAACGTAGCGCAACTGCTTTCCTCCCGGCAGGCCACCCGCCTGCGCGAGGAGATGGGCACCAGCCCTAAAGTGTATTATCTGCTCCGGTGAGGCATGATTTGACGGGTAGCTTTATAA
>Ga0307445_10000315_pt1 | contig 25337 bp, 17 predicted proteins | sample SalMarSW160330MG_FD_202147 | JGI IMG/M metagenome (GOLD analysis project Ga0307445, IMG submission 202147) | Salt marsh sediment microbial communities from the Plum Island Ecosystem LTER, Massachusetts, United States - SW1603-30 | ecosystem: Environmental > Aquatic > Marine > Intertidal zone >... | reverse complement strand
GCGTTTTCCACCTCTCTATGGCAGGATATTAAAAGCAGGTGTTGAAACAGGAAGATTAAGCGAGATGCTGACAAGTCTTAACAGACACCTGGAGTTGGCCAATCAAACCAGGAGGATAATCTTTGAAGCGATGAGTTATCCTGCGGTTATCCTGGCTCTGGCTGCGGTTATTTTAACAACCGTATTCCTGTTCATAATCCCACAATTCGGCCTTATACTGACAGAAATGACAGAGGGCGCAATGCTGCCGAAACTAACGCGGTTATTCTTAAGTATGGCGGAAAACGTCGTGCCTTTTTGGATAAGCGTAGGACTTCTTGCCGCAGCGATACTCTTTATAGTTAGGATACTCTCGTCCTTTCCGGCTGGGCGAAGATTTAAGGAATCGCTGTTTTTAAGAGCACTCGTTATCGGCAGAGTGTACCATAGTAGTGTGCTCAGCAGAATGGCCGAATCTATGGCAATGTTGGTTGCAGCCGGTTCCGATATGCCGGCGTGCCTGAGATTAGGCTCTGGTTCAACGGGAAGTGAAAAGCTTGTCTTGGAAAGCGAAATGCTTGCCAGCCAAATCGAACAGGGAGCTAATATCTTAGGGGCCGGGCAGTTTTGCAAGATGATACCAAGGTTGTTTTTGTATTCGATTCAGCTTGGCACTCAACGTAATGAACTGCAGGACAATCTTTACAGTCTGGGCCAGATGTACTCCGAGCAGGCACGATGCGGACAGGCAAGGCTGCAGGCGATTTTTTTGCCTGTTATGCTGATTGTGGTGGGAGGAATTTTGGCAATAGCCGTCCTTTCGATGTTTTTGCCTATGATAACAATTATTACGAAATTGAATGTATGATGATTTGGTAGAGTATGTTTGAAATTATAGCAATATTAGTTTTGCTTCTCTGTGTAATCCTGGGTTTTAAGAAGCCGGGTATTGCTTTGGTTACATTGCCGGTCGTATGTTTTTTGTTGGGTTATGCTGCCGTTTTGAGAGAGTCGTTTGAGAATATACTATTTGTACCCGTTATTTTCATCGTTACATTGCTGGCTGTGCTAATGGCAAGACGTGAACCCGATTCCGAGAAATGGCCTCAGAAATGTGCAAAATGGATACTCATAACTTTTGCATCTCTTTTCTTATTAGTAACTGCAGGCTTTGTGTTTAGCCCTTTGTCGATAATCGGCTTCATGTTTTTTATTTTGTTCGTAGGTTCAATCATAGCCTACGGTTTAACATCCCGGCATGCGACTGCTGCATACGTCGTCTCGACAATCGGTTCGAGTATGCGTCAGAACCTGCCATTACCTATGGCCCTTGAATCAGCTGCCGGCGGGCGAACAGACCGACGGTCAAGAATCCTGCGAAGAATTCAAAAATGGCTGGTTCAGGGCTACTCATTGAGCGAATCGATTAAAAGAGGCTACCCTAAATGTCCCGGTTATATAGTGGCAATGATAGCTGCTGCCGAGCGGATCGACCAGCTTCCGCTTGCCATGAAGAGCATTGAAGCTGATATGGTCACCAAGGCCGATGAAAGCAGGAAAATCAGGCCGGTTCACCCAGCCTATCCGATAATACTAATAATCTTTATGTTTTTTATCGTATCGGGACTAATGTGGAAAGCCTTTCCGCTATTTCACAGTGTGCTAACAGAAATGACAGAGGGCGCACAGCTTCCAGCTTCCACTCGATTTTTAATCCGGGCCACAAGTTTTATTACCTATGATTATGGGTGGTTAATCACCTTGGTATTTGCACTTATAGTTCTTGTGGTTGTTCCGGCTTCGATTCGGATTAAGTTTCGGCCCCGTCGACCGGACAAGCCTTATTTAATTTCGCGAATTGCTGACTTTATAAAATGGCACTTGCCTGTTCTGCACTGGTTTGAGAAGAATTATTCGATGGTGCAGGTTGTTGAGCTTCTGCGGCTGTCACTTAACGCCGGTTGCATGGTTAATGATGCGATTACCAATATACTTTATCTCGATGTGAACCATTGTTTCAGAAAACGACTAAAAAAATGGCTGGAAAAAGTAGAGCGAGGTGACAATATAGCAATTGCGGCCAGACAAACCGGATTAGGCTCTCCCCTTGCCTGGGCGTTTGATGAGCAGGTCAATCAGGGCAATACTTTGACTGTATTAGAGACACTTGAGTCGCTCTATCGCTCGAACTACAGCTACCGCGCCAACCTCGTCAGGTTCATAATGTGGCCTTGTGTATCACTTGTTATGGGAGTAATGGTGGGTTTTGTTGTTTATGCCATATTCTCTCCACTCATTGTAATTGTTAATCATACAGCGGACCTTGCGTTCCCGTAGTACCTTAAATGGAGTAAAGTTATGTCTGGTAAGAAGAAAAAAAACAGGGGGTTTTCAATAACCGAAATAGTGGTTGCTCTTGCGGTCTTGGGAATGGTTTTGGCTGGGTTGGCATTGTCACTGCACGTGTTCGCAAAATTAAATCGCTACCAGTGGATGAGGCAACACTGTATAGCAGCCGCCCAGGCGGAACTTGACAGCATAGCTTTAACGGGTGAAGCTATCCGTGACGAAGATTTCGTGCGGCTTTGGCCAAATCTCAATGTTTCTATCAAAGAGTCGGCGGGGGCCGGTCAATGGGAGGGGATGAAATTGGTTGAGGTGAAAGCAGGCGGCATGAGCTTCAGTAAGGAAGTCAAAGTTCAATTGTGTAGATATGTTTTGGCAGAACCGGAGCAATAGAAATGCGCAGAGGTTATTCATTGACAGAGTTGTTAGTGGTGATGGTCATTGGCTCATCTGTATCGATTGTTTTGGTGGGATTGCTCACCACCATTATTAGCGATATCCCGCGTTTATGTGGCGTTGTACAGGAGAACACAAGTGTGCTCAATATGTTAGGGCAAATGCACGAGGATGTTGACGCTGCGAAGGGACTGCCGGAATCATTCGGGGAATATACAACAAATAAAAACCTGCTTTTGATTGAATTGCCACAAGGTATTGTCTGCTATCAATTGAAAGATGGCAAGGTACTCAGACGCAGGTTGTCGGCTGCTCAAGAACAATACGAAGAAAAGACGAAAGTATGGTCGGTGCCGAACGCCAAAGTAGAATGGCAAGTCCGGAGAAACGACAGGGACGGTTGTGCCGTGGAGGTTAAGACCTGCATAGAGCATCATGTTCGGGGCTGTTCGGAAGAGAAGATGGCCAATTCCTATCTGTTTTTTGCAGGTGCTTTTCGAAAGGTCTTGTAGTAGAGATGAAACATCCGCAACAAAATGGTTTTGTGTTGATACTTTTAGTAGTGGCAATAGCTTTAATCGGGGCCGAGATGATCGTTTTAACCGGCAGTGCGAATAAGATCCTGTTCCAATCAGATACTGCTTACCTTCAGGCATGCGAGAGGAACCTGGCAACAAGTGGTTTGGCCTGGGCCAAGCGGAATATCAAAAATGAAGGCAAAGAAACCTTTGATAGACCTATAGAGTTGGATGTCTCCTCCATGAGCATTCACGGCGCGACTTTAAGTGTGAATATAGTCACTGCGAAAGATGAAGAGGCGGAAGTTCAAATAAACACATCGTGCAGTCACGACAGGCGGGCCCTAAGGCACAATGATAAATATCGCATTAGACTCAAATACTAATATTCATATAAAGCAGTTTGAGGTTTCCTGTTAGATTTTAGTCGACTTTCTCTCACCAAATACATCGAAACATCTACTCTATATGTACCATAGTTCCTCTGTTTAGGCATACTTTGTATTCACTGTTTCTCAGCTTTTTTGGCTTGACGCACCCGCACAATCCCTTATCTGCCAATTCTGCGAAAATGGCCATTCCATAAGCCATTTAGCATCAGGGATTTATAAAAAAGTGAACATTTAGCAACGTTTTCAATGTCCGTGCTCAAAAAGTGCACCCGCCAAAAATTCAATGATAACCTGTCTTAATATACACCTTGACAACCAATCCCTTCAAAGATGAAAATTTTCGGGAAATATCCATGGCTTATCGTGGTTTTGATATGATTAGATGGGGGGAGATTAGCGTTTGAAGGAGCATCAATTCTTCTGTAAAACGTCCCCTGACGAGATAGTCTGAATTGGTGTAGACGTAACTATAGAAAGATAGGCTGTTATGGCTGTAGAACGATATCGAAGTGACCAAGTATCGGAATCCTCATTGTTGCTTGCGATAGGTCAGAATCGCCACGCCCGGCTTGGCCGAAATGGTCACCGGCAGTCCATCGTCCAGCAACTCGCGACCACTGTGACTCTCTCGTACCCCCGTGTCGAGGTTGGACATCAGATAGTTTGCTTCCGGATCCAGGCCGAACATATTGAAACGTGCGGACTCATAGAAGCTGTTATGCCTTCGGAAGACCTGGACCATGCCCTCGCCCGGCTCCGGCCGGTCGAATTGCCAGGCCATCCAAACCGTGTCGTCACGAGTCCAGGGCGTTAGCGGATAGAAATCGCCGTAGTAGTTCGCAGCAATTTGGCGCCATTGACCGATGAGGCGGCGTATCGCGGCGTAGTCGAGGTCCTTCAAGCGTACGTCGATGCCAAAGCCGGTGCTTTGACCGGCGTTGCTCCAGAAAGCATAAGGCTCGACGGGTGTGCGGCCGCTGCCGTAGTAGGATGCGTTGCGAGTAAAAACCGTGCCGGTGCCGTGAAAAGGAAGCCACAACGACAGACCATACATCATGCATTGGTGGCCGATGGCTTCGAATGCATAGTCACTCCGCCACAATGGCACTGCGCGACGCATCGTCTCAAGGTCGTTACGGCGCCCGCCGCTCGCGCATGAGTCGATGAGCATGTTTGGATGTCGGCGGCGTAATTCGTCCCAGTAGGCGAGATAGCCCGTGACGTGTTTGATTTCGCTGATGCCCCGGCGGTCCGGCGCATCGGCACCACGCCAGTAGGCCAGAGGGTCCATGTTGAAATCCTGACGGTAGAGGTCGATGCCCTGTTCGTTCAGCAGCCGGTCCACATGCTCGGTCAACCACTTCCGCACAGTATCATTGCCCAGATTGAGCAGACCGCCCTTGGCGCCGCCCAGCACCCACTCCGGATGGTTCTTCGTCAGCCACGTGTCGGCGGCCACCCGCTCCGGCTCAAACCAAACCAGTATCTTTATATCCTTGCTGTGTGCGTAGTCTGAGATTGCCCGCAGTCCACGTGGGAAACGACTGGCATCCACTTCCCACGTACCCACACGCGGCCAGCCGCCGCCATGATGCACATACCAGCCGGCATCCATCCACCAGTAATCCAGTTTGATGTTCTCGGCCAGGTAGCGGTTAATGAACATGATTTGGTTGTTCTCGTTTGCATCTATCATCTCGTTGTATTGGCGCGAGCTGGAGGCAAGCAACTGTGGTTGGGGAAGCCTGCCGCCTGGTTTTGGCATGGAGTGGGCCATCATCCAGCGGCGCCAGACGTTCTGCGCTGCAATCCAACTGCCCTTCCAGAACTGTAACACGATTAGCGGGCCGCGGACTTCCTCGCCGGGCAGCAGCTTGAATCGCGTCAATTCCTGTCCCGCGCGGAGGTGCAAACCGCGTGCGTTGTCTCGCACAAACTCCGCCGCCCACTGTCCCGGCCAGCCAACGGCGACAATAATCCCTTCGCCGGACCATTCCAGGTTAAAGTAAGAGAAGTCTGTGTTCGTCGGACGCCCTCCCGTACCGGCAATCCGCTTGGTAGCACCAGGCCCCAGTAGTGTTTCCAGCGGGCCGTAGTCGTTACCGTTGGCGGGTGAACCGATGTTATGGTGTAACAGAAACTGTTCATCGCTGCTTCGGCTCAGCTCGACATCAAGTGCCTGAATCTTTTCAATAATCGGTGTGTTGGTGGAGCCGGTATTCTTTAAGTACAGCGTCCATTCCACCGTGGGAAAATCGTGATATTCAATGAGAACACAACGAATCTGCAAGCCACTTTCGGAGTCACTGTAAACCAGTGTATGCTCAGTGCGCTGTGCATCGAGTTTCTGCGTGTCGCGTTTGACTTGCCAGCGCTTGAGTAGTCCCGTTGAAGGTTTACCGTCGTAGAAGAACGAGAACGGTGGCTCGGTGAGCGATAGTCTTCTGCCGCCGGTACTTTCCAGAGGCAAATCTTGTAGTCTCACGCTGGTGCCGTCCTGAAGCTTCACTACCGCGTCGGCCCAGAGTGCCTGGTCCCAGCTGCGACCGTCGCCGCCGTCCTTAACGCGGATTTCGAACTGACCGGCGCCTTTCAGCGGTATGTTGGCGGCGTGTGCCCCATCCTTTAACCGGAGCACCGGCGTGGCGAAGACCTCCTTACCATCGACGAGTACATGGAACGTCACGGAGCCGTGCCCCATCGCCGCACCGCGCCGCGTATCGTCGTTGTTCTCCAATCCCACATCCGCAACGAATCGTTCCGCCGGCTGCCCCAGGACTACCAGCAGATGCTTGGTGGAATTGAATCCAAGGCCGTGAGAATAGGTTTTGTCACCCAGCTGATACGGTGTGCCGCGCCAGGAGCGTTTGCGCGAAATCCCTTCTGCCGCGTCTTCGTAAAGCAGTTTCAGATGGGGACGAGAGACCTGCTCCGTCGTGGCGAATAGTGGGCCCATCCACTGGTTGCGTAAGTGAAACTCCTCCGCCTGCGGTCTCACCGCCCACGCCGTCGCGGGACAGAAGATATGGAACATCAGCAAAACAAACCAAACTGACATAATTGACCTTAATACAGTGTACCTTCTCATGGCTGCCAATCCTCGTATCTGGTTATATCAGCCTATTCTAACACACCCTCCGCCCGAATACCAGTACAATCCCCCCTTCACTTCGACATTCGACATTCCTTGTTCGATATTGGATATTCACATCCTGATTACCTGATAAACTTTTTTCTCTCTGTGCCCTCTGCTTGCCCCGTGAGTTTACCCTGTGGGATAGCGAAGCGTTATCTCATTGGGGTGGCAATTCTATTGATTAAATTGTTGACAAACAGACTCTTCGTTAATACTCACGGCCCTGTGCTGTGTTTGACAAGTTATATGGTTACAATTCCGGCTTGGTGCCTGCAAGCCGGTTATTGCAGAGTATCGCCAGGTCTTTGAAGTCCACCACGCCGTCACAGTTGATGTCACCGGGGATTCGGCAAAGCTGAAACTCGTAGGCGCCCATGTCGACCGTCACGCCGAAGAGGCTAATCCCGGTGTCGGGGCTTTCCGGGTCATCTAAAACTTGTGAATTTCCACGGCGAAAATTCGTGTTTTTGGGCGATGGCGGCTATGCCTCGCATGAATTGGCCAGGTTTTGCCATCGTCATCAACGTCATGCCACACTTGTTAGCCGCTACCATGGAGACGCCAATCTTTACGCACCACCGACCAAGCCAATACAACTTTAGACCGGCAAATTACCACTACCAGCGGAAGAACCGGTAAGGGTCGTCCCACTCTTGCGGCGTATCCATGTAGAGACCTTCCAGCCACCGCTTCTCGGCCTTGGATGCGTCCACTGGACTGCTGAAGCGCTCCAGAACCGGCGTCGACCCGGCCGCTCCCATGTTGGCCAACAGTCGCGTGAGGAGGTAGCTGGTACGGCGGAACGTTCTCTTTAGATTGTAGAGTTTCTTGTAGTCGAATTGCCATGGCGTGAGCTGGCATAAGACGACGTTCAAGTGCTCCGCTCCGGCCAGGACGCCATCGCCGATTACCGTGGCTCCCGCCGAAACGAGGGGCAGTTTCTGCGGCTCACGACTGTGGACGTCCGCCGGCCCGACTCCCGTCAGCAGTGAGTTGAAGCCGGACGGTTCAAAATAGGCCGCGATGTGTTCGGCCTCCTTCATGCGGAGCTTCAGCGGCAGAAATGCATTCACTTCCTGCTCGTCGAGCCCGACCGCCAGCAGGTTGCCGCCTGCTTTCAGCCAGTCAGCGAGGGCTGCGGCGTCGGCCGCAAGCTTCCGCCCACCACCGGGACCGACAACGAGGACCTGGTCGGCGGACAGGCTCCCCCCGTCGTAGGAAGCCAGAGATACACCTGCGGATTCTAAGTGCTGCCTCCCGGCAGGCTCGCCGACGTAGATGAGCGTCCGCCTCGGAGCCGGCTGCCAGGACGATACGTACTGGAGAATGTTTCGGGCAAGCGTCTGAGCCGCAGGGTCAGCTTCTGTGCGCCCGGTAATGTCCATCTGGCAGAAGAGGACCATACCCCTGCCTTGGCGGTACTCCATCAGCGGGCTGTACTGGAGGCTGTAGCCGCCGTCGAAGATAGGCAGGAAATCGCCTCGTGCGGGCTTCTCGATGAGGACAGAAGCAACATTGCCACGATTGCCGCACCGCCAGAGGCGAGTGACAGGTATCCCACACCAACTGACACTCGGCGCACCGTTGAAGCGGGGATTCAACTCGTACTTTAGGCGCGGGGGCAGGATTGTCGCCTCGCCTCGCCAGTCGCGCAAGTGCTCCAAATCGATCCCGGCCAGAAGCGGATGGTCGGGCACTCGCTTGAAGACCCGCCGTAAGCCATACTCCGCCACGCGAAATCCGAACCGCTTCTCCAGCACATCCGATGTCTGCTCGAACATTAACACCTTCAAGCCATCGCGTACGCGTGTGATATCCGGTGCTTGACCGTCCACCGTCAGGGCGGACTTGCCAACGATGAGGATATCGTATGCCGAGATGTCAGTGTTCGCATCTACAAGCTTGTACAGAATCCCCATCTTCTTCAGCAGCTTACCGGTCTGGCCTTTATGGTCGAAGAGCGCAATCTTCCCGCCCATCCGGGGAGCTTGTAGGCGAGGCATAACATCGACCGAGAAGGAGTCCGTCTGGGTCTGCCCGTTGCTGAACCTGAAGGTCGCACTGAGTTCATACTTGCCGGAGGCCAGAGCGGCAGGCAATTCGAAGCGCAACGGAATACGTTCCTGTTCCCCAGTCGGTACGGTGATTTCCTTTTTGCCGGCGACTGTCCGGGGCAGGCCGAAAGACCACTCGCAATTCGCTCTCACGGTTTCGCGGGAGTTGTTGATGACGATAAGCTGTTTTTCGACCGTCTCGCCCGGCAGGAAATTGTGGTCTTTGCTTGTGAATGCTGCCGGCTTGCCGCCGATGTAAGCAAGCAGGGGCTGGTTGTTGCGAATCAGGGCCTGCGCCGCGACCGTGGGAATCCAGTCCGAATGCTCAAAGGCCAGGTCCACCCGTTCGTACCGCTGCTCGATGTAGTCCGGGCTGAAACCCGGGCGCTGCAGATTCTCCCAGTCAACATGGAACTCCTTACGGCTATTATCGACACCGTCGCGCAGCGTCCAATAATGCCCGTGGTCCCACGGGGAGTTCGCCGACATTCCCCACGTGCGAAAAGCGCGCCAGTTGTCGGTGAAATACATTGCATATACAGGCTGCCGTTCGGCGAAGATGCTCGAACCTACCGGGGAAGGATAGTCCCATCGGTGCCAGAGATTGCCGGCCCGGAACTGCTTGGCCTCCCAGCGCAGGTTCGTTTTCTCCATCTCGCTGATATTGAACGCCCGGTCCCCAAAGAACTGCGAGTTCCACTCAGCGAGGCAGAACTCCCACGGCACTTTTGCGCTGCCGAAGGACCGCTTGCCCTGGTACCACCCGCGGTACATCGTCCAATCCCAGGGAAAAGGGACACTATACTCGCATGTGAAAATCGGTTTCACGCCCATGGTCGCCCAGTGTTCGAACCAGTCGGACATCTCCTGGATGGGGACGAAGTTCGCGTAGAAGTTGCTCGTATGCATGGGGCCCAGGTTCCCCGATGAGTGGTGATAAACGATGCGGCCGGAGTCGAGGCCCTTCACAATTGCTGCGGCGCGCGAAGCTCGCTTAGAGTTCCTCAAAGACCACGTGTCGCGGGGATTCTGTATTCCATCTATCATGTCCGGGTTCATGTCCTCGTTGTACCCGGTCGCGTTATGGCTCATGGAGTAGAACACAACCGACGGATGGTTCTGCGCCGCACGTACGTAAAACTCCGCGTGGCGAGCGTAGCCGTTGGTCTCATCGGCGTCTGTCGCTTCCCATTCGTATTGGCCAAAGTGCGGCTGAGAAAAGGCCACGAGCATCCCTACGTCGTCCGCAGCGTTCAGGACCTCTGTGAAGCTCAGATGTGTGCCCGGCTCGCAGCCGTAGTTGTGCGTATAGACGAAGTTGATACCGAAGCTCTTGAGCCGTTTCAAGCTCTGGCGGGCTGCCGCATAGTTCGCCGTCGCCGCCCCGATATGGGCATTGTCCAGAGGGACAGCGGACAGGAAAATGCGGGTGTTATTCAGGAAGAAATCGCGGCCGTCAATCCAGAACTCGCGGAATCCGAAGCGTACGGGGCCGCCGGCGTCCAGCACCTTTCCGTCGGCCTCCAGGAGCGAGAGATTGAGGTGGTATGTGTTTTGAGGTGTATGAACGTCCCAGAGTCTCTCGGGCTTGAATTTCTCGGTAAATGCCACGCGGCCATCCTTGAGGTCGCTTTTCTTGAAGGGCTTGCTCGTGAACTCCCCGACGCTGCGGCCATTGTCCGTGATCCGGGCACGAAGAGCATACTGTGATTCTGCGGCGAGGTCTTCCAGTGCGGCATCGAACGTAATTTCCCACTTGCGCACCGACGTGTCCACCTTAACGTCGGCGATGCGCGCGCCCATAGGCGTGCCGACGAGGTACACGTCGCCGCACAGGCCGCGGCGTGCCACAGAGCCTTTCACCTGCCTGGCTGCGTTGGTGTCGTTGTACGAGAGCATGACGCCCTTGAGCGGCATTGCCTCTACGAACATGCTGAGAACGTGCGTTGCGCCCGGACGGCAGGCGGCCGTGATGTCAAGCTCGCCGCCCGGGAAAACGATGGCCCCCATATCCCGACCATCCAAGTAGACAGTCGCGTAGGAGTTCAGGTACTCGGCTCGGATGGTGACACGCCGACCAACCCATTCGGCGGGAACGATGATCTGACGCTGGTACCAAGCCGCGGTGATGCTGCGCAGACTCTTGTTTTTCCAGTTCGGATGGGCATAAACCGTCTGGCAGTCTTTCTGCATATAATCGGTGATTCCCGGCCAGCTCCCCGGGACCTTGAAATAGCCCCACTTGTCGGCGGGCACGGTGCTCGTGTCCTCGTCGGCCGGCTGCCAGCGCCACAGACCATTGATACATATCCGCTCTCGCGTGGGCGTTGTCTCACGATACGCCTTGCTCAAATCCCAGACCGCTTTCACACCCGGCGGCAAGGGTGCCCCGGATTGTTCCGTGATGGCCGAACGGTGATAGGCGTCATCGTGTTTCTGCTTCCAGCCATCGGTCGGTGCCGGCAGTGTCGGGCGGTGCCTGGCCCACATCTCGTTTACGAATGCATCCCAGGCCTGACCCTGTCTTGCCCATTCTTTGTCGTGGTCGCGGCCGGTCGCCTCCTTGATGGTCTTCACGAAGGCCGAGTCGTCTTCGTACATCCAGCGGTCCACATAATCGAAAAAGGCGTCGTGGTTCCAGGACTTCTCGGCGTGCATGAGTCGCAGGGCCAGGGCCTGGGCGACCCAGCCGACGCTCGTGCAGCATCGGCGATAACTCTCGCTGGTGTTCTTACCATCGTCCCACTGCGAAGGCGGCGTATGTTCGTAGGGTCCCCAGCCGCTGCCTCGTGACCGGCCGTCCCCGGTCGCCGCGTCGATTCCCGAGTGCCCGGCAAAGACGACTTTCGCCCCGGTCCAGCAGTCGTCGTAGGTAGTCTGCTCATCCTCGCCAAAGCTCACCTTATTAAATGACCGGTTGATTTTGGCCAGTTCGTCATCGCCCAGTAGAATTCCGGCAAAGACAATGGGCATTTTGCGTCCGCTGCCGTGTCCGCCCCAGGCGGTCCAGCCGGGATGGCCCGCGCGGACCATACCCCCCAGGTCGATACCCACCTGTACGAAGTTCACTAACAACGGCTCCTTCTGCTTCGGCTCGAGGTCGGTGCACAGCAGCAGCGCTGAGATGCCGACCACCCGGCCGTACTCCAGGCCGTATTGCGGCATGTTCTCTACGGGTTCCTCGAAGCCAAAGAAGCACGTTCCCACCCAGGGCCGCTGTGTAAAGCGGATGTACTTCCGGATATTGGGCATACTCTTGGTCGCGGCGGCTGCCGGCAGAAGCTGGCGCTTGAGGTTCCGAGCAAGGTAAATCTTCTGCTGACGGTCGCAGAAGGCCGGCCTAAAGGCATCCGTCGGCTGCGGCTCGCCTACGCAGGTCAGGACCGCAGCAGTGCGAATCGGGCTGCTGTCATCCACGCCGCGCTCGACCTTGTTCCGCAATTGGGCGTGCAGCACCAGGTTCTTGGGCATGCTGATAGTTGAAACAAGCGAATCGCCGGGCTTCATCGACACTGGCAGCTTCTGAATCAGCGACGGGGTGAACCAGTTTCGGACACCGCTGTCGTAGGCGACTTCCATTTTGGCCGGCGGATTAAGCATGAAGCCGTTGCGAACGCGATGCTCTTCTTTGCGCTCCCTGTCCATGCCGTCCAGCTCGCGTTTTGGAATCTCGCTGCCGTAAAGCGGCCTGGGAGCGATAGCCTCTATGGTAACCGGCCCGACCACGTACCAGTCGCCGTTAACAAACTGCCCGACACGAGTCGGCTTCTGAAACGACCAGGTAATGCCGTACTGAGCAACACTCTGTTTGAGCGGTAGGTCTTGGAGCTTGGGTGTCGCAGGGGCGTTTTCTTTGGTGTAAACGATAACGGGTCGGCTTGTGGTCATCTCTGTGGCAACAGCCTTTTCTTCATACGGGTCGGCCTCGACCATAGGAGCAATGGCCACCGGACCGCCCAAAGTGACGGACATGTCAGCCAGCCAGATTGTCTGCTCCTTGCCTATGTCTTCGTCGCCCCAGACGGCGAAGGTGCTGAAGCCCTTCAATCCCGTCTTGCCGGGGTCGACCGCGTTGACCTGCCTGTCGTTGTGGAAGACCTGCAAACCCACCTCAGGGTCGAAGTCGAAGGTCCACTTGTGCCAGCCCACTGGTGTGCGGCGGACGCCAAGCCAGAACAGCCGGTCGAACCACTGCCTGCCGTCACAGGCCGTGGCGGTGTAACCTTCGTCGCCGCCGAGATAGTTGGCGTAGAGGATGCCGACGGCCAGCATCTTACCGTCGCTTTGCACCAGTCCCCATCGCGGGCCCAATCGACGGGCCTTGGTGTTCTCGGGCGTTGTGCCGTCGTCGTAAACCCAGACCTCGACCTTGCCCGACTCGTCACTGTCACGCAGCTTCAACAGGGCCTTGCCTCCCGGACCGAGCTTTAGCGAATGACCCTTGCCCTGGCGGCCCTTTGCCACATCGATAGTCACGTCACCCTCAATCGTCCAGCCGGCCAGGGGTTTGTTGCCATCAAAGGTAAACGCTTTCGCTTGATTGCCGGCAGGCTGCAGGACGGCGAGCTGTTGCTGGCTCCGGACGGGGGCCGACAGAGACGCGATAGCTACAACGCACAAACCAAATACCGATACCTGTTTCAACATGAGCCTTTCCTTTCATTGAGATAAGTTTTTCCGTTTGCAGTATTGCGTGCAAGTGTGGATGAAAATGGTTGATTGGCCTGGTGGTTCGGGATTTCATCTACTTTTATGAGAGCTGATGCTTCGCTTAATTTCGGTTCACTGAGCATGGCCTGACATTTCCCATTTGAATCCATAGACCGTGTTCCTGCACGCTGCGACACCTCATTATATCCAAATACTCCCCCATTTCAATACTTACAGCCGTCAATCCGGCCGGATTTGTTGTCAGAGTGACCGAGATACCTGTCACTTTGCCCGAAATCCGGGATTATTGTCGGAACTTCTTATTTTGACGGGGATTGTGGTTATGGATGTTAAACAATAGGTGACTGTCCATAGTTAGTTCAGTTAGTTAGTTCACAAGGCGACGAGTGTGCCGGCAATCGTGATAAGGGGACGCCCTCAACAATCGGCTGATATACACCATAACTGGTTTCTACATTCAGGCCCGGATAAAGCTATTCGTCAAATCAACGCAACCGGGAATATGAACGTTTATCAGAATCAATTCACTAAGGAGCGAATCCTGAAAGATTGAAGGCCGGCTCCGGAGATTTGGCATCGAAAGTCTTGCAAAACACATAGAGTCTGATGTACAATGCGTATGTAAGTGTCCGTACGAATCAAGGATTTTGTCGGAGTTCATATAGTGTATTGTAAGGGCCTGAAAGACGAAAGGAGATTGAGATGAACAGGAAATGGTATGTTTCGATGGTGTTGTTATTTGCGGTTTTGGCGGCGGGGTGCAGCAGTGAACCGCTTAGTGTTGTAGCGGATGGGGCAAAGGTGGAGAAACTTGCCGGCGGCTTTAGTTTTACCGAAGGGCCGGCGGCGGACGCTCAGGGCAATATCTTTTTTTCGGACATCCCGAATAATCGAATCCACAAATGGTCGCTGGACGGCAAGCTGTCGACGTTTCGCGAGAACTCCGGCGGCGCCAACGGTCTTTACTTTGATAAAAAGGGGAATCTGCTGGCCTGTGAAGGAGGCGGACGACGGTTAGTTTCCATCACTCCAAAAGGTGAAGTAACGGTGCTGGCCGACAAGTATAAGGATAAAAAGTTCAACAGTCTCAACGACCTCTGGCTTGACCCGAAGGGCGGTATTTATTTTACAGACCCTCGTTATGGAAACAGGGAAGGTATGGAGCAGGACGGTGAGCATGTCTATTATCTGTCGGCGGACCGCAAAAAGCTTGTCCGTGTAATCGATGATATGGTAAGACCTAACGGGATAATAGGGACGCCGGACGGCAAGCTCCTTTATGTTACGGACAACGGCGGGAAAAAGACCTTTGTGTATACTATCAATAAAGACGGGACGCTCTCGAACAAAAAGCTTATTGCCTCCGAAGGTTCCGACGGGATGACAATTGATAATGAGGGTAACATTTACCTGACGACAAGGGCTGTATTGGTTTACAACAAAGAGGGCGAAAAGATTGAAACGATTGAAGTGCCGGAAGGACCTGCCAACGTTACCTTCGGTAGTAAGGACAAAAAGACACTCTTTATCACGGCGAGGACTTCGTTGTATTCTGTCCGGATGCGGGTCAAAGGCATATAGCAGAGGTGAACAGTTTTAGATTTGAAACCTGGCGGCTGTTTCGGGCTGCATTGCTAAAGTGTTACATCGCCGTCATTTACTATAGCAGGATTATGAAAGGAGCGGGTAATGGCAAATGAGAGGAATCGCCTGAATCGACGCGATATTCTCAAGGGGTTCGGTATAGGGGCGATTGGTCTGGCGTTAGGCGGCAAATCTTCCGGGCCGGGCGTTGCTGAAGCGGCGCCGGGAAGTCCGCATGTTAAAAAGGACCAACTGTTCAGGACTGAAACACAGCCTGCAAAGGTGAGCCTGGTCAAAGGCAGCGAGAGGCGCCAGATTACATTTCAGGTACTGAAAAATATCGAGGATGAGGTTCTTGGATCCCTCGGGGGCAAAAAGAAAATTTTAATAAAGCCGAATTTTGTTGTTACTTCCCGCCAACTGGCTGCCACACACGTCGACGCCATACGAGGGATACTGGATTTTCTAAGGCCCCACTATAAAGGCCAGATTATTATCGGGGAATCCACTGCTTCCAGAGAAGGAACGTTTGACGGCTATAAGAACTACGGTTATCTGCCGCTGGAGAAGGAATATAAGGTGAAGCTCGTCGACCTGAACCGCGAGAGCTGGCAGTATCGGTATGTATTCGGTAAGGGTCACCGACCAACTCCGATAAGGATTATCTCGACCTTTTTGGACCCGGATGTGTACATTATCTCGGCTGCCAAGATGAAGACGCACGACAGGGTTGTGACGACCTTGTCGTTGAAGAATGTTTTGCTGGGGGCGCCCTTAAACGATTACAAAACCAATGATAAGTGGCTGACCCACTCCGTGTATAATTTTTCGCGCGAGGCGGTCCTGCATTACAACATGTTCCATCTGGCCCAGGAGATTTATCCGGATTTAGGTGTTATCGACGGCTTTGAGGCGATGGAGGGCAACGGGCCGTCAAGCGGGACACAGGTGGATGCAAGGATCACACTGGCCAGCCGGGACCCGCTGGCTATGGATATTCTGGCAACAAAGATAATGGGATTTGACCCGGGCAAGATAATGTATTTGACGTCGATGGCCGAGGCCGGCATGGGACAGGGAGACCCGGACAAGATAAAAGTGGTCGGGACACCGCTCGGGCAGTGCCAGTACCACTTCAAACCGCACAACCGGATGGTGGAGCCATACAACTTAGGATAAACAGCAACAGCGTATAAACAAGGCCGAGCTAAAGTTAGCTCGGCCTTTTGAAACTCTCAGAGGTTTAGATAGACATGGAATCATTTATTCGCCGTTGAAAATATAGTCGGCTTCAAAGCTATCTTCCGGGAATGTTAGTTCGGTATCAAGGATAATTCGTTTGTCAATTTTCTGTTTGTGACGTCCTGTATCATTGGTGTAGTCCCACTCATGGCTTATGTGGCCAGGATACCACTGTCCGTCTGGTGTCTGCTTTGTGGCCAAGGTGATTGTTTTCTTTGTGCTGTCCCAATAACGATTCATATGGTCTTCGTAACGGACGTGCACCATCACAATGTAATCCCGTTCGGGATCCAGCCAATATTCATCGATTCTTTTTCTTTTGACGCTCGATTTTTGGATTTGAGCAGCTCTAAAACCGACCAAAGCTTCGTGTTGTGGATCAGCCGGTAGCATTTCGTAGTTGGTATCATAGCTATTCCAATTTAAAGCGAAGCACCGGGGATGAAACCATGCCATCGACTTTATACCGATCCAAGCAAACGGCCAGTCGGCCGGGTTTCTTGGTCGCATCATGGTGATTTTCGGATGTGCCGGCTCGCCGTCATCAAACCTGGATTCGAGGACTATGGCAACGTAACCATCATAAGCTTTATTTATGCTCCGTCGAACTTCGGCAAATATATCAGCAAGAGCGCCTGTGGGGCAATAATTGTCAATTTCCGCATCTCGAGGTACTCCAAGGTCATATATGTCTCCCGGACCCTGATCAGGATAATCAAAAAGACCTTTGTACTTATATTTTACATTTAAGTCTGCTTTTGGCAGGTCTTTGGCAGGCACTTTTGCTGACAGTTTGCCCTTTGTTTTCATAGACGTTCTTTTTGGTTCGGAGTTTGAGGTGTCAATAACATCGTCCATGCGAATTAACAGGTTTCGTTCAACGTCACGGTACAAGGTAGTTTTCCTTATCGGTGAGTTGATGTGAATAACTTCAATCCTTTTGCCATCCAAGTTAGAGCTCTCTCTTGAAATTTCAGCATCCTTATTAGTCCGATTCTCAAGTATTTGTTCAATCATATCAATGGGTAACTCCGTAGGTTTGTATATGTCTCCGATTGGAATGATGCTTATCTTGTTTGAGTAGGGGTCACTGGGGCTGTACAAATACTCTTTGCCCTCTATGGGGTTTGCATAAACCGTACTGACTCTGGTACCTTTTGTTGCCCAAATGGGCGGGTCAAAACATGTCCAGCTTTCAATTGTTTTCTTGCCTTTCGGAGTATCGTACTCTATAATTCCATGCATCCAGGGCATTTTTTTCATTGTCTCCAATGTACTGGCGAATGTGATGCCTGCGTTGTTAGTCGAGCCGCCAAATTGATTGATACCAACAAGCACCGCAATAATTATCACCGCCGCGGCGGCGAGTTTTGTTATTGGACTTTTCATAATAATTCTCCCTATTGAAAGCACTTTAGCTCGTGCTGTTGGTGAGTGACGGTTTAGGGCTTCTATTACTTTATCCCGACGAATTGTCATTTCTGCATCCAACTTCTCGCCTAACTGCAGGAGTAAACGGTTTTCATTTTGAAGCTCCTGAACATATTGGCTGCATGTGGCACAGCTATTTATATGTTCTGCCAGAGCGTCACTTTCTTCTTTGCTCAAAATTCCCAGCACATAGTCCGCGATTTTTTCCTGCATTTTGTCACAAGGCCTAATCATTTTGAATCTCCCTGCTTAGCTAACAGGTTGTGTAATTCCTTGATAGCGGTCCGAAGTTTGAGATAAACACCTGAGTTGGACATCTCCAGCCTCTCTGCAACATTTTTGACACTCTGGCCGTCAAAATAGTACATTACGAGAGGCAGTCTGGTTTCCTGTGGTAATTGTTCTATAGCCTGCTGAAGGTTGTCGTATTCATTTAGACTTTGATTTACTGGTATCACTCTTTTGACTGCGGCTTTCTTAGCGAACTTTTTTCTGCGGATGAAATTCATACACAGGCTTTTGGCAATACGTGCAATCCAGAGGCCAAACCTTGAGCCATCTCTTAATGTTCGTATTTGTTCATAACCTTTCATCATAGCGTCCTGAGCCATATCTTCAGCATCGTGAACATTTCCAAGGATGCCCAGAGATATCAAAAAAATGCGCTTGTAATGCTTTCGGACAAGAAGCTCATAAGCACTTCTGTCTCCTGCACAGCAGGCGACAACTAAGTCTTTGTCTGAACGATCGCTCAATAGATACTCCTAAATCAGGTACCGTTATAAAGACAAACAGGAAGCACCAAATTTACAAAAAATTGTCTCTTTTCAGGAATTTTAGCGATTTTTGTGTGAAAGGACATAAAAAAGGCCGGGCTGTAAGGCCCGGCCTGATTATGTTTGTTATCTTATAGAGCTGTTTTGATAGCTATTTTTCAAGCTCGTTCCACTGTTCTGCGGTGAGGTCCTCGGCGGTCAAATCTCCGAAAATCACTCGGTATTGGTCGTCCGAAACCTTCCATTTCAACAGTACCATATCAGCGTCGTCCGGCCCGACCGACTCGCCGTAATACACAGGTTCTTTTTTGTCTGTGACCAACGTCATGTAGAAGAAGCCGATTGACTGAAGCGGCCGCATTATTTCAATCGTTTTTTTCATGACCGCGTTGCGGTGTTCTTCGTTCGTCATCTCGGTCGTGTCGCCCATATCTTCCATCAGTTTCTTTAGAAACGTTGACTCGGTCTTCTTCATGACTGCGTTGCGGAGTTCTTCGTTCGTCATCTCGGTCGTGTCGCCCATCTCTTCCTTCAGTTTCTTCAACTCTTCCATCAGGATGTTGTTGAAGGCGGCAATCTCCTGGGCAACATCCATCATGTTCAGCTTTTTTGGATATCGCCCGGTCATCTCAGCAAATAGCCTTAGGCCTTCAACGGCATCGGCCTCACTCATACCCGGTATCTTCAAACCATCGGTCGAGAAGGGTTTGAAATCTTCCGGAATAAACGGCTTAAAATCACTTGCCTGGACCGGGACGTTCCACCGGTAATCGTAAGTGGCGCCGGTCACCTGCATTTGCTCGCCGGAACTGATATCCATCTCGGAGCGGAACGGCAGCCAGTTTTCGACATCCACCCACAGTGTAAGCTCAATGCTTGTTGTATCACCACCGAAGGCACCCACAAATTCAGGATCTGTCGTCCGGAAGCCTTCAACCTCTACACCGTCAATGACGGCCTTGCCTAACCTGGTGTACTCGCATTTCATAATTTGCATTATGATTTCCCTCGGATCGTTGTTCTGCTGCTTCATCCTGACAAGCATTTCATCACCAAACGGCATTCGTATGTATTGCTTTGTCTCCGGCATAATTGTAACAACCGTCTTTTGCTCCGGAAGAACATAAATCTGCTGGGTTGTTGTCTTGCCGGTATTGGGATCGAACATGTCCAAATACCACTTCATTCCATAATCGGCCGAGACGACCGCTCTAATTTTAGTCTCCTGCGCGGTCGGCATCAGTTTTCCTGTTATTTTCATCTCCATAGTGTACATATATGCGTTGGTCTCCTCGACTTTCTCAAGGACTTTCGCCAGGACAATCCCCGAATCTTTTCCGCCGAGGAATGGCAGACTGGCAAGCACCGCTATTATTATCACAGCAGCGGCCAGTTTAGTGATTCTACTTTTCATAATGTTGCTCCATATAAAATCCAAGCGAATAGTGGGCCTGGGGGTCGTTTGTTTTGTTTCTTCATTCGCCACAGCTTCAAGGAGCGATTCTTTGGCTGACTCAATTACCTGCTGGTCAGCCGAAAGTTCTCTCATGGAGTCGGCACATTCGAGTACTGCTTCGAGTTTTTTCAGCTCGGTTCTGCATTCCTGACAGTCGGCAAGGTGTTGTTTTACCTCGGAGGATTTCTGCTCCGACAATTCCCTTAAAGCGTAATCGGTCAGCAGTTCCTTTATTTGTTCGTGCGTATTCATAATTCACCTATTCTTTCAAGCTAAATAATCGCCAAGTTCACGAGCAAGTCGCTTCAGTGCGCGATGCAGATGTACCCTCACCGTTTCCTGGGAACATTCTAAAATTTCTGCAATTTTACGGTATGTTAATCCTTCGATTCGCGCTAAGACAAAGGCGTCCGCCTGTTGCTTCGGGAATCCGGCAAGGCATGCGGTGAGCCTCTGCTGGAGTTCGGCGGTCCTCAACGGGTCATCAGGCCTTTCGCCAGATGCGGGACAATCCCAATGCTGCTCAACGGGCTGTTCGGTCCTTGACCGTTTTGCGATTTCCATTGCCTTTCTTACCGTGACCCGGTAGAGGTATGCGCCCCAGTTGGTCTGGCCGTTGTACTTGTGCCATCGCCGCAGGATTGCCAGAAACACCTCCTGATGAACGTCCTGGGCTTTTTGACTATCACGTAATATCCGAATCGCCGTTTTCATGACCGCTGCACTGTAATCATTCACTAACTCTTTGAAACTTAGCTGTGGCACTTTTCTAATCCTTAAAAAACTTAAGCCATGCATAGCTCGAATGTACTGAAATTCGCACATCCGTAATTATAGAGGTGCTAAGTCAAATTTCGTTTACAAGAAATTTTGTTTCCCCCAATTTTACCTGTTATTGGGTCAAAAATGCACAAAAAAAGCCGGGTCAAATAAGCCCGGCCTGTTTTGACTGACAAACTAATACATCACTTTTTAACCTTGAATTCGTATTCGTAGATTTTGTCTTTACTCAAATCCTTGCCCTGGCAGCGAAGTACGAAACCATCCCTTGTTTTTTTATACTCAAAATCCTTACCACTAAATAAATCTTTCGGCAAATCTGCCGGAAGCGCATCGGGCAACCGACCGGTTTTGGCCTTTATTATGTAAATATCAATAGCTGCCCTAATGGCATTACTGTGGCTCCCCAACCTCGTTGATATGGTGTAAATTTTCAACCATGTAGGTGAACAAGCAGCAGTCAGGGTTGCATCGGGATTTTTAGTAAACTCCTTCGAGGGTTTCCCGTCCAACTGCTTAAGTTTTGAATACGCTCCCAGGTACGGCAAGTCGAAGGCAGCTTGAACGGCGTCCATATATTCATTCCAGTAGGCTTTGTTTCTGTCAAAAAACTGTTCATCAGCCTCAAGAATCTTTTTAAGTACCTTTTCTTTGAAAGGCCCATCGTCAAGGCCGGAACGCACGGCATTGCCGATTTTTTCCGGAGACATTGAGATGATTCCTGCTTCGCGTTTCCAGCTAAGGACCGGCTCTATAGAAAACGGTCGTTTATCAAACTCAGCAATCTCGTCTCTCAACCAGGTCAAGGTTTCTATATCCTGCGGCATATCCGACAGAATCAGGGTCAAGCATTTGTGGTTCGCAGCATTAATTGCGGTACCCATGAGGTAGCTTAAGATTGGACGTTCGTTCAGATGCCGGGCCATTCTGTAGATACTCATGCAGCGATCCAGTGCCTGCCTGTATTCACCTCTTTGGGTCTGCATCCTTGCGTCGACGGCAAGAAGCACGAATATCTCTCTGGCTTTATGAAGAGGGGGCAGCAGGATTTCAGTGCCCTGAGAGTAGTCCAATCCCCAGTCGCAATGGTCTATCCGAGTGGCATCGAGCACGATGTTTATTATTCTGCGATTTTTCTTTAGGTATTGTTCTATTTTCTCGTTGGATTCAATATTGCCCTTAAAGTAGTCCCACAAATCAATCCCGTCCTCCTTCTCATACAGGGTGAAGGCCTTGTAATAAAGCACTGCCGCATTGTCCGGGGGATATGCAAGGACTGATGGGGCTGATACAAGTAGTACCAAAACAGCGAATATCGCCGTTGTTATTTTTCTGATTTTAATTGTTTTCATAGTTTCGTCCTTTCTGTGCTATGACCATTGCCATTGAATTCTGCGAGTATCTGCTCGATTGATAAGCTTCCCGGCACTGGTCCAATTGGCTTATAAGCCTCCTTGCATTGATTTTCTACAGCTTCTATTCCTCCCCGCCGAAACGCACGTTCAAGTGACATTGCTGTCATCATCTCGATAGGTGATTGTGCAACTTCTGTAACTATAGGAGTATCAACTTTCTCACCCGGCCCAAAGTGAATAGCAAGACCAATACCTACAATTATCACAGCCGCGGCAGCGAGTTTTGTTATTGGGCTTTGGCAAACTGCCCGCCATATACTTGGCCGGCGAGTGCGAGTTTCCCCTTCGGACATGGACCGGAGCATTTGGAATTCTTCAGGGTATTTCTGTTTCCATTTTTCGGCGTCGAACTCGGGTTTAACCGAGTTGATGGTCCGGGAGATTACTTCGTCCAGCCGTTTGTCATCTTTTTTCCTGCTCATTATTGCACCTTTTCAAAACCACTACGCCTTAGATAGTTTGCCATTTTTTTCTTCGCCCTTCGCAGTCTTCCGTTTATTGCCTGCTCTGAGATTCTCAGGACGGCGGAAATCTGTTCGTACGTCATGCCATCGTAGTATCGCAGGAAGATGATTTCTTTTGCTGAGGCCGACAGTTTGTTTAAGGCTTCCTTAACAGCCTCAGTGACGTCATTTTCGTGCGGTTCGGCCGCTATCATCGAAAGGTCCTCAGCGGTGCCGGTTACAGGGCAGGCACGCGGGCCTGCCCCTACAGTCCGTGCCATATCTTTTGCGACGTTCCTGCAAATAACAGCGAGCCAGGCGGCAAATTTGGTTTTGTTTTTCAAATGCGGCATTTTACGAACGGCCTTTGCAAAGGTCTGCTGGGCTGCATCCTCAGCTAAATGTCTGTCGCCAATTATCGAATGGGCGATGGCGACCATGGCCGGATAGTATCGCCGGCATAACTCGGTGAAGCTGTCCGTATCGCCGTTGCAAGCTCGCTCGACTAACGCTAAATCCGGCTCTTGCTGCACTAACTTATCCTTTTTCAAGTTTTGCGCGTCCCGGCCCAGTTCTCATTATTGTAGACTTACATTTACGCTGAAAATGGGCGCTGAAATTTCTGCTTTTGCGAATTTTCCTATTATATTCCCTGTGGCTCGACAAAAGCACAGAAAAACCGTCCTGTGTGGACTGAAAAGAAAGGTTCCTCGTCGTTTGCGAAAAAGGATTTGACGACCCTTTGCAGTGGTATTATACTGTCCGGTTTAATAAGAAGCAAAAAACGGCGATTCATTGTTGGAGTAGAAAATGGACAAAAATAAGATTGTCGCTGAGGGTATAACCTTCGACGATGTGCTGCTATTGCCAGCAAAAAGCGATATTGTGCCGAGCCAGGCCGATACCAGCACACAATTGACCAACAATATCAAGATAAATATCCCGATTGTCTCAGCGGCCATGGATACGGTGACCGAGGCGGCGCTGGCGATAGCACTGGCCCAGGAAGGCGGGGTGGGCGTCATTCACAAGAACCTGTCGGTTGAGGCGCAGCAAAGAGAGGTAGCTAAGGTCAAGCGGAGCGAGCACGGCGTGATTCTCGACCCGGTCACGTTATCGCCGGGCGAGCCGGTCAGAAGGGCCCAGGAGCTGATGAACGAACAGAATGTTTCGGGGATTCCCATCGTCGACGGCAAGAAGCTCGTTGGCATTTTGACCAAGAGGGACTTGAAGTTTCTGAAAGACTATGATGTCAGGATTAGTACCGTCATGGTGAAGAATAATCTCGTGACAGGCCCGGCCGGTACGACACTCGAGCAGGCAAAGGAGATTTTACAGAAGCATAAGGTTGAGAAATTGCTTTTGGTCAATTCAGCAGGTGAGCTGGCGGGTTTGATTACAATGAGGGACATCGACCGTGTTCAGCAATATCCGTTGGCGGCCAAGGACAAGCGAGGCAGGCTGCGCGTCGGGGCGGCGGTGAGCGTTCACGACTATGAGCGAATCGAGGCCCTGATAAGAGCGGACGTTGATATTATCGTAGTGGATACCGCTCACGGCCATTCGCAGAATGTCATCGATACCGTAAAGAAAATCAAAGCGGACTATGATATTGACGTGATTGCGGGAAATATTGCGACCGCTGAGGCAGCGACAGATTTGATTAAAGCCGGCGCAAATGCGATAAAGGTCGGCATCGGGCCCGGTGCGATTTGTACTACGAGGGTCATCTCCGGTGTTGGGGTACCGCAGGTGTCGGCGATAATGAACTGTGCCAAGGTGGCTGAGCCGCAGAGTATTCCGGTTATTGCCGACGGTGGTGTCAGGCAGTCGGGCGATATTACCAAGGCGATTGCCGCCGGGGCTTCGAGTGTGATGGTAGGGTCATTGTTTGCGGGCCTGAAGGAAAGTCCCGGCCAACTGGTTATCTATAAGGGCAGGCAGTTCAAAGAGTATCGAGGGATGGGCTCTTTGGGAGCGATGGTGAAAGGGTCGGCGGAAAGATACGGACAGAAAAGCTTGACGGAGAAACAAAAGCTCGTACCGGAAGGCGTAGAGGGACGCGTGCCGTACCGCGGGATGCTTGATGCTTTTGTGTATCAGCTCGTCGGTGGGCTGCGAGCAGGTATGGGCTATTGCGGAGCACGAAATATCGAAGAGTTGAGGAATAACGCACGTTTTGTCCGTATAAGCTCAGCGTCAGTGGCCGAGTCGCATCCGCACGACATCCAGATTACCAAAGAGGCACCGAACTATTCGGCTGCAGTACCCTTTGAGAACTGACAATGAGTCGATGCGTTAAGGGGTGGATAAGTGGTTTGCATTCGACCTCTGTGTATTTCTTTTTGAGGGCTTGTTATGCCGCGTGAGATGATAGCCATCCTGGATTTTGGCAGCCAGTACGGCCAGTTAATAACCAGGCGTGTCCGCGAGCATAATGTGTATTCGCGGATTTGTCCGGCAGATATAACAGCGGAGGAACTATCGAAGCTGTCGGTCAAAGGCGTGATACTTTCCGGCGGGCCTGCGAGTGTCAGAGATGAAGGGGCACCAACGTGTGATGAGAAAATCTTTGAGCTGGATGTGCCGATTCTGGGTATTTGCTATGGGATGCAGCTTGGCTGTCAGATTTTGGGGGCGGAAATTATTGCCGCTGAAAGACGCGAGTACGGCAGGACAAAACTGGAGATAATCGACAAGAGCGATTTGTTTGCAAAC
>Ga0307445_10000312_pt1 | contig 25455 bp, 19 predicted proteins | sample SalMarSW160330MG_FD_202147 | JGI IMG/M metagenome (GOLD analysis project Ga0307445, IMG submission 202147) | Salt marsh sediment microbial communities from the Plum Island Ecosystem LTER, Massachusetts, United States - SW1603-30 | ecosystem: Environmental > Aquatic > Marine > Intertidal zone >... | reverse complement strand
ACTTAGTTTGTTTAGAGTAAATAGAATCTTTTCTTTTGCTAATTTTGCAGCTTTATTGAACTACATTGCGATTTCGGGGATAAGTTTTTTATTGTCAATTTATTTTCAATCAATATTAGGAATATCACCTGCTTTTACGGCTTTATTGTTACTCCCAACGGCCATTACAATGGCAATTGTAGCGCCAATAAGTGGTAGACTCTCTGATAAATATGGAACGAGGATCTTAACAACATCAGGCATGATTATCATGGGGGTGGGATTTATCTTTTCAATTATGGTTATTGGTTTTTTACCATTAATGCTCATAATTATAACCCAATTTATTGTGGGGTTGGGGGTTGGATTTTTCTCATCTCCCAATAATTCAGCAATTATGAATGCAGTAGAACCAAGAGATCATGGAATTGCTGCGGGGACGCTCTCAACCATGCGTGTTGTAGGGCAATCCATAAGTGTAGCGTTATTAAGTGCAATCTTGATAAATTTTATCCCTATCACCCTATTGAATCCAATATTATCAAATCCGGCTGTAATAACCGATCCGTTGGTCAAAATGGAATTTACAATGGGTATGCAAATAGCATTAATTGTTTCAACAATAATTTGTTTTATTGCGGCTCTTCTTTCATTTTTGAGAGGTAAAAGAATTGCAAATCAAATTAAAGCGGAACCGTAAACTCCTTTCTAGATTTTTTGTGCCTTGCTTCAAGCACTAAAATTTCAAGATTTTTTACCATTTCTTCCAAGCTTGGAAAATCGGGAATATCATTCTTACTTAAAAATTTAGACATTCGTTTTACTTCTTTTGATTCTCCGACTAACCAATAAAAAAAAGGTTTTGGTGCATTTCGAAGCTCCTCTATTATATCATCTATGTCATTGAACCCTCTATATAGTTTAGAACAAAAAAGCATGTTAAAAATCCCTTCTACTTCTGGATCCTCAATCAATGCCCTGTAAACCTTAGCCATTACAACTTTTGGTTGAATATTATTCATCATTGCTTTTTCCATTGCTGGCCAAATATCAACAAATCCAAATCGGTTTGGAGGCATCCACTCCGGGAATACACTCAAGAGTGTTTCGTACGTTTTATCACTTAGAATCGGAAAATTCAATCCATGTTTATGTGTAAGATCAGCAGTTATGGTTCCTGCTCCTCCAGAACCCGCAACCATTGTCGCATTTCCCTTGATTGGAAGTGTTTTATGAGTATTATATATCATGGAAAAAGTCCTTGCATATTGAAATAGTTCATGAAAGCTATTGGCTTGAATTACGTTTGCTTGTTTCATAATTCCTTTAATCAATCTGATACTTTCAGAAAGCGTTCCAGTGTGGCTATGTGATGCCTTTTGTCCTAATGAAGTTGTGCCACCTTTCACCATGATGATAGTCTTGTCTTGTTTTGTCATGGCTCTTCTACATAGTGTTATGAATTTGCGAGGATCTTTAAATGATTCTAAATAGATAGCTATAACATTTACTGTTGGATCATCAATTAAATACTCTAGAAATTCATTCTCTCCAATGTCCATCTTATTTCCTATTGAACAAGAATATCTAATTCCAATATTTGGATATTGATGGAAAACATGCATTAAATAACCTCCATTTAACATCCCAGATTGACTCAATATTGCGATATTTCCACGATTATAATAAGAAAAGACTCCAAAACTGGTAAAGAAGCCTCCCTTATTTTCTAAGGAGCTACTCTCGTCAAACCTAGTTAAACCCATGCAATTTGGGCCTACAATCCTGATTTTAGTAAAATTCTCAGTTATCATTAAAACTTCATCCCGAAGCGCTAACCCAGCTTCTCCCACTTCTTCGAATCCAGAAGCTTCGATTATTGCACCTTTTACTCCCTTTTTTATACAATCCCTAAGTAAACCTGGTATCATTCGATTTGGCACGTAAAAAATCGCAATATCAACTTCTTCTTCAATATCTAGGATGCTATTTTTAAATTCTAGCCCATAAACTTGTCCTTTCGTATTTGGGTTAATAGGAAACACGTTGCCTTTAAAATTGTTAGAAACTAAGTTGTTAACAATCCTGTTTCCTCCTTTTAATGGATTCTTGGAAGCTCCAATTACCGCTACTGATTTTGGATTGAGAAAAGTATGAATAATGTTATTGTCAGACATATTTGTCATTTTAGATATATCTTTTGAAGTTAAATGAGGAAATAATGTACATTAAAAATAGTCTTTTATTTTAACTTAACATTAATTTGAAAGGACAATTTAAGCTTCATGTTAAATTATTCATGGAATCATCTAAAGAATACTAAGATAATTAAAGAAAAAAAGGAGAATTTGTTATTTTAATTTGTTGATTCCTTCCTTTAGTACATCCTCGAATCTTTCCAATATAAAATCCGCATCTTCTTCTGTTATGATCAAAGGAGGTTTGATCTTTATGACATTTCTACGTAATATCTGCCCCCGCATTGTGAGAATCGGCATTGACTCTCCTAAATACATCCCGTGTTCTGGAGCTATTAAAACCATTTCTTCGGATAATTCAGTAAATGGCTCTCTAGTATCTTTATCTTTTACTAATTCTACTCCAATGAATAATCCTTCTCCTCGAACATCTCCAATTACTTCATAATCTTCTTGCATTTCTAAAAATCTTTTTGTCATCTTTTGTCCCATTTTTTCACAGTTTTCCCCTAATTTGGATTCCTCTGCCACGCGTAATGCAGCTAACCCTGCAGCAGCTAATACGGGATTGGAACTGAAAGTTGTATGTTCTTCAGAGGGCCCAAATCTTTTCCTAATTTTAGGGGAAGCGATTAAAACACCTAAAGGAAATCCACCTCCAATTCCTTTCGTGTATGTAATCATGTCAGGAGATACATCGATATTCTGTTCTTTCTCATATCTCTCCGTAAGGGTGAAATATTTTCCAGTTCTCCAGAAACATGTCTGACATTCATCATAAATGAGATTTACACTTTCTTCCTCACAAGTGTCTTTAAGTTTCTTTAAAAATTCGACAGGTGCGGGAATTTGACCTCCTCCTGCTTGATTTGGCTCGATCATAATGCCTGCAAATCGTTTAGGCGCCATCCCCTTGATATATCCATCAACTAAATCAAAGCATTCTAAATTACAGTCAGGATCTTTTTTACCTCGAATCCCTCCTTGATACTTCCATAAACACCTGTAACAATATGGATAAGGCATTCGAGTAAAAAAACCATGTCCTAAATAATCAAATCGATTTACTGAATGAATAGGTTGAGAGGCACAGCCAGTAATTAATGAATTTCCATGATATGCTCCCCAAAATACACCAAAATTATCTGCTCCTCTTGATGTCATCAATGCTAACTTCATTGCTGCTTCATTTGCTATCCCTCCTCCTTCATTATTAATTGATACCCTTCCTCCTTTAAGCTTCCCAGGAGCAAGTTCAGCAAGCTTATTTATTAGTTTAGCTCTTGAAGGTGTCAAAGTGTTATATCTTACGTGTGTCAATTTTAACATCTGCTGATATACCGCATAATTAATATCTGGATGAGCAAAACCTAATGAGAGAGTCCAATTCATGGATGTAACATCAATTAGTTCTTTCATTTTTCCTTCCTTATCTCTTACTTTTACCCAGGCAGAACCAGGTTCTTTTGCTTCAATAGGAATTAAGGGTTCAATAAAGGAATTTAAACTATGTTTTTCAAATTCTAATAAGTCTTCCTCATTAATTCCAGCGGGAATGCGTTCCAATTCTTCTTTTGTCAATACAATTGGTTCAATATCTTTCATTACTAATTAACTCAAATTGATAGTTAGAATTATTAATCTTCAATTGAAAATTAAATATACGGAATTAATTATTTGATGATATCAAATCAATATCAAAAAATCAGAAAGAGGGGGAAATTATCAAGAATCACTGCTTTTCTTCCTCTAATTCGAGTCGTTCCTCAATCCGTTTTATTGCATTTGAAGCATGAATCCTAACAGTTCGATGGAAATCATTCACTCGGGATAATAACGCGTTTATAGCTTTTTTATCTCCAAAAGTTCCCAATATTTTAATCATGCTTAATTTAACCTTGAAGTCTTCGTCTTCGCCAGATTTCAAGTATTCAATCAATTGAGCAAAATACTGATTTAGATTGCGCCATGCTTCATTTTTAGAAGCCTTAAATCTGAACCAATTTTTTTGAAATATATTATAAACCGCATCAGCAGCAACCTTCTTGAGTAACCAATAGGTTGAATCGTTATTTAATAGAGATATTAAGGTTTCTAATGATGTTATCTGTCCTATTTTTCCTAGAGCAATGATGGCATTTTTCCTAATATCCAAGTTTCGTTCATTGAGTAACTCAATTAAAGTTTCGTTAAATTCTTCTTTTCCAAGTTCTCCTAGTATGAAAGCAATACTTTCCTTTATTGTATCATTTTCTTTTTCTAAATAGGTGAATAAATAGTTATATGGAACACTTTCATTATGAAGGTATATCATTTTGATGGCATCAATAATTTGAAATTTCATATCAATATCAGTATATTCAAAACTGACATCATCAATATTTAAAATGTCTAAAAGTTGAGGTACAGCGGAAATGTCTCCTATTTGACCTAATGCTTCAATAGAAGCTATAGTGACTTCAGAATATAAGCTGTCTAAATTATTAAATAACGAATCTAGGGATTCTTTTATTCCAAGTCTACCTGCTATGATAATTGCGTTTTTCTTGACAATAAAATCATCAGTGAGTAAAAGCTTTATGAGATCGTCCTTAATCTCATCCCCTAATAATTTTAAAATTGCAATTATTGAATTCATCAATTCAGAATCTTCTTCCTTTAAAACTCGAGTTATTTCATCAAGTACAATATTTTTATGTTTTATAAGATTCGTTATTACTTCTGGATACTTGGATTTAAGATAACTCACATCCTCAAACGAAATATTAATGCTGGACAGTTCATAGCCTATTAATTTAAAGATTTCAGATTTGTGTTCATTTGAAAAATTCTCATTTTTTAAAGATTCTAAAAGGTATTTTATCAAAACATCGGGCATTAAATCAAGTAACTGATTTCTTGCGAATTTTTTAATATCAGTATATTTCGCGGCAATATTTTTAATAAAAAGCTTGATTTCAGGCTCCTCAAATCTAATATTAGATATTGCTTCCAATACTGCAAGAGTTATAGTTAGATCGGTTGATTCTTGATCTAAGATCCAATTTAATGGTTTTAATGCCTTCTCAAGGTTTAATTTTCCAAGAGCTTTTGCGGCTTCACATTTAATCTCAATAGCTTCATCTGATATCAAGATATTTTCTAAAGATTCATAACATTCCGTGCTTATTTGTGGATTTTCTTCACTAACCAAACCTAAATATTTTATTGCACTTATTCGTTTTGATTTCTCTTTAGCGGAGTCTAATAGTTCAGTAAGCATCTTAATGGAGTTTTTCGCACCCAATTGGTCTCGTTTTTGAAATATTTCTTCCGGATGAAGGTTTGGCTCCCACATATCTGAAATCTAAGAATGCTATTATATTTGTTAATTATTTACCTTATAGAACTTTAACTTATAAAAATTTTTTCTGTTCTTTCCATTAAAATAAAAAACCATATTGACTCATTTTTGATTCAATATGAAAAATCATAACGTTTTTTCACAATTACATCTCGATATTTATAGAATAAGCATTTAAAAAATTTTAATAATTTCCTATTCCAGCAAGAATTATTTAATTATTAAAATTTAATTTGGAAACCCCATAATTTTTAATCCTTTTTCTATTATTTTCCTTAACAAATCAACATTTTTTTTTCAATATGAATTAAAATTGCTAATTTGATAATTAAATTGTCAAGAATTATTAATATCGGTCAATGCGATAAATATATAAATATAAATAGATTTAAAGTCAAAGTAAAAGTAAAATAAATATTCAAAAATTAATAGATTTCGAAACTATTGATGTTGAGTTTGGAGGATTGAGAGTATTATTTTTTGAATAATTAAATTAAAAAAAATACAGTTTTGTAGAAATTAGAGGTGAGTGTGAAAAAAGGATGGAAGAAACCCAAAAGCATCGGATTGGATACTATGCATGTCAGTGAGGTATAAATATACGAAGTAAAGTTGATTGCAATAAATTAGTGGAATACGCAAAACAATTTGATGACGTGGTCGTAGCAAAGACTCATGCATTCTTATGTACTGAAAGCGGTCAAAATGAGATAATAAAAGATATCGAGGAAAAAAAGCTGGATCGAATTATCGCTTCTGCTTGAACCCCTCGAACTCATGAACCAGTATATCGGGGGTCTATAAAGCAGACTAGCTTAAGCCCATATTTTTTCCAAATGGTTAATGTACGTGAGCAATGTAGTTGGTGTACTGAAAATAATGAGGACGCTCTTGAAAAGGCACAAATTCTTATAAAGGGTGGGCTTGAACGAGTAAGACGATTAGAAGTAATTCCCATCAAAACCGTACCGGTTGAAAAAGCGACTCTGGTGGTTGGTGGAGGCATTGCTGGTATGAATGCTGCGTTAGATTTAGCAAACCAAGGAATTAAAGTCTATTTGGTTGAGCAAAAATCAACTATTGGAGGAAGAATGGCACAATTGGACCGAACCTTCCCAACAGATGATTGTAGCATTTGAATTTGTGGACCGAAAATGCTGGATGTGAATCGCCATGAAAACATAGAGATCTTAAGCTATAGTGAAGTGAAAAGCGTTGAGGGATATGTGGGTAATTACGAGATAACGGTCGAGAAAAAACCAAGATTCGTCGATCCTGAAAAATGTAATGGCTGCGGAGCTTGTTCAGAAATGTGCCCCACCTACACAACAAATTTCTTTGATGAATATTTAGGCGCTCGGAAAACAATAGATATTTCATTTGGACAAGCGGTCCCATTTCTTTATGATATTAACCGTGAAACTTGTGTTGAATGTTTCAATTGTGTTGAAGCTTGCGAATTGCATGCCATTGATTTCAGCCAAATTCCGGAGGAGGTAAATTTTAAAGTAGGCACGATAATCATTGCCACTGGTTGGGACATATATGAGCCCTTCGGGGAATATGGTTATGGAGAATTCGAAAACGTCATAACACAAGCTCAGTTGGAAAGAATACTTGCACCAAATGGACCTCTTGATGGTCATGTCAGTAGAATATCGGATGGAAAGATACCTAAAGAAATCGTGTTTATACAGTGCGTAGGGAGTAGGGAAACGGAGCGTACCTATTGTTCAGGTGTTTGTTGCATGTTAGCGCTTAAAAATGGAAAATTACTCAAGGAAGAGTTTCCGGATGCAAACATCACGATATGTTATATTGATATCAGAACGAATGAAAAGGGATTTGAAGAATACTATCAACGAGCTAAGAATTCTGACATTCGCATGATTCGCGGAAAAGTAGGTGAATTTTCTGAAGATCCCGAGACGAAGGATGTAAAAATTCGGGTGTATTCATCATTAACTGATGAAATCATTAAAATTAACGCCGATTTAGTCATTCTTTCTACTGCAGCATTGCCATCAAAAGGAACTCAACAAATTGCTAAGATTCTCAATTTGGATACTGATAAAAACGGCTTTTTAACAGAATCTCATTTCGGATTAATGCCACAAGAAACGAAAACAAAAGGGATTTTTATCGCAGGATTCGCTCAAGGACCAAAAGATATAGCTTATTCCGTTTCTCAAGCTAGAGCTGCAGCAAGTAAGGTTGCAGAGTTAACCTCTGCTGGAGAAATAGATTTGGAATTAATTGTAGCGGAAGTTACAAAGGAATTCTGCATATCATGTAACCGTTGTGAAAAGGAATGCCCAAAAGGAGCGATTAAAGTCGTTGAATCTATAGGTGCTGTCGTGGATGAGATAAATTGCGATGGATGTGGAATTTGTGCAACATGCTGCCCGACACAAGCAATCGATATTCGATATTATCGGGATGATCAATTATTTGCTGAAATTAATGGAATATTGGAAGGAGGTTAAACAAGATGGAACACAAATACAAGATCATAATGTTTGCATGTCTTAAATGAGGTTACGGAGCAGCCGATTTAGCTGGCGTCTCTCGAATGAAATATACCCCATCAGTAAAAATTATAAAAGTGAGATGTACTGGAAGGGTGGACGTCAAATACATGCTTCATTCTATAAACCATGGCGCTGATGGCGTGATGGTTGTCGGATGAAGACCAGATGAATGCCAATTTAAGGTCGGAAATTTTACCGCTCAAAAACATGTTGAGTTTGCGAATCATATCTTAGAAAAAAGAGGTTTTGGCAATCAAAGGATTAATATGTATTGGTGTAGTAGCGCAGAATCAGAGAAATTAGTTAAAAGTGTTGAAGACGCTTTTGAAAAAATCCAACGTTTAGGTCCCAATCCGATAAGTACTCAGGGTTTAAAATTATCAAAAACCAAGGTTAAAACAACTCCATAGAATGAATCCTATAAAAAAATATTAGTTATAGGATGACGTGTCCTCGCAAGGATGGGGTTTTATATTGTTTAATTTAAAATAAAAAAAAGATTTGAAAAACATGGTCTCAATAGAAAAGAACAACAATTTTGGAGATATATCTCTTAAAGAATTGATGGAAGCAACCTATGCTGCTTCTGCAAATTTTCAAGTAAGAGCATTTTTTGAAGCAAAGGAAGAAATTTTGAAGACGGGAAAATATTCTGAAAACGAATTTTATGAAATTTTAGATGCTATGATTGATGCTGAAACAGAACGGAAAATTGTGCTTGAAAAACTTCATGGGAAAAATCCATTATTCCTTTCAGAAATTGCAGCTGAAATTACCCAATTTCCCGCCAAAAATGTCATTCGTGATGTAATCTACTTGAAAGAACAGGGGTATGTAGAGGAGCAGATTGAAGTCAAAACAAAAATGGTCACTAAAAAGATAAAAGGCGAAGAGAAGCAAGTCGAAGTCAAGGAATATTTTTATCGCTATCAAGCGAAAGAGTTACCAAATGATTTTTTGGAGAGTTATTTTGAACCCGTTTCAATCGTGTTTGATGCGGGTGTTTGTTGTCAATGTGGATGGTGTTCTGCTATATGTCCTGTAAATGCAATTACAGTTGATGCTGATACTTTAAATATAGATGATGAAACTTGCATGAAGTGTGGCTTGTGTTTTAGTGTTTGTCCCCGTTCCTTTTCTATTGACCAAGCTAATGAAGCAATCAAGAAATTAGATAAAGATTTGAATTGGTCAGATAAAATTGGAGCATATTTTAACGCTTATACTGGAAGCACTACAAATGAAGACATTGTAAAAGTACGACAAGATGGAGGCGTAGTAACGACAATCGCCGAATATTTGCTGAAGAACAAATTAGTAGATGCCATTGTTGCAGTACAGCATTCAAAAGAATTATGGAAGCCTGAACCTGTCATCATTGATGATGTAAAAGATTTATATAAAACGGGAGGTACAAAATACGCCAATTCACCTTCTTTGAAAATTATTGATCAAGCAACAAAATATGAACGAATTGCGTTTATTGGAGTACCTTGTATGATGAAAGCTCTGGGAAAAGGAATGCTGTATCCAAGTGGTTTACCCTTTTTTAAAAATATTAAATACAAGATCGGTTTATTTTGCATGGAAGCATTTCCTTACGATGGAATTGTAAAGTTAGCAAAAGAGAAATTTGATAAAGATGTGAATGAATTGACAAAAATGAACATCGGGGGCGGTAAATTCATCATTAAAATAAAATCTGGCGAACAATTAGACGTTCCTTTAAATGATGTCAAGAGCTATGCTCGTCATAATTGTCATTTTTGTGAAGATTTGACTTCGGATTATGCCGATATTTCTGTAGGATCGATTGGGTCGCAAGATGGATGGTCTTCTGTATTAACGAGATCGAAAGAAGCTGATAAATTATATAATGAAATAATTAAAGCAGGATTAATCGAATCCCAGAGTTTAAAAGATGTAAAGCCCGGACTATTTTTAGTAGAAAGAATAGGCGGAACTAAACGAACAAGTTGTAAAACAATAAATTTGAAAGAGAATAAAGATGAACACTAAATCATTTCAAGATTTAATAAAGGAAGTACATGAAAAAGGCATTTGTCAAGAATGTGGAGGCTGTGTTAGTTTTTGTAGCTCAGCAGAATTTAATATTATTGGATTTAAGGATCAATATTCACCTCCAGTATATATTAATAAAGATAAATGCTTGGAATGTGGGATATGTTATTATATTTGTCCTCAAACTCATATTTTAGATGAAGAATTAAACAAAACGTATAATTTTTCTGATTACACATCCATGCCTTTAGGAAATTTCGATAATATTTATTCTTGTCAGGCAACAGATAAAGAATTCTTAGAATATGGAACAGATGGTGGTGTAGTAAATTCAATCATTAACTTTTTAATAGAAAGTAAACAAATTGATGGTGCTGTAGTTTCCAGAACAGAGGCTCCATTTTCAAGAGAAGCTGCATATGCGGATAGCAAGTATGATTTATTAAAAGCTTCGGGAGTAAGACTAGACATTACCCCTCAATTGGATGAGATCCAAAAGTTTTGTACTTATACCCATTCCATTCCAAAATTAAATCATTATAAATTTAAAAAACTGGCCGTGGTTGGGACTCCCTGTCAGCTATATACAATTGCTTGCATGAAAGATTTAGGCGTTACACCTTCACAAAATGTAGAAGTTTGTTTAGGATTATTTTGTTATGAAAATTTCTTTTTCGAAAAATCTCAAATTGAAAGGTTCGAAAAAGATTTTAATATTAAATTTAACGATATTAAAAAAATAAACATCAAGGAAGATGTTATTTTTACTCTAAAAAATCAAGGTAATGGAGAAAAGATAATTCATGTCCCATTTAATCATTTAGAAAAATACATGAGGGCGGCATGTAATGCTTGTGCTGATTTTACGAACATATATTCTGACATTTCTTTTGGGGGATTAGGCTCTCCTGAAAAATATACGACTGTTATTCCTCGAACTAAAAAAGGAAAAGCTTTATTTACTAAAGTATTAAACGCCGGTGTAATAAGACAAAAAGACATTAGCGATGATAAAAAGAAAGAAATGATGAATCTTATCGCTCAATTTTCAAAATCAAAAGTTAATCGAAAGGAACGATTCATGAAAAATATATCTTAGAGAGGAGAAAGCAATAACAGAATCAAAAAGAGATTTAGAGCGGAAAAAACTATTTGGTGATACCCTAAAATATCTTGATAAAATTTATGATCCAAATTTACGGGATCTTTTAAAAAGGTGTTATCAATGTGGTCGTTGTTCAGGCGTGTGTCAATTGAGTAAGGTACAGAAATATACTCCAAGTAAAATAATTCAGCTTATCTTAGAGGGATTTGAAGAAAAAGTTCTTGATAGTGGTGATTTATGGGATTGCTTGACCTGCAACCAATGTCTGAAGGATTGCCCCGAAGAAATAAATTTTGCTGAGATTGTTAGAACTGCACGATATTTAATGCGACATAAGGATCAATCCGCTGACGAATATTTAGCTCATAAAGGAATATACACTACACTTTCAGAAATAATGAGTAGACCATACATCAATCCCGAAAGAAACATGGATTGGGTTCCAAAAGGTTGTAACATATCAGAGAAAGGAACCATTTTATATTATGTAGGTTGTTTACCATTTTTTAATTTTGAATTTGAAGGTTTAGATACAATAGCAAAAAGTACCTTGGAAATCATGTGTAAGGTCGAAAATGAACCAATTGTCGTCTTAAAGGATGAAACTTGTTGTGGACACGACATTTATTGGGGGCAAGGCAAATTAAAAACTTTCATCAAGTTAGGAGAGAGGAATATCGAAAAATTTGAAAGGGCCGGTATATCTAAGATAGTAACAGCTTGCGCTGAATGTTACAGAACTTTTAAGATCGATTATGCTCAAATATTTGAGGAATTTGAATCAAAGTTTGAAGTAAAGCATATCATAGAATATATTTATGATAATTGGAAGAACGGAAATATTGAATTTGCAGAACCTAAAAAATCCGAAGAAATCACCCCCTTCACTTATCACGATCCATGTAGATTGAGTAGATTTTTACCCAAAGAGAACGACATCACCGAGATGACCAGAGAAATTTTCAAGGAATTGGAAAAATTAGGTTATAAATTTAATGAAATGAAGCATAACAAGAAAAACTCATTATGTTGTGGAGTGAATTCTTGGATGAATTGTAATGAAAAATCAAAAGCGTTGAGATATACGAGAATGTTAGAAGCAAAAGAAGCAGGAACCATAATGGTTACTTCTTGTCCTAAGTGTAACATTCACTTGAGCTGTCTTCAAAATGATTTTGAGGATATAGCATCCATTGAGATATTAGATTTTTCCGAATTTTTAGTTAATCATATTAAGGTTAAAAAACCAAGGCAGAAGGAGAAGGAGTCTAAATAATGCAAGGAAGCGTTTTAGTGATAGGTGGGGGTATAGCTGGTATTCAAACAAGCCTTGATCTCACAGAATTAGGGTTTAAAGTTTACCTCGTGGAGAGAAACCCTTCTATTGGAGGTCGAATGGCTCAACTTGACAAAACCTTCCCCACAAATGATTGCTCATTATGCATATTGGCTCCCAAGATGGTTGAAGTGTTCAGAAACCCGAATATCGAGTTAATGACCTATCATGAGGTAAAGGAAATCTCTGGTAAACCAGGTGATTTTATGGCAACAATAATTAAGAAACCTCGCTATATTGATGAGACGAAATGCAAGGGTTGTGGAGATTGTGCTGCCAAATGTCCTAAAATTCAAGTCCCAAACTTATTTGATATGAATTTAGGCAAAAGAAAATCTGCTTATATACCATTTCCTCAAGCTGTTCCTCCAATTTATCTCATAGATCCTGAAATTTGTCTTAAACTGACTAAGGGCGTATGTGGAGTTTGTGCAAAGGTATGCCAAGCGGACGCAATTAATTTTGAACAAGTAGAACAAGAAATAAAGATCAACGTTGGCGCAATCGTGGTTGCTACTGGATTCGATATGCCCGCTGAAAAATTATCATCGAGATGGGGATATTGTTTTGAGAATGTTGTAAGCGCTTTAGAATATGAAAGAATATTATGTGCCTCGGGACCTTTTGGTGGTCATGTCTTAAGACCATCTGATCACGTTGAACCGGAGAAAATTGCGTTTATTCAATGTGCGGGCTCAAGAGATCTACACGAAGGAGTCTCGTATTGTTCCAGTGTGTGTTGCATGTACACGGCTAAAGAAGCAATAATAACTTCTGAACACTCAGAAAAATCAAAATGCTTCGTTTTCAGACATGATATACGTGCCTTTGGAAAGAATTTTTATGAATTTATACAGAGAGCCCAAAAAGAATATGGGGTAAAATATTTCCAAACAAAAATTAGTAAGATAGCGGAAAATGCTGAAACGAAGAACTTGATAATTCATTATGAAAATTTAAAAACGGGAGAATTTGATGATTTTGAAGCCGACTTGGTGGTTTTAGCTACTCCATTGGTTCATTCATCTGGAACCGAGCAATTATCTGAAATATTAGGAATTGAAATAGATGAATACAACTTTTTTAAAGAACAAGATTATTTTAACAAGTCAAAATCAACAAAAGAGGGCATATTTCTATGCGGCTTTTGTCAAGGTCCAATGGACATACCAGAAACAGTTGCAGGCTCGAGTGGTGTAGCCGGACAAGTCGCTGCTTACTTAAGCTCAGTTAGGTTTGAGCAAATAAAAGCCAAAGATATAGAAATCCCCGACTTAGGTATAAAAGACGGTGATGAACCAAGAATAGGCGTTCTTATTTGCCATTGTGGAATTAATATAGGTAAATATGTTCACGTCCCTTTATTAGCTGAATACGTACGAGCTTTACCAAATGTAATTCAATGTGAAGACAATCTTTACTCATGTTCCTCAGATAGCCAAGCAAGGATTAAAGAATTAATTATTAATAATAAGTTAAATAGATTTATCGTGGCATCGTGCACTCCACGAACTCATGAACCATTATTTCAAGAAACATGCGTGGAAGCGGGTTTGAATAAATATTTGTTTGAGATGGTCAACATTCGAGACCAGTGTTCTTGGGTTCACATGGGGGATGCGGAAGCGGCAACACAAAAAGCTAAAGATTTAATTAGAATGGCGGTTGCTAAAGCACGATTGTTAAAACCACTAAATGAAGAACTGTTAAAGATCACTCCTACAGCACTAATTATTGGTGGCGGAGTTGCAGGAATGAGTGCGGCTCTAAATCTTGCCAATCAAGGATTCAAAACTTTTATTGTAGAAAAAGAACCCGTTCTTGGGGGAAATTTGAATTATCTAAACGATTTGTACCCGATCGAACAAAATGCATCAGATTTTCTTAATCAGACTATTGAAAAAATCGAGAAAAATGAGAATATTCAGACGTTCTTAAATGCTAAAATAAAGAAAGTAAAAGGATACGTGGGTAATTATATCGTCTCCGTGGAAGTTTCCAAAGATAAAACTCAAGAATTAAGTATTGGAACGATAATAGTTGCTACTGGAGCTATAGAGCATAAACCTAAAGATCTTTTCCAATATAAAAAGGAAAATAAGAATGTTATCACTCAACTTGAATTAGAACAATTATTAAAAGAAAAAGGAACCGCTTGGCTTGATGGTATCAAACGTATTACTACGATTTTATGCGTGAATGCCAGACAAAATGAGGGAATAACTTACTGTTCAAATATTTGTTGTGGTAATTCAATCAAGAATGTTGGACTTTTAAAAAAGCTCAAACCTGAAATTGAACTTGTCGTTCTTTATCGAGATCTTCAAATGGCTAAAAAAAGATATGAAGATTATTACCGAGAACGTAGAAAAGATGCAATTTTTTTACGTTATGACTTGGATAACTTACCCATTGTAAAAAGAAAGAGTAAATCTCCAGAAAAGTATGAGATAAAAATCTATGATACGAACCTTCAAGACTTTTTGGAATTTGATACGGATTTGATCGTTTTATCCACTCCAATGGTACCACCCGACAATTTGATGGATCTAGCTAAAATGTTAAAGGTACCATTAGATAAAAATGGATTTTTCCTCGAAGCTCATGTTAAATTAAGACCACTCGATTTTGCCACCGAAGGAATTTTTCTTTGTGGTTGTGCCCAATGGCCAAAAAATGTCCAAGATACAATATCTCAGGCAAATGGTGCTGCCGGAAGAGCCAGTAGATTTTTAAGCGCTAAAGAAATTACCACTTCGGGTATTGTTGCAGAAGTAAATCCACTAAACTGTATTGGCTGTGGAAAGTGCGCATCAGTGTGTCCGTACAACGCAATTGATCTTTTAGATTCAATAACAGAATATGAAGACATAAATCTTATAGTGAAAAAATCGTTTATCAATTCTGCATTATGCAAGGGTTGTGGTACATGTGCAGCTACTTGCCCAAACGGGGCGATATCTATAAAACAGTATGATTTTGATCAAATAACAGCAATGATTGAATCACTTTTATTAGAAACATAACTTGGAGAGAAAAAAGATGTCAAAAACTAAATCGAAGGAAAAATTTCCTGGTTTTAATCCAGAAATCTTAGCATTTTGTTGTAATTGGTGTTCTTATGCTGGAGCAGATTTAGCGGGTGTATCTCGTTTTCAATATCCTCCTAATATTCGAATTGTCAGGGTAATGTGTTCTGGAAGAGTCGATCCTTCTTTTGTAATAAAAGCGTTAAAAGATGGAGCCGATGGGGTCATAATTACGGGTTGTCATATAGGAGATTGTCATTATATAACTGGAAATGAGTATGCTAAGGAAAGATTTGAAAGATTACATGAGATTTTAATTAAACAACTTGGGATAAATCAAAAAAGGATCAGGTTAGAATGGATTAGCGCCTCGGAGGGCAAAAGGTTCGCAGAGGTAATTACAGAATTCACAAATGAAATTAAAGAATTAGGACCTCTAAAAGTACTCTAATACAAAAGTTGGTTCTCTATATCAATTATTTTATTCTTGAATGATCACTTTTTTTAACAAAAATTAGATATTTGTCTAAAAAAATTAATAATTCATGAACTAATGATCAAAATTTAGCAAATTGTAAGGATAATATTTATATAATCGATTATCATTATTTTTAGAATAGTAGAAAATATCAGACTGATTTGTTAAGAATCAGCTTATTTTATAAAAACATAATTTGAGGTATTTTATTATTATGGAAGGATCTGTTTTAGTAATAGGCGGTGGCATAGCCGGAATCCAAGTTTCACTAGATCTCACTGAACTTGGATTTAAAGTTCATCTTGTTGAAAAAGAAGCATATATTGGAGGGCACATGGCACAATTTGACAAGTTGTTTCCTTCAAACGACTGTAGTTTATGTGTATTAGCTCCAAAAATGATTGCAATATATCGAAATCCTAATATTAATCTTTATACATTATCTGAGGTTAAAACAGTTTCAGGGAAGGCAGGAGATTTTAATGTTATTATCCAAAAGAATCCACGATTCGTGAACGAAGCAAGATGTAAAGGATGCGGCGATTGTGCAACAAAATGCCCCAAGGTGGAAGCCCCCAATTTATTTGATATGAACTTGGGAAAGAGAAAATCTATTTACATACCATTCCCCCAAGCCATTCCTCCTGTGTACATGATTGATCCAGAACTCTGTCTTTATCTTAATAGGAATGTATGTCGAGTCTGTGAAAAAGTCTGTAAGAATGAAGCAATTGACTTCGAACAAAAACCAAAAAATATTGAATTTAACGTCGGTGCAATTGTGATTGCGACGGGATATGAAATGCTAGGACAAAGATTATCTTCGAAATGGGGTTATCAATACAAGAACGTCGTGAATGCTTTAGAATATGAAAGGATTCTTAGCCCAACAGGACCATTTGGAAACCAAATTCTAAGACCCAGTGATGAGACAGAACCAAAAAGTATCGCATTTATTCAATGCGCTGGATCCAGTTATTTGGGTGACGATATTCCCTATTGCTCGAGAGCATGTTGCATGTATACGACTAAGGATGCGGTTTTAACGAAAATGTATGCTCAAGACTCACAAGTTTCTATATTTCGACATAATATTAGGGTATTTGGTAAAAATTTTTATGAATATACCAAGAAAGCTCAATTAGATTATGGTATAAACTATTTCAATTCTAACATTAATTCCATAGAAGAAGTACCAAGCTCTCATGATATAATTGTTAAATATGATGATTTAAGAACAGGGGAACTAGGAAAGATTTATATTGCAAATTTAGTGGTCCTGGCAGCACCTTTAGTCCCTTCTCGTGGTACAAGAGAATTAGCTGAAATTATGGGTATTAATGTTGATAAATTCGGTTTTTTTCAAGACTCTTCATATTTTGACAAATCACTATCAACTAAAGATGGAGTGTACTTATGTGGCTTTTGTCAAGGTCCAATGGTGATTGCTGAGACCGTTTCAAATGCGAGTGGGGTTGCCTCTCAAATTTCTACATTTTTGAGCCCTGCGAGATACACACAAATAGTTGATAAAGAGATTGAATCCAGACCTGAGGAAGAATTAATCAAGATTATTCCTCGAACATTAATAATTGGAGGTGGCATATCAGGAATGACTGCCGCAATAAACATCGGAAATCAAGGATTTGAAACTATTTTAGTTGAAAGGGAAGATAAATTAGGAGGAAATTTGACTCATCTCAACTTGATTTATCCAACTCAACAAAAAGCATCAAAATTTATGGAGGAAAAGATCGAACTAGTATCAAACAATGAAAAGATTAGGGTCTTTCTTAACTCTTCAATAGAGAAGCTAGAAGGGTCATTGGGAAATTATCATGTAAAAATACGCAGTCAAGAAAAAGAAATTAATTTTGATGTAGGTACGGTTATAGTAGCAACAGGGAGTAAAGAATTCAAACCTCAAGGTCTATTTCAATATAATGAGGAAAATAAGCAAGTAATAACCCAATTAGAATTAGAAGAGCGATTAAAAGAAGGGAAAAGTGACATGCTTGATAAGATTGAACATATCACAATAATAATGTGCGTAAATGCGCGACAGAAGGGTGGATACTCCTATTGTTCTAATATATGTTGCAGTAATACCATAAAAAACATTAATATCTTAAAAAAATTAAAGCCTGAATTAAAGATTATAGTCCTTTTTAGAGAATTACACATGGCTAAAAAGGAATTTGAACAATATGTGAGCAAAAGAAAAAAAATCGCTGACTATCTAAAATATGATTTGACAACTATTCCATATGTTACTAAAATTAACGACAATCCTGAGAAATATGAAATAAAAGTGCCTAGTATCACTAACAATAAAGAAATTATTACATTTGAGACTGATCTTGTTATTTTATCTACACCCATGATTCCTCCTGAAGATATACCCGATCTTGCATCAAAATTAAAAGTTAATATCGATGATAATGGCTTTTTCATTGAAGCTCATAAAAAATTAAGACCTTTAGATTTATCTTCTCATGGTATTTTTATATGTGGCTGTGCTCAATGGCCAAAAAATGTTCAAGATTCGATTTTAGAAGCAAATGCAGCAGCGGGGAGAGCCAGCAGATTTTTAAATCTCCATGAAATATCTACCACAAAATTAGAGATGTTGTCGGTTTTCCTCTCTATTGAGTGCTTTTTCAAGGATATGATAGTAAATATTGAAAAGTGCAATGGTTGCGGGAAATGTGCTGAAGTTTGCCAATTTAAAGCAATCACACTTGTCGATTTAAAACAAGAGTATGAAGATGTGAGCATTTCTACGAAGAAAGCATACATTAATCCCGCTATCTGTAAAGGATGTGGAAGATGCTCGACAGTTTGTCGCTTAAAAGCAATTGATCCTCTCCATTATGATTTTAAGCAAATAACATCCATAGTCGAACCATACTTTCTTGATAAAAGCAAGAAGAACGTATCAGAAGAATACATGTATGCAGAATAAATTCCATGGCTGAAAAACAATCGTAAATTGTCGCTATTTTCGCCTAATTTCTTATTTGGGACTCTTTTTTCCGAATTTATATAATAATACTAAACTGAAAATTAAGGCTATTGAAAATGCAAAAATGACCACGTAAACCATGGAAATTCCTCCAGAAGTAAAAAATGGTTCTAAAGTGGAGGGAACTAAGGCAATTCCGATGAAAATAAACGCCGTCGTTAAACCAGCAAGAGCACCGCGTCTTTCTTTAGACAAAGTTTGACTATAAAACATGATTAATGTCATCATTATTCCACCTGCAAATCCCATAAAAATGAGTCCGATCGTAGTGAGAGGAAGGGTTACGAGATTGATATTTCCAAATGCTATTAAAATCATATTACCAATCAATAATGAAATTGCTCCTATCGTTAAAGCTAGTCGTATACCCTTATTCTTTATAATGAATCCTGTTAAAACTCCTGATACAAAACCCATTAATCCAAAAGAAGCAAGTACAACCCCAGAAATTGTTTCAGGAATTACGTGAGTAAAAGATCGCGATGTCCAAATAACACTTGCAGTAGATGTGTGCGAAAATAAAAACGCCGATAAGATTAATAAAATAACGGGTGTGCGACGAATTTCTCGCGTTAGATTAGAGAAAAATGTTCGAATTCTTGCGTTACTTTTGGTTATTGGAATATTTTTCCTTACAAAAAAGATGATTAGCATTCCTAAAATTGTAATACCCAAAATTATCACATACAAATATCTCCATCCAAGATTAATTATTTGACTAGCAAGCAATGGTCCTAAACTTACTCCTAGATTAGCAACAGCACCTAATACGCCTAATTTTTTGGGAACTTTAGCATCTGGAGTGATATCGGTAAGTAGAGCGATCAACACAGGATTTACAAATCCAAAACCAATACCAGCTAAGATATTTGCGATAATAAAAATTGTCAACGAAAAGGAAAATGATGCCAGTATCATTCCTAATCCAAAGATAGATAATCCCAAGAGAATTACTTGAAAACGTCCTTTCACATCCGAAATAGCCCCAGAAAATAGTTGAACAAAAGCAAAAGGGAACATGAATGCCGGAATAGCAAGCAATATCGCATTTGGAATCACTGAAAATTCCAAAGAAAGAACACCAAATAAAACTAAAATAACATTTCCATTTAGTGGTCCTAATGCATATAGGATGAAAATAATTAAATCCACTAATTTTGTTGCTTTTTTGGGTTCGCTAATCATGATAACTCTTGTATTCCTCAATTTTAAAAAAATAATGCTATAAAGAATTAGTATTTCATATTAAACTCTCTGCTATTAAAAAATTAATAATAGAAAAAAAAAATTATAATAATTAAGTAATTAAGAAGGGGATTTCTTTCGGGCTCTTTTAGATTTTGAATAGAGATAATATGCGTTATTCACAAATTTGAATTGGAATTTCTTAATCCCTTATTTCAAAAAGGATGATTAAAAATTGGTCTCTAGAAATATTATTAAATTAGAGATTAATATGATATTAACTAAATCAAGTGATTCTAATGAGTTCAAAAAAGCCTGGTTTTGAAAGAGAAATGCCTTATACGCATCTCTATCATATTTTATTACCTATTACCTTTATGGTAATTTGGATTCTGGATACAAATATCTTTCGAATATCGACGGTACTAGATAATTATGTTCCTTTCATCTTACGTTTGATCTTATTCATCGTAATATTAATTATAGCGTATAGCTTCATATATGTCTCACATAAGACTCTATTTAAATCGCATGAACCTCCCACAAATCTAATTGATGAAGGAATTCTCGGGAGAACTCGCAATCCGATGTATTTTGGCATTATATTGATATATGTGGCATGTATCTCTTTATCAATATCATTAATAAGCATCGTAGCATTTATTCCAATCTTTCTGGTATATAATAAAATGGTAAAATTCGAAGAAAAAATTATGGAAAATTTATTTGGAAACGAATTTCTTGAGTATAAAAAAAAGGTTCCAAGATGGTTTCCAAAAATCATAAAAAATTAACCAATTTTATTCTATTCTTTTTATAGAGAATTAGATTTATAAATTTACTAATATTCTTGCTTAACAAATTAAATTTTATATGGTTGATTTCCCGTTATGACATTTAAAAGAAAAAATTTAATTAATCTCTTTATTATTGTTGTTTCTATCCTAATCATACTATTAGCTCCATATGGATACCATATAGATTTAGGGCCTGGTACAAATTCAATTATAGCAATGCTTTGGGATTATTCAACTTATTATTCTTTTAGATATCTCGTGACTCTGCGATACTATGTGGAATTTTATTTTTTTCGATTTGCAGTTTTATATGGGATCGTAAGATTCCTTCAAGGAAAGATGTCAAAAAAATGGCTTATTATCTTAGCACTTATAGCTGAATTGATTCCATTAATTCTCTCCATTCCTGCCTCGCTTATACTCAATTCTGAAGGTGAAAATATGTCCCCAATTGTAATTTCAATTCCAATCTTACTTGTTTTTGTTATTATTATTGCTTTCATTTATCAAAAATTGAATATTGAATCATAAAGATAATCATTTTTTTCCAAGGTTCTGAAAAGTATTAAAAAGACGCTTTTATTCTTTAATTTTATTTGAGTTCAATTTTTCGTGAAAGAACAGTTTTACGATCGAATTAAAAATATTTTATTCGCTAATTGATTATAAAACTAATGGAACACGATAAAAAACCAGTTATTCTTTCTTATTTGAGTTTCATTTGTGTAGTAATATTATTCATTATCATAATCCTTTTTCATTTATTTCGTATAGATTATGACCCATTAATGCAAACAATGAGTGAATATACGATTGGTCCTTTTGGATTCTTTTTACCCATAGCACTCATTACTTTAGGCTTAAGTTCGTTCTTATCATATTTTGCCATTCGTGAAACACTCCCAATGACTCGTTTAGTAAAAAATGGTACAAGAGCATTATTATTATGGGCTATTTTTATAACTATCGCTGGAATATTTCCGACCGATTATATAACAGAACCATATTCCTTTTCTGGAGTAATTCACGGAGTTTCTTCCTACTTCGCTTTTCTTTCTCTTCCTCTCTCCTATTTTTATATTTCTCTATTTTATCGAAAAGAGGGCGGATCTTCATTTAATTTTTACCGTTATCAAATTTATTTCTATATTTGCTTATTCGGTTTCATTATGTATTTAATTTCTCCTTTTAGATATAAAGGATTAACTCAAAGAATATTTCTTGCAATTATGATCTTAACTTATATAGATTTTATTTCAATTCCATTAAAGAATTTAAAAATACTCAGCAAGAAAGAAACAAGGTAATTTTATTCAACACTCGAGCGTGTTTAAAAAAAATCAAAATATAAATAAACCAACTAGCCTAATATTATTCAAATTACATATTTTATGATTAGAGAGAAGAATAAATTTGGCAATAGAGGATTCAAATTCAGATTACATGTATGACATCATTGATTCCATTTGCAAGAAATTTGGCCCACGATATTCCTGTAGTCAAGCAGAAAAGGATGCAAACTTGTGGATTAAAGATGAACTAGACAAATTTTCTGATGAAACATTCATTGATGAATTTAAAACTAGACCTGCCATGTATCCCCAAGGGTTTATTAAATTTGCAGGAATTCTTGGAGGATCCTCTCCCATTTTTATGATATTTCAATTTCCTTTTCCAATATTATCGGCTGTTTTTGTATTTCTTGGATTATGGATTTTGTATTCCGAAATGATGCTCATGAAGGGATGGATTGGTCCATTTTTCAAGAAAAAAACCTCAAGCAATGTATTTGGGATTATCAAGCCAACTGGAGAGGTAAAATTTCGGGTTATATTTGAAGGTCACACCGATAGTGCAAAGGAAATGAATATAGCAAGTTATCCTCGAAAATTACGGAAGTGGATTGCCATAATAGGTTTATATTTCTTAGTGCATACTATCATCTTTTCTTTATGGAAATGTATCGTACAAATTACTGGAGATTCCTCAATTATCATTTATGATTCAAACATTCTATCTTGGACAACCATCGATCTTGTTTACTTCTTATCACTTATCATAATTTATCCCTTCTTTATCTGGATATTAAAAGGATTTCTCGGAAAAACAGTAGTACTAGGAGCAAATGATAATTTATCTGGATCAGCAGTTTCATTGGCTATAGGAAAATATTTAAGCAAAAATAGACTTAAAAATGTGGAAGTATGGGTAGGTTCACAAGGAAGCGAGGAAGTTGGAGATAAAGGTGCGGGTGCTTTTGTTAAAAAATATGGAGATCAAGGCATACTAAATAATTCTTACACTGTCGTTTTAGAATGTTGTGGAGCTGCAGAGGAAATGGCAATTATTGAAAAAGACATGCATGGCGCAATTTATGACAAAGACGTGAACAATATTCTTGAAGATGCGTATAATGCAGTAAAGAAAGAAAATCCAGATATCTTGAAGTTAAGAAGAGTTTATCTCAAAATTGGTGCTTGTGATGCTTGTCAATATATTCACAAAGGATACAAAGCTTCCGCCATATTTGGGGTAGAAGAACATAAACATAAGGCAGTAAATTGGCATTCCATCAATGATGCTCCCGAAAATATCAGCAAGAAGGTTTTAAAAGATTTTTTCAATGTATGTTTACAATTTATAGACCTAATCGATCAAAAAATATCAAAGTAAAATAAAAAAGACTCATTTTAAATATGCCTTGCAAGCCGAACATTATTTTATTTATTACCCATGATCAAGGGCAGTTCTTGGGTTGTTACAATACCCTTCAAACTCCAAATTCATTACACACGCCAAATTTGGACAAATTAGCAAATGAAGGTATTCGATTTACTAATAATTTTTGTACGGCTCCTCAATGCAGTCCAAGTCGTGGTAGCATACAAACGTCACTTTATCCACATCAGAATGGTTTAATGGGCTTAGCCAATCGCGGATGGAATTTACCCGAAAACAACAAGACAATACCTATGTACATGAAAGAATTTGGGTATACTACCCATTTAGTGGGACTTCAGCACGAAACAAACTTTCCGGAGAAATTAGGATATGATACAATGAATAAACGTACTAAAGATTATAAGTACAGCATAAATAAAATTGAAAAAGATTTCCTCCAATTTATCGAAGCGCATAAAGTAGATGATAAACCATTCTACGCTAATTTCGGTACTATTGAAACCCATCGTCCATTTAGTGCGTGGGCAGATCCAGTCGATGCTAATGAAGTAGAAGTCCCTCCATTTTTACCCGATAATGAAATGATTTTATGGAGCAATTGAAAAGGTAGATACGCTCATTGGAAAAATAATAGACAGGCTACAGGATACAAAACTATTAGAAAACACGCTATTTATTTATACAACCGATCATGGAAGCGCATTCCCTCGGAGTAAATGCACGTTATATGATCCAGGGATTAAAACATTACTTTTGATGAGTTTAAACTCGTCAGATCTATTTTCAGGGGGAAAAATATATGATCAAATGATTAGTAATATTGATTTGTTACCTTCATTCGTTGATCTTGCTGGAGGAAAGCCTCCAAGCAATGTTGAAGGAAAAACCATTCTTCCATTATTAAAAGGAGAAGTGGATGAATTTAGAAATAGAATATTTGCAGAAAAGACTTATCATGAACTCTATGATCCAATAAGATGTATGAGAACTAAGAAATACAAGATGATCTATAATTTTAAGCCACTAAATACACTTTATCAAATTCCAGCTGATATTTTAATGGATTTATCCGGTCAATACATGAAAGAAAGATATAATTATTCCCGAGTTACTGAAGAATTATATGACCTTGAATTTGACCCAAACGAGAAGACAAATTTAGCTGAAAATCCCGAATTTGAACACGTTATTGGAACGTTAAAAAAAGAGCTATTTAATTGGATAAAATACACAAACGATCCCATTCTTTTTGGAGAAATTCCACGTCAGAAAAAAATACCTTAAAATAATAAATTAAATTTTTTCTTTTAAGATCTTTAAAGCTTCAGTTATAGTCTTTTCTTTTAATTTAATGGCATCTTGAAAATGTTCTTCACAAAACCATTCTGCGTAAGGGGGATGACCGACCATTCCTTCTTCTTCCATCTTTTTTTTCCACTTCTTATCTGCCTTGGTTTCTTTAAAGTAGATCAATCCACCCTTGTCCATATCCTCTAATCGATTATAACAAATGCAACATATAGGGGGTTTCATTCTGAAAAGCCTCGCATCTCATTAATTATTATAATGAATAAATAATTAATATCTTGTTAATCTTTACTTTATATTACTTTCAGTACCTAATATTATGATAAAAGATCTTCAAAATCTTTTCAATAAGATCTCTCTTACTGATCTTGACTCCTTAGAGGATGTCATCAATACAGATATATTCCATGGATTTGTTTCCTTATATCCCAATCTTA
>Ga0307445_10000309_pt1 | contig 25522 bp, 22 predicted proteins | sample SalMarSW160330MG_FD_202147 | JGI IMG/M metagenome (GOLD analysis project Ga0307445, IMG submission 202147) | Salt marsh sediment microbial communities from the Plum Island Ecosystem LTER, Massachusetts, United States - SW1603-30 | ecosystem: Environmental > Aquatic > Marine > Intertidal zone >... | reverse complement strand
ACCCTCATTGTCACCTAAGGCCTCAAAAGCCTTCTGCAGACAGCTTTACGGATATCCTGCTGTATCATCATCTATGGATAGAACTTGTTTCTTCGGGAATGGGTCTTTACGATGTGACAAAAAGCGGACTCCCACACGAGCTCGTTGATCCAGGTATAGACCCTCGTGAGAGGATAAGCCGGGCATCGAAATATTTAAAATATATAAAAACCACAACAGTTGGCCTATTTTTTCGATGGATTCTTAAAGATCTCTACGGATTTGGAGATGAAATACACGAAGGGAATATTGAAGAGATTCATGATCGTGTGGGAGAGAGGGCCCGGGATTTCAAATGGCAGGAGCAGGTGCTGCGTGAGCGGTGCGGCATCGAATACAATATAACCGTTACGACCGAAGGAGAACCTTATTCCGATAGAATGCTCAAGGGAAGAGAGGGGGTGCCGGTAAATATAGTACGCGAATATATTGTGAGTGGAAAACAAACCCCACGGGACGTACTTATTTCTATGGAGAATAGTTTCGGAAATGAGATCAATAATGCATCCGACTACCGGGGCTATATACAACAGAGCTCAAAAGCCTTCGACAATAAAGACTACAAGTTTGCAGGAATCTGGATAATACCTGAGATCAATTTCACCATGGCAAACGATGCCATGATCACGAAAATAATCAGAAAAGCAAAGGAAGGAAAGATGATCAGTGAGGAAGAGGCGGGAAGTTTTTGCTATTTTGGAACCTGCTGCTTTCTTCATGAGATGAGGAAATATAAGGTGAGAGTCATACAGCTGCTTACAGGGGCATATGTAATGCCTCCTCATCGCTCTGTCACACGATGGAACAAGGATTTTATAGAAGCACTGGGTAAGCTCGCGTACGATTTCGAAGATTTTCATTTTAACGCTTCGGCTGCATCGGATATCTATACGCATGATATGGGGGTACTCGCAAAACATATTCCTAACATCAGTTTGTTGGGATACTGGTGGCATATGTTGTACCCCTATTATATTAAAAAGTCGCTGGAAACACGCTTGGACATGGTGCCGATTAATAAGATAGTCGGATATTTCTCCGACACTTACCACAGTGAATGGTGCTATCCGAAACTCAAGATGGTAAAGGGGATACTTCTGGAGATCCTGTCGGAAAGGATGAAGAAAGGGTGGTACGATGTGCAAATTGCAGTTGATATTGTCAACAAAATATTCTATGAAAATCCAAAGCGGATATACCAAATATAACGGCATTTCTTGGAAATTGATACGGGGAGGATCCTTTAAAAATGAAAGACAGAATTCGTGAGGTCGGTTTTGAACTGCTTCGACCGGGGCAGATCATCGAAGAGCAGAAGAGGTGTTCTCTGGTTTTTATCCCTGTCGGCGGGCTGGAATATCACGGACCCCACCTTCCTCTCGGGGTTGATGCTATTAATGCTACGATAGTCGCGCGTGAGGTATGCAAAGCCATCAATAAGGGACTTGTTATCCCGACGCTGTACTGGAGCACCGAGAGAGAGCGACCGCCGAAGGTCGCGGAAGGCCTGGGCTTTAAACCGACCGATTGGATTGTGGGTATGGACTTCCCGAGCACACTTTGGAAAAGCCATTATTATCAGGAGCATGTGTTTGCTCTTGTTCTGGCTAGCAAGATCGAGATGTTCATCAATCATGGTTATAAAGTCATTATGATTGTCAATGGACATGGAGCAGTCAACCATATGGAGACGATAAAGAGACTCTCGAAGTACTATTCGCATGTCAGCGATTGTGCTGTGGAATGGGGCCTTGCCCTACCGGACGAGATCACTAAGAAAAATCTTGTAGGGCATGCAGATATTTATGAAATTTCTCTCATGCTCTATTATCAGGCACTCCTCGGAAAGGATGAGCTTGTTGACATGGGAACGCTTCCAGTGAAGGGAAAGCCGATCAAATATCAGGATTACTCCATTGTGGATGGTTTGGGGTTCAGCCCCACACCTGACCCCGAGCAGATCGTACAGACGGACCCGAGAAATGCAAGTGAGGAGCTTGGAAAAAAGATATTCAATGATATTGTTAAGAAGTTTATCGGTATGACAAATAAAGTATTGCAGAATAAGGGTCTATAAATATGTTTTCATTAAATTACCTGTGTATTAGATATCATATGTCTGACGCAGGGGAGGTTTAAAAATGGCCGGACCGGGTTCATATTTGATCGGGGATGAGGAAAAAAAGGCGCTGCTCGAGGTGATCGAATCGGGATATCTTTTTCGCTACGGTGGCAAAGAAGACTCGAAGTTCCTGGCAAAGACGTGGCAGCTGGAAAAAGAGGTCTCAGAGTACTTGGGTCTGCGACATACTGTGGCGGTGAATTCCGGCACCTCCGCACTGTGGCTTGCTCTTGGTGCACTTGGGGTGGGTCCTGGAGACGAGGTGATTGTACCTGGATATACTTTTATTGCCTCGATTGCTTCGATAATCTATGCAAGAGCGGTTCCAGTGCTCGCAGAGATAGATGAATCGCTTAACCTCGACCCGAAAGATGTTAGAAGAAAGATAACGCCGAGAACCAGGGCCATTATGCTCGTGCACATGCTTGGTAATCCGGGAAGTATCGACGAGATAAAAAAGATCGCTGACCAACACGACCTTTTTCTTGTTGAGGATTGTGCACAGGCGTTCGGGGCGAAATATAAGGGTAGGTATGTGGGTAATTATGGAGATGTTGCAGCCTATAGTTTTAACGTCTACAAGACAATTACGGCAGGGGACGGCGGCATGCTGGGGACGAACGATAAAAAAATATACGAGCGTTCGTTTGCAATACACGACCAGGGGCATCTGCCGCTTAGACAGGGGGTCGAAGAGGGTAGCCGGACTGTAATAGGGTTAGATTTAAGAATGACTGAGCTCGTAGCAGCTGTGCTTCTCGCTCAGTTGAATAAGATGGAAAATATCAAAAAGCGATTGAGAAAGATGAAACAAAAGTTCAAACAAGGCATAGAGGATATCAGGGGGATCGAATTTCGCCGACTGACAGACCCGGAGGGTGATCTCGGAACCCTGCTAGTGGTTTTTTTGCCTGATGAAGATATTGCAAGGAAGGTCGGGGATGAGCTTGGTTGCGGGGTGATAGCCGACTCCGGCTGGCACGTCTATAACAACATGGAGCATGTATTGGGCAAAAAGGTGGTTGATTCTGTAGGATGCCCGTTCACATGCCCGTATTATACAAAGAGTGAAGGAAATGTTGAATACTCGAAGGGGATGCTTCCAATTACGGATGCGACTCTCAAAAGAGCTATAAATATCAGTATCGGAGTCTTTGACAAAGGACTCGGGGCGGGATTCGGTTTAAAAGTAACAAGTGATAATCAGGAAATAGATGATAAGATTGAGACTTTCAGGAATGTCGTATTAAAATATTTGTAATGTATCTTTCGTTGTAACTATTCAGCTCTAAGGAGGATATGAAATAAAGGAGGAGAATTATAGAGCTCTAAATTATAGAATAAAATAAGTTATAAAAAACTAGACTTTCTAGGCTTTACTTGATATCCTTACCAGTAATGGGAAAGGATACAAGGAAAAAGATACTCGACATCAAAAAAGAACAGGTGCTTGAACTCTATGAAGCAGGGCCTGAAGCAGTTGTTTTATTTATTATGCATATTCAGGATATGCTGAATAACTTGGGCTTGAAAGTAGAGTCACAACAAAAGATCATTGAACAACAAGAGAGGCAAATACAGGAACAGGGAAAACGGATACAGGGATTAGAGGCGATCATAAAGAAAGACAGCCATAACAGCAGTAAACCTCCATCGAGTGACGGGTATAGGAAGAGGCCAGAGGGTCAGAAAGGGCATGAAGGGAAAACCTTACAGATGGTATCTCATCCTGATAAGGTAGTGGTACATAAAGTTGGGATCTGTGGGAATTGTGGAAGGTCGTTGGAAAAGGGAAAAGTCATTGAGTATGACAGGAGGCAGGTATTTGAGATATCTGCAATAAAGGTAGAGGTGACGGAGCACCGTGCTGAAATAAAAGCATGTGAGCACTGTGGTGAAGTGAGCGGAGGGGGTAATAAAATACCACCGTGCTGAAGAAAATCGCTTCACGGTCCTCTATGAACGCCTTTTGAAGAGGTCAGGCAGAAATATTATGGGGTTTACGGTATAGTGCCAATATGTACATACATTACGGAGATTCTTTTTTCTTTGAGCGGAATAAGGCTGTGGATATATGGACAACTCTCCGTTGCACTCCAAGTTGCCCACATACCCACAGCTCTACTGCTACTATTTTTAAATTTTATAAAACAACAAGAAAAAAACCATAAATGGTTTAATTAAAGGGGTGGTCAGAGAAGATCATTTCTCTTATACTATTGCCGGGGTGGGTCAAAAATAAAACGTTGCCCTGGGTCAATTACTGACCGTTGCCAACAGTTAAAGTGTGTTTTACTCGGCTTCCCCTTTCGGACGAGCTTCGAAATTACTGCTGTACAAACAGGATAAAAATCCCGAGTTTTCTTGCAACTTAATTTTAATAAATTCCGTTCTGCTTACATTCAGTAGCGGCGAACACATGTTACTATTGTTATACCAAACAATATTCAGAAAATCAGAAGAGGAAAGCTCAGTGTGACAATTCCTTCAGCTCTTCCCTGATGACCTTACGAATCGTAGCTTCAAGATTCTGGTATTTCATGTTTATATATTCTCGTAAGGCTTCATTTATATGGGTTTGATAATTGCCTCCTCCTTGATTATGTACCTGTTCCCGAAACCAATTTAAGATGTCCGTATCAACACGTATTGTGATTCGAGTCTTGCCCTGAAGAGGTTTGACGACAGGTCTTTGCTTAGCGCTCTCAAAATCATATTCTTCTTTGTACATACACATTCCTTTCTGCCTTTGTTGCAGTTCTTCCTGAAATCAAGCGGATATTATTACCGCGATATGTATACACTACAACAATTATTCGACCTAAGAAATCCACACCAACAGTTGCAAAACGTCGTTCGCCTCTAGTAATTTCTTGTTTAATCGTTAAAGACCACTCATCTTCGAAAACGCCAACGGCATCCGCAAAATCAATTCCATTCTTTTGCTTATTGATATCTGCTTTCTTAGTGTCCCACTGGTAATCCATATAATATTGTATGTACAAATAGTGTACATGTCAAGAGTAAATTAATATACATATAATAGTTCGAGTATGTTTCACTCGCCTCGGTTATTCGAACACTCAGCAAATGACGACACTACACTGATCCTCGATAGTATCCAGTTGCCCTCAAAGATGCTATTAAGAAGCAGATCATATGTGACCAACCTGTACATCAAACGTTATCTCCCTATCAGAGAGATAGCCAGACAAATGAATGTGAGCCATTCGACAGTCTCCGCCTGATATATTCGCATTCTTCCCAATCCCACCAATACTCCATGTCGTAATACTTGCCGAAGGTGATGTCTTTCTCCAGGGAAAGGGTGCCATTTTTTAACTGCTCATATACCCAATTTTGTGCTGCTGCCTTTGATGACTTCCCCGAGCTTTTTGCCGTCAGTCGCTTGCTGTCCTCATTATAGAATTGAACATAATAGACGGCTTTCCCGTTTTTTGTATAGCGTTTATGGAGGTTAAAGGAGGAATGTGCCATGAAAAACCTGAAAAAAATTGCTCAGTTTTAAATTATTTGAGAGCTAAGGAGGCAAGTAAAATGAGTGACCTTGTAATTAACTGAAAAACAAGGAATTACAATTGCCCGGAGGGAGATTTGAACTCCCATGCCCTATCGGGCACTAGATCCTGAATCTAGCGCGTCTGCCAGTTCCGCCATCCGGGCGCTTCATTAATGTACTAGTTCTCTTGGTAATTATCAACAGGGATATTTTCCACGGATTGCATCCCAACGCAGGATTTGCGGGTCAGCAGGCTTGGTGCGCTGCCCAGGCGTGTGTGGCTTGCTAGCACAATTCAACTTACAGGAGGTCGATTGATGATGTTGGTTGGGCATCTTGCCGTATAATTCATCCCCAGGGGGTTTTTCCGAGTATTCGTCCAAAAAGTTCGAGGCCCATTCCGAATATCACATCCAGGGGAAGGTGCTCTTCGATTGTGGGGTCCAGAAGAAGCTTTGCAGAGGCGTCGAACTCATCATCTGCGTACCAGAGAACAACCACCGCCTGAATCCTGGGAAGGATCTGAAAACGAAAGGCCGCATCACCCATTTGCTCGGGCACACCGCCCAACTGCATGCAGGCTTTTTTGAAACCTTCGATATCGTGGCCGAATCGCCCGGCGATCTCGTCGGTGCGAAAGGCATGGGGACCACGGAAAAACATAGCCCCGCCTTTGAGGCTGTATTCGTTGACCCATTTTCCTGCAGGCGGAATATTTTTCGCTTCGAGGAGATACATAAGAATAAGGAGGCCGAGCTCTACACTCACGGGATTCGTGTTTGCGATGCTCTTGGGAAGGATTGTGCATTTCTCCGTGTTGATTTCATACTCTTGCCCGAGAGCTGTAATCCGGTATGCATGACGGTCGTTGTTGTACGCCGCCCTGCTTCTCCTGCAGACATCCGCCGGGTTCATACCCGTTAATCTCGAAAAGAATATGGGGTCAAGTTTGTGGCACATCGAATATCATTTCCTTCTCTTATTGCACTGAAATGTAAAACTACTCCTTTTTCCACTAGTGTCACGTCGTCGATATTTGCTATTTCTATTTCATACGCTCCAGCAAGAATGGCATCCTTCCTTTCGAGGATGAACTCGCCGGTGAGACCAGATCCTCACCAGGGCTCGTATCTTCTGTGAGGAATATCTTTGTTTCCATTATGCCCCCGGTGCACTGTTTTCGGCACTTCTAACAATATAATTATTTCCACGCATAAAATAAATAGAAGTAAAAAGCAGTGATTAAAAGGTGTATTTCTTCACATTTTCTTCACAGATGATTCACACAGCGCACATTTTCGTATGGTATTATATAGAATAGATACTATACTTCAGGAGGAGAAAAAAATGAGAAAGATATATTTTCCGATCGTTGCTTTGATGTTTGCGGTGAGCGCGGTGATACCCGTGTTTGCTGCTGATGAATTTGGCGCAGGGGCTGCCAGAATAAATAACGACCCCTCCCTGCAGGAGATGCTCACCTATGCACTGCAGGATGAGTACCTGGCGCATTCAGAGTACGATAGGATAATCGAGGAGTACGGAACAATCAGGCCCTTCAGTAACATTATCAGGGCAGAGGAGACGCATATCAGTCTCCTGCTTCCGCTTTTTAAAACTTATGGATATTCCGCCCCTGCGGATACTGCATCAGAGCATGCTGTTATGCCGAAGGATTTGAAAACAGCTTTTGAAATCGGGGTGCAGGCTGAGATTGATAACATAGCCATGTATGAATCCTTTCTCGGCAGGAATATTCCCGATAATGTCCGTGATGTCTTTCAGAGACTGAAGGCTACCTCGGAAAATCATCTCAGAGCTTTTCAAAACGGGCTCAAGCGGTACCAGTGACATGTTCGCGCATCCATGCTGTCACAAAGCAGTTCTAATGCGCGAGCGGAGGGGCATGTGCCCCTCCGTACGGCGGCAGATGTTTTGCGTATACAGCACCTCCGTTAATCGAGTTTTTCCTCTTTACAGGTTTTATCTTTGTTGCTATACTGCAGTTCTCTTTTGTTTATGAAACATCGGCGCCTTTTAGTAAAGGCGGGTTAGATCGTCATGATTTTTGAAAATCAGACAAAACAGGTGCTGTGGAAAAGGAAAACGCAATGCCGCCGCAAAAAAGTGACAAGAGGCTGCAGAAAAAAAGCAAAACGACACGGCTTCTGGTTCTGATTGCCGTGCTCCTTATTTCAACCACGCTCGGAATTATGCATCAGTTTTCAAAGGGATGGGTGCCTGCAGGTGTAGACGCATTCTGCCCCTTCGGCGGAATCGAGTCGGCATTCTCACTCATCTTTACGGGCACCATGCTCAAGCGGATCGCATGGAGCAGTTTTACCCTCTTGTTTGTGACCATCCTCATAGCGGTAATATTCCGCAGATCTTTCTGCGGGCTCATCTGCCCTCTGGGGGCGCTGCAGGAGCTTTTCGGTATGTTAGGAAAAGCCCTGTTCGGCAGGCGGTTTCACGTCAACAGGACAGTCGACAGGCCCGCACGGTATATCAAATACGCTGTTTTTGTTGCGTTCGTCACTCTTACGTACATAACAGGTGAGCTCGCCATCAGGCCGTACGACCCGTGGGTCGCCTATCACCATCTTACATCACCCGACCTGCTTACGGAATTCAGCATAGGCTTCGCCGTATTGATGCTGACATTTATCGGTTCTATGTTCGTCGACCGTGTATTCTGCAAGTATGCCTGCCCGATGGGTGCATTTTTGGGTTTTATCAACAGGATCGGGATATTCCGGGTAAAAAGAAACCAAGACACATGTATACACTGCATGGTATGCGACAGGGTCTGCCCTGTGGAGATCAAGGTAGAGGCTGTCGAACAGGTGCACTCCTCCGAATGCATCAACTGCAATTTATGTGTCGATGCCTGCCCGGTTCAGGATACGCTGTATGCAGGCGGTCCGAAAAAGGCGCGAATCAAACCGAAGAATATCGTTCTTATTACTGTTCTTCTTTTCGTGGCTGTCGTTTCTGTCGCAAGTTTTACCGGCGGATTCGACTGGAAGGTTAAGGGCATTGCAGAACATGTTGAGGAGCGGGGTTCTTTTAACCCGGACGATATACTCGGCCGCGACACCTTCAGAGCTGTTTCCGAGGCTTCGGGTGTATCGAAAGAGGCTCTGGTGAAAAAATTCGGCATCACCGAAGAGGAGTTTGAAGGCCCTATCAAAGACGCCGCGCACAAAGAGGGTGCGGGCTTCGACACAGAGGATGTGCGCGAGTTCATACGTGAAAAGATGGGGGAGTGAAGTCCTTCTTTTTGATTCAGCAGGCCTTGGGCGGATGAACAGGTTCTTTCGCTCAAATTGATACAACTCTTAAAAGTATTTTTTATGCTAATCAATATCATCTTCTAGTAACAACACATTCAATAATACCTTTTTACTTCTTTTTGTGAAAATATTTCAGAAACCGTGAAAAAAATCTCTTGACAGAAATCCGATCGTCTTTTAAGATTATGCAAATTGCATTAAAAAAGTATGCAAATAATTAGTAAATATTCTGCAAGGAATTTAACTTGATGGATGACTACATCCTGACTCTTGACCTGGGCACGACGAACATCAAAGCCGGCATTTACAGCTCGACGCTTGATGAAGTTGCTGTTTCGTATACACCGGTGCAGTACATAACCTCGGATAATACGGTCGAATTTGATGTGGACGACTACTGGGATTCATGTAAGAAAGTAATAATGAGTGTTACTGCTGACTCCGGTATCGATCCGGGGCGTATTGTCGACATATCACTCACAGGGCAGGCAGAATCTTTAATCGTTATTGACGGTAAAAACCGCCCGTTGAGGAACGGAATATCATGGATGGACAACAGGTCTGTAAAAGAATGCGAATTGCTTAAAAGAGAATTCAAGCAAAGAGAGGGGTATCGTGTAACCGGACAGCCGGATATCATTCCAACATGGCCGATTACCAAGATTCTCTGGCTGCGGGAGAATGAAAGTGATGTGTTCAGGAAAGCAGGCAAATACTTGCTGCTGAAAGATTACATCATATACAGGTTGACTGGAAACCTGTTTGGAGAGTGCACGATTTATAACTTCTCCTACTATTTTGATGTGCTGAATAAGAAGTACTGGGACGAAATACTGGAATTTGTCGGAGTAAAAAAAGAACAGCTTCCCGACCTTATTGAACCGGGTTCTTCTGCAGGCGGGGTAACAAACCGGGTTTCGAATGAGCTTGGATTTCTGGAAAGTGTTACCGTCAACGCGGGTTCCCTTGATCATTTTTCCGGTATGATCGGTTCGGGAAATGTGAGGGAGGGCGTGGTAAGTGAGACCACTGGAACTGTTCTTGCCATCGCAACGATGACACGCAAATCACTGGTAAGCGATGAATACATGATATCGCGCCATTACGGCGTATTAAAAAACACGTATATTCTTATGCCTGTCTGTGAAAGCGGAGGGGTCAGCCTTGAATGGTTTAAAAATAATTTTTATCCAGATAGGTCTTTTAAAGATATAAACAGAGAAATTGAAACATCGATAAATAAAAGCAATGATATTATTTTTCTGCCCTATCTGACAGGCACGAACTCGCCCGAGTACGAAATAAATGCAAGAGGCGTGTTTTATGGTTTGAACATAACGCACACAAAGGCTGACCTCGCACGGGCCGTAATGGAGGGCGTTGCGTACCTTTTGAAAAAGAACATTATTTTTCTTGAAAATCTGGATGTGAAGACGGAGAACCTCATTTCTATCGGCGGTGGATCGAAATCGAGTGTATGGAATCAGATTAAGGCTGATATTACGGAAAAAGAGATTATGGTTCCTGAATATGAAGAGGCAATTTCTTTAGGAGCGGCGATCCTTACGGCAGTTGAGAAAGGATATTTTAAAAGTATTGAAGAAGCGGTAAAAAAGCATGTGAGAATGAAAAAGGTGTATAAGCCCGTGATTAAAGATTTCTATAGAGAGGGCTACGGTAAATTTATTGATATTTATGAGAGGCTTACACCTGTTTTTCGAGGAGAGCGGATACGCTGAATTTTTATTGCCAGGGAAAGTATGTATCGAGGTACGGCATGATGTAAATTAATTGGAAAAGAGAAATAATAGTTCAATTTCGTACTATTGCATTTTAATGGGTAAAAACGATCAGATAAGTGGTAAATCGGACAGTGTGTGCTCGATAAGTTCACTTACCTTTTCTAAGTGACTTCTCGCGAAGTTACTTTATGATATTCGGTCCTGAAAGAACGCAGACCACTTCTAAGTGACTTCTCGCGAAGTTACTTGTTGATACACAGTCCCATCAGGACAGACTCCGCTTTCAAGGATGTTAGAGATGTCCATTACCATGAAAGAAATAGCAAAAATTGCCGGTGTGGATATATCCACTGTTTCCAGGGCGCTCAACAACGAGTCCACCATATCGAATGATGTAAAGAGACGAATTATAAATATCGCTCAGAAAAATAATTATAAAAGACGCAGACCCGCAGCTAAAAACATCTCCTATGTAATCGATAAGAGGTTTTTTCACCTTACAAGCCACTTTTATAACAGGGTGATCGAAGGCATAGAAGAAGAGGTGAAAAATAACAATCTTATCTTTAGATTTAATTCTTTGGATCCGGAAGAGTTTTCATTAAAAAAAATCAATGTAAATAATCTTGCCGGGATGATCATTACAAGCTGTTACCATGACGATTTCATTATCGAAGTAAAAAAGCTGGGGATCCCAATTGTTCTGGTGGATTACTATCTACCGACTGAGGATATAAGTTCAGTGTTGATTGATAATATTGATGGGATAATTAAGGGCATGAGGTATTTGGCCGGTTTTGGGCATAAAAGAATCGCCTATTTAAAAGGAGATGTAAATGAAATAGGGAGCCATGACAGGTTTATCGGTTACAGGAGGGCTGTTCAATTGTTCGGCCTCGACGATGATGAAAACCTTATCATGGATTGTGACTTCAGCATTACAGGCGCCTATAGTTCAATGAAAAAGTTTCTTGAATCCACCGTCGATTATCCGACTGCTCTTTTTGCGGTAAATGACATTGTTGCGATAGGAGCAATGGAGGCAATCAAGGAAAAAAACCTGAAAATACCTGAGGATATATGTGTTCTGGGGTTTGATGATATTGATCTGGCAAATGAAGTAATCCCGCGATTATCAACCATGCATGTGAGAAAGAGAACGATTGGCAAGCTTGCCGTTCAGAGGCTTTTACAGCTTATCGGCAATGAAGAAATTGAATACAGTAAAATACTTGTTTCCCCTGTCCTCTGTGAGAGGGAATCGACGAAGAGAATAGGTGAGGAGGGCTGAGCCATGGAGAATGTCGATCTGGAGCTGGTAGGCGATAGTAAACAGAAAGCTCTTGATGAATGTAAAAAAAATTTTGCCAGGTGGGGTTTGACGCTTCCCGATGTTCCAGCATGTGTATTTCATTTCGGACTGCACGATTTTTATAAAATCGGTGAAATCGAATTTGATATCAATAATAACGTAGCGGAAGGCTACTGCGGAAAATTCATTTTTATATTAAAGCAGCAGACATGTCCCATGCACTACCATAAAATCAAGCATGAGACATTTTATATAGTGAAGGGGAAGGTGGAGATGGAGGCTGCCGGGGTAAAGGTCGTAATGAACCAGGGTGACATCAAGATCATGCCGCAGAATACGAGGCATCGTTTCGTGGGATTTGAGGACAGCCTCATTCTCGAGTGCTCAAAACCTGATATTATAAGCGACAGCATCTTTGATGATGAAAGAATAGCGAAGATTATTGCGAAATATTCCTAGGCTGCATTTTGATGGTATGTAAAACCGGTAAAAAGCATTTACCCATTTCAGAATACAAAGCAGAGATGTGTGGAGCGTTTTTTAAATGAGGAGAGTTTTATGAAGGGAGAACTTCTGGTCATACCCTTTTCTTATCCATACTACCCCGAAAAGATTATTGCTGATCAGATAGGACGTTCAAAACAACTGCTTAATAAATTGTCTCCCGTTTTCATTGGCCCGGTATCCGGGAGAAAACAAGTTCAAAGGGTAAAAGATGCAATTCGAAATGAGAACCCCGATCTCGTTGTAGCGCTTCTTGTCTCATGGATGGAAGCTCCGCATCTTATTGATTCGCTCAGGGAATACTTTGGAAGACCTCTGGTTCTCTGGAGCCACAAAATGATACAGGAAAATGGAAAAAGGCAGACACTCGGCGCATTCGTTGCGGCAGGTGTCGTAAAGCAGAGTCTTGAAGACTTTGAAGTTCCCTTTGAGTTCATTTACGGACCTCCGGATGATGAAAATGTTTTGTCAGAAATTGAAATGATTTATCGGGCCGCAAAAGCAGTTCGAAAATTAAAAAACGCGAGAATCGGCCTTGCCGGGTACACGGCTTTGGGGATGTACACGGGAACATTCGATCATATAACGATGAAAAAGAAATTCGGCCCGGAGATAGTGCATCTCGATCAGTATCAAATAATAAAAAAGATGGAAGACATTACGGATGCTGAAGCATTTAAGATAAACAGTACGATAAAAGAAATCGCCGAAGTCCCTGATGAAATTTGCGATGAAGATCTCATTCTGTCATCGAAGATGTACCTCGCGTTTAAGATGCTTATTGAAGAAAATGAGCTTGATGCGCTCTCGGTAAAATGCCAATACGAATTGTCTCAACTATTCAAGTATACACCCTGTGTGGCTCTCTCTTTATTGGGGAATGAAGTTACGGCTTCATGTGAGGGGGATATTTTAACAGTGTTGACGCAGCTGATCCTTCGCTACATTGCCAGCAGAATTGTTTCTTACGTAGACATTCACGATGTTTCAGAGGGGAAAGTCCTTGCAGCAGCGTGCGGTTTTGCCCCGTTCTTGCTGTCGGAGAAAGGACGATGCAGAATTGACAGATGGGGTTGGGAATCATTCAATGGATTATTGAACACGTCTGAGATCAAGAATGGCAGGGTTACCATCGCGAGAATTGCAAGAGACGGAGCCGGATTAAAGATGCATGTCGCGGCGGGGTTCTCTGTACAAAAGAGCGAATGGAATGAAGTGGGATGTCCGCCGTTTCCGGGGACTGATATTGTTCTGGATGGGGATTCAAAGGAGTTTGTGAAAGAACTTGTATCGAATCATTATGCACTTGTGTTTGGTGATGTAAAAAGAGGGCTTGAAGTATTATGCGGTATGCTTGGTGTGCGCTATATCAACACATAAGAAGGAGATGCAAAAAAATATTAGGGGAGAAATGCTGAGCAGCCTTGCTTGTTCATTAAGGCTTGTTTTTATTGAAAGGTGTCAGGAGACGGGTACAATTTCTTCAGCGTTTCTCCATGACAGAAGGGGGTGATAAAATACCAAGGTAAAAGGTTATTGGAAGAATGGTAGTATTTAAATTAAATTGGTAGGAGATAAATTATGAAAAAGAAAAACCATGTAGTTATGTTTCTGACATTTTTTGTTGTTATTTCTACTCTTATTCCCGCCTTATTATTTGGTGGGAGCGAAAAGGAAAAACAAGTTACAATTGGCATGCCTATTTACAACCAACAGCACGAGTTTTGGCAGGTGATCTATAAAACAAGTAAAGAGTACTGTGCTGAAAAGGGTGTAAAGTTTATTGCTGTTGATTCGAACTATGATGCTGTCAAGCAGGTTGCTATCATGGAGGATATGCTTGCAAAGAAGGTGGATGCAATTATACTGGGGGCGGTTGACCCAAAGGGTGTTCTTCCGACTGTTGATGAATACACAAAAGCAGGCATACCTGTAATAGCAATTGATAATCCACTGGACAGAGGGGCTGCTACATTTGTTGGTATTGATAACTACGCAGCCGGGAAGCTCGGTGGGTTGTGGGCAGGTGATTATATTAATGAAAAGCTTGGCGGTGAAGCAAATATAGCCATAATTGATTATGCTATGGAACAGGCAACAATAGACCGTTCGGATGGTTTCACAGAAGGAGTAATGGAAAAAGCACCGAATGCTAAAGTTGTTGCTCGCCTGGAGGGCCATGCGGTAAGAGATAAAGCAATGGCCGTTATGGAGGATATCATCCAGGCGCATCCAGAAGTCAATGTGGTTTTCGGTATTAATGACGATTCAGCGCTTGGTGCTCTCGCAGCAATGGAGGCAGCCGGGAAGACAAAAAGTAATGAGCTTGTTGTTGGTTTTGACAATACAACAGATGCTCGTGAGGCTATTAAAAGGGGAAGCATTCTACAAGCTGATGTTTCTCAGGACCCTGTTGCATTCGCTAAAGCCGCTATTGATGCGGCATTAAAAGCAATAAATGGAGAAACATTACCCCCGCAGACACTGACAAAAACATATGTAGTAACAGCAGATAATGTTCAGTGATATTTAAAACTCCTTTCTTGATTCGGACTATGAGGCTCAAATTTCCGAGTTAAGAAAGGGGTGTCTTAATAATATGTACATCGTTTTCGTTATAAGTTTTTACATCTTATTATTTTTCATTTCCAAACCAACAAGAACTCGGAAAATTTTTATTGTTGGGGCTGGATTGATTTAAAATATTTTTAAAACACTAGTTTCGAATCAATTGTTGAAAAAGGTTGAAATCCATGAAGCGATTTCAAAAAAAAATACAGTGGGATAGATATGGTTTAGTACTTGCTCTTTTCGTATGGTGCATACTTATCACAATTCTTGAACCTGTTTTCATATCATCGACAAATCTTTTTAATGTCCTTCGCCAGATTTCAATTGTGTCTGTCATAGCGGTTGGGAGTTTTTTGGTTATACTTTCCGGAGGTATAGATTTATCAGTCGGTTCTGTAACTGCATTAAGTGGAGTTGTTGCAGCTATTGTTATGAAAAATTTAAATATGCCGGTGTATATGGGGATAATCTGCGGAATTATAGCTGGTTCATTTATTGGTTCACTAAACGGTCTCATGGTCACAAAAATAAAAATACCTCCATTTATTGCAACATTGATAACTATGAATTTTGCTAAGGGTCTTGCGTTTATCTTTACCGACGGGACACCTGTGTCGGGCCTTTCTTCAACCTTTATTTTTATTGGCAGAGGGTATATATGGTTCATTCCCTTCCCTATAATCATTATGCTTTTTATTTATGTGGTAGCTGCCTATGTGATGAAAAAATCGAGGTTTGGTTTACGCGTTTACGGAATAGGAGGCAATATAGAAGCAGTCCGTCTCTCAGGCGTTCAGGTTTTAAAGTACTTGTTTTCTGTGTATCTGCTTTCTGGCGCTTTTTCGGGGATGGCGGGAGTTATTCTTGCTTCCAGATTAAATTCCGGCTCGCCTAACGTAGGGGCTTCATTTGTTTTCACAGCAATTACTGCTGTCGTTCTCGGTGGAACGAGCCTGATGGGTGGCGAGGGGAGGATTATGAGGGTTCTTTTAGGGAGTGTTTTTATGGGTACTATTAGTAACGCCCTGAACTTATTGAATGTTCCTTCATATTATCAGCTTGTTGCAAATGCTATCATTCTTTTAATTGCAATGATAATCGATGTGCAGGCAAAAAGAATTAAATAGATATCAGAACATATAGAGGTTTTCTAATGAATAATCATGAAGTCAAAATTAAAAAACCGTTTATAGAATTGAAAAGTATAACCAAACACTTTGGTGGTATTTATGCATTAAGAGAAATTAGTCTTGATATATATAAGGGTGAGATTTTAGCCCTCGTGGGTGATAATGGGGCCGGTAAATCAACTTTAATTAAAATATTGTCAGGGGCATATACTGCAGACAATGGGGAAATATTTATTGATGAGGCAAAGGTGTCTATCGAATCACCGAGAGATGCGAAACAGTATAACATTGAAACAATTTATCAGAACCTCGCCCTCATGGATAACCTGGACATACCTTCAAATATATTCATTGGTCGTGAACTTTTTAAGTCCAGGATATTAAAATTTCTAAAGATAGTAGATTATAAAAAAATGACCGGTGAAACGGAGTCCGTACTGGGGAAGCTTAATGTCAAGATTAAAAATTTGCATGAGAAGGTCTTTAATTTATCAGGAGGGCAGCGCCAGGCTGTTGCTATAAGCAGAACAATTTATTTCAATGCACAGGTCATTATTATGGATGAACCGACGGCTGCCCTTGGAGTTGAAGAAACAAGAAAAGTCTATGATCTGGTGCTCGAATTGAAGAAGAGAGGTGTTGCTGTAATTATAATATCTCACAATATTAATGAAATATTCGATGTTGCTGATAAAATTGCAGTGTTAAAAAATGGCTTACTTGTAGGGGTAAAAGAGAAGAAGAACACAACTATAAACGAAATACTGAAAATGATAATTGTCGGTGACAGCGAATTGAGAAGGTAAATAACCGTGAGACACGAATTAATAGAAGGATGAAGGAGGAAAGGATAGAGCTTTTTGGAGCCTCATACAAATACCGGGAGTTACGGGATTCGATGCCTGATCTTTCCAGAGTGGCCGGAATAAAGCCGTATACACTTTTTGACGGGCCCGAACGAGGAGTTTTTGCCGTCGATGTGTGGACTGGCTCAGGGCTACGATATACTGTGGTGCCCGACAGGGGAATGAATATATGCAATGCAAACTATAAGGGTATTCCGCTTGATTGGTCCTCTGGCACAGGCATCGTCTCTCCCTTCCTTTATGACTGCCATGGATGGAAGTGGCTCCGATCATTCAACGGCGGGCTCGTTCATACATGCGGCCTGGACAATGTTGGTGAGCCGTGTATCGATGATGCATTGAATTATGACAATAAAGATTTCGGCGGGCATGGCCGGATCAGCAACACGCCCGCGCAGGAGCTGTCGTGGGAGGTTGATGAAACTGAAGAGGATTATCAAATGATTGTGTCTGGAAAATGTAAAATAACCTCTGCGATTGAGGAAAACCTTGTCTTGGAGAGAACAGTAGAGAGTGCACTGGGTGACAGTAAAATATTGCTTAAAGATAGGATCGTAAACAGGGGCTACAAAAGCACGCCTGTTTTACTTCTCTATCACTGTAATTTTGGTTTTCCACTGCTATCGGCAGAAACGACACTCTCCCTGCCTGCAAAAAAAGCGGTGGATTGGAACGGAAATCCGGTACAGAATTTTATGAAAATAAAAAACCCGACCCAAGAAAATGAAGATACGGTCATCTATCCTGAAATCACTGATGTTTCCTGCGAAATCAAACTTGTCAATCCACGTCTCGGCGGCAACGGAATCGGTGTCTATATGAAATATGAGGCAGCGGATCTCCCCCACCTCACAGTATGGCGACACTACCGGAAACGCTCATACGTCATGGGTATAGAACCGGGGACCTGCAGAGTCAGGGGACGTTTAAAAGAGATAAAAGAAGGAAGAGCGGTATACCTCGAAAAAGATCAGAGTTTTGAAGTGCATCTTGAAATCGGTGTTATTGAGGGTGAGGGGGCCAGGATCGATTGAGGGGAGGATCGAATGAGACTCGTTTTTGAGCTGCTGACAGAAAAAGAAATTGAAAGAGTGCATGAAGCCTCTCTTGCAGTACTGTCAAAAACCGGGATGAGAATTGAGTCGGAAGAACTTCTTACGGGCCTGAGAAAAATAGGAGCACGGGTAAATGATAGTACAAAAACAGTACTGTTTCCCGAACGCATCGTTGAAGGGACGATTGAAAATAACAGGCGTTTACTGAAAAGTGGAAAAAAATTACATCTGCTGAACGGGGTGACCTCCGAGATTACCGGAAGAAGCTATATTGAAGCGAAAATAAGCGGTGGCTGTGAAAAATATCTGGACTGGGATTCGCAAAGCCTGCAGGACCCAGGTGAACAGGAATTATTGAATTATGTAAGAATTGGGGAAAAAATCCCTGAAGTCGGCTTTGTCGGGAATCCGGTAGTTTTATCCAGGGATGAAAACGGCAAAAGAGTAGATGAGAAACTGCGAAGGGTGAAAACTGCAGCGTTGATTGCAAAAAATACGAGAAAAATCGGGTCAATGGAAGTCTGGGATAAAAGGGAACTCGACTATCTTGTTGAAATAGGAATAATAGCCCGGGGAGGGAAAGAAGAGTATTATAAAAACCCATGCCTTGTCACTGCAAAAGAAACGATAAGCCCGCTCTTTCTTGATGAGCATGCCGGAAATATCCTTTTAGCCCTCGCAAAAATGGAACTGCCGTGTACCATCATACCAATGCCGATAACCGGTATCAGCGCGCCTGTTACCAAGCTGGGAAATGCTATTATCGGCAATGCCGAGATACTCGGTGTTATGACGGCCATTAAATCCGTTTGCCCTGAATCACCTGTGGGAGGTGGTACTATCTCCGGTATAATAGACATGCAGACAAGTGTGGTTTCTTTCAGCGCGCCTGAAGCGATTTTGCAGGATATTGCGATTGCAGAGGTTCATAAAAAGCTCTACAAATTCAACTATCTGATAGGAAGCGGGTACTGCGATGCGAAATATCCGAATTCTCAGGTTCTTGCGGAAAAGGTCATGAAATATCTGCTGACATTCCTGTCCGGACGCTACAGCTATCCTGTCGGCTTGATCAACAGCGGTTCTGTTTTCAGCATCGAACAGGCTCTTGTAGATGTTGAGCTCTGCCGGTATATTCATGCTCATTTTGGCGGTGCGGGTGAGAGTACTATGGTACCGGAGCTGGTTCAGCTGATCGGTGAAGTCGGGATAAGAGGCCATTTCATTGCAGAAAACCACACACTAGAACATTTCAGGGAGAACTGGTTCCCTCAAATTATGGATAGGACGGGTTACACATCAATAAAGCAAAGTAAACAAAAGGATATGTATTCTGCAGCGCATGAAAAAGTTCGTGAGATGATTAATTCCGGAGATTTCTGGGAAATCGATGATAGCAGAGCAAAGGAAATCGACGCTGTTGTTGACAAAGCTCAGAAATATCTGTAAGTAAAATGAAATGTACATTTTTTGAATTTAACAATCTTCCAAATATAGAAAATACCCTCATCCGACTCATAACATATTGATCCAGATTAAAATACAACCTACTCGCAAGTACCAGTTTTGAATAATTATAAATTAGAATTTAAATTTAGTGTACTAGGAGTGTCATTTTATTTAGAAGATTCTAAAGTATTTCAGTAATTTTAAGAAAAGTATATAAATATTTGATAAATTACATTTATAAATCATTTTTTTGCTTGATTTTATCATAAAATATGATAGAATTTTCTCATTATGAGCAGGTACGCGCGAAAAGAGAAGGTGCTTGAATATATAAAAGAAAATAAAGTATGCCCTGTTGAAGAACTTATCGATAAATTTTCAGTTTCTATTTCCACAATACACCGCGATTTGAATGCTCTCGAGCGAGAGGGACGGATAAACAAGTTTTACGGAAAAGTCACCATTAAAGAAGAAAGCGAACTGTATAATTCCCGGATCAAGATAAACGTCAATTTAAAGCGGCGTATCGCTCGGAAGGCTCTGGAATTCGTTCGAAATGGTGACTGTATCTTCCTCGACAACTCGACTACAGCCTACTATCTTGCAGAAGCACTGTGTGTATCTTCAATCCAGGACCTGATTGTTGTTTCGAACAGTGCTCTCGTCATTGAACTTTTTCTCAAGAATAAAAATATCGATTTTGTATCAACAGGCGGAAAGCTCAACAAGGATTTCAATAGTTTCGTGGGACCGCAAGCACTTACATCGATCGATGATTTCAACGGCACTCTCTTCTTTTTCTCAACCCTGAGCATTTCAATGGATGGTGGTGTCAGTGATGTTTTTTCACCAGATGAAATAAGTGTTAAAAACAAGATGTTTAAAAATGCAAAAAGATCGATTTTGCTTATCGACTCAACAAAGTTTGGTAAATCATCAACGGTGAAATGGTTTGATTTAAATGATATCGAGCTGATTATTACAGACAGCAATATGAATCCACAACAAATAAAAGAGTTTCAAAAAATTGGAGTACAGCTTATAACGGCATAGTATAAGGAGAATGTTATGTCAGGGAAAGACCTGCGATTGAAAAAACTTTTTGGAACGAAGAAAAATCTCGTTATATCAGCGCTCGATCATGTGATGGAGTATGGAGACCAGCCGGGAATCGAGGATGCAAGGAAGGCGATAACGAACTGCCTTGGGACCGATGCGCTTTTACTCCCGCGATTCATGCTCAAGAGAAACTGGGACCTGTTCGCCGGCGAGAGTGCACCGGTGCCGGTAGTGAGGATCAACTGGACTTCGGCTTTTTACTATCCCCTGGAGTACGACAGGGGCTATACAAGGATAGCGGCGACGGTTGAGGAGGCGGTCGAAGCAGGCGGCGAGGTGGTTATCTGCTCCCTGTTTCTCGAAAACGGAGACGAGGAGATGGAAACGGAGAACGTTGCTATCTTTTCAGAAGCTGTCCGGCAGAAGGAAAGGCTGGGGATTCCGCTTATTGGTGAATGCTATGTTGTCGAGCACAAAGAGAAGACGGCGAAGGAGGTGCATAAAAAGGTCAAGCGGGTGACCAGAGTTATGGTTGAGCTCGGTGCGGACCTGGTCAAGACCTTTTACACGGGCGACCGGTTTCATGAGGTTGTCGAGAATACCCCCGTTCCGGTGTTCACCATCGGGGCGGAGAAGTTAGGCAGCGATCTCGAGGTGCTGGGAAAGGCATACGACAGTGTCAAACAGGGTGCGCGGGGGATTATTTTCGGAAGAAACATCTTCATGGCTCAAAATCCTTCAACGATAATCGATGCGCTGAATGCGGTGATAAATGATGGTGCCAGGCCTGAAGATGCTGCGAAGAAATACGGCTTGCATTAGGCAGCACCGGAAGACGAAAACATTGTATAAGGATTCCCGGTGAAACAGGCGGATCAACACTGTATTGAAATCATGGTGTACTGGAAGGCCATTAGCGGCTTACAGACGAGGCTGTACACCCGGGGCTGATACTAAAAGGACGCGATATGAACTGGAAAGAAACTGCTGTTGCGCGTGCGAACAGGAAGATCTATGACGAGGAGATCAGAGATTTTTTACCCGAACAGGTCTTTGATTTTCATACCCATGTCTTCAATGCCGGGACCATACCGAAAGGGGATACCGGTGTTGAACTGCCCGGTGTTCACATCAGAAGCTACACGATACCGGAGCTGATGAAGGACTGTGAGGAAATATATCCCGGTAAGAACTGCCGGGTGGTCGTGTTCGGGTTTCCCGATATCCGGTACAATTCTGATATTAACAACCGATACGTTGCTGAAACGGCAGACCGTGAAACCGTGTATCCCTTCCGGCTCATCCGGCCGGATGAAGATCCCGCAAAGTTCGAAAATGAGCTCCGCTCGATGAAATTCTATGGTGTAAAGCCGTACCTGGACTATGTCACGGGTAAAAATTCGGGTGATGTCGAGATAAACGATATGCTACCGTCCGGTATCATGGAGGTGGTGAACCGGCTGGGTTTAATTGTTATACTCCATATACCACGCAGCCTTCGCCTCGCTGACCAGGTCAACCAGAAGCAGATAGTTCAGCTCGCCAATACCTATCAGAATACAAAGATAATTCTCGCCCATATCGGCAGGGCATACTATCTGAAAAACATAGTTGGGTATCTGGATAACATCATTCCTCTGAAGAATGTGTTCTGCGATACGGCAATGCTGAACAACTGGGAGGTGCTCGAGTACCTGTTTGCGCACTTCGATTCACAGAGGATACTGTACGGCACCGATATCCCGATTGCCCTGTGCGGTGGGAAATCTGTAGAGATAAACGACCAGTATACCTATGTTACGTCAAAACCCTGGCACCTTTCGATTTCAGACGATCACGGGAAGCTCGTGTTCACCTCATTTATCTACGAGCAGATCAGGGCTGTCAGGAAGGCGTGTGAGCGTCTGGGACTGACCGGGACATTCATACAGGATTTCTTTTTTCAAAACGGGTATAATCTCATCCACAGTGTCAACGTATAAAAAGGAGATGCGGAATGAATGAATCAGGAACACCGAGAATCGGACTTTTACCCCTCATGTTGGAGATGTATAAAGAGTTTCTGCCGGAGATGCAGACGCGGCAGTCTGTTTTTATCAGGGAAATTGCGGATAAGCTCGGCAGTTTTACCGAGGTGACAACCGCATCGATCTGCACGAACAGGGGTGAGGTTAAATCCGCAATCGCTGGATTTGAAGCTGAACATGCGGATGTCATACTCGTCATTTTCGTCTCCTATGCCACGAGCATTTCGGTACTTGTACCGCTCCTCGAGACTAATATCCCCATTGTTTTGTTCAGCACAACACCGAAAAACTCCATGGCCGGGGGGATGAGAATGGATGATATCATGCTCAACCACGGTATACACGGGTACATGGACCTCGCAAACGTGCTCAGGAGAAACAGGCGATGGTTTCAGTTTGTGAGCGGCTGTAAAAACGATGCTAATGCATTTAATGAAATAGAAACCTGGGCGCGTGCTGCGCGCGCAAAGAGCATGCTGAAGCAGTCGACCATCGGTATTGCAGGATACACCTTCGACGGCATGGGAGATTTCGGCATCGATACTACCTACCTTCATGCACGGCTTGGGCCTGAGGTGCGTCATATTCCTCTCAATACACTGGCCGAGCATATCAGAGGTGTGGGGGATGATGAAGTAATAAAAGAGATCGAGGGTGACAAGAAGAATTACGAAATAGGTCCCGGCGTAACGGCTGATATACACGGAGAATCCAACCGTGTATACCTGGGGCTTAAAAAGATTGTAGATGAGCTAGGTATCAACGCATTTACCATGCATTTCCAGGGCATTCTTGAAAACCCGGATATACGAACACTTCCATTTCTCGCCGCTTCGAAGCTGCAGGAGGGTGGCCTCGTGTATTCTGGCGAAGGGGATTTCCTCGGCGCAACCGCCGGGCTGATGCTCCGGTACCTGTGCGGTAACACCGTTTTCACCGAGACCTTCTGCCCCGATTTCGACGGCGGGAGAATAGTGATGGGGCATATGGGAGAGTCGAATCCCGCATTCGGGGTAAAGACGCTTCTTCGAAGGAAGAAATTTGTTTTCGGGGAGGCGCTCGATCCGGTTATCGCTGATACGCAGATGAAGCCGCAGAGAGTCACGGTTCTGAATCTCGGAATCGTTGAGGATAATGAATTTCAGATGATCGTATACGGCGGCGAGGTGTGCGATAAGATCCCCGGGTCTGAAGATATCGACATGCCCTATTTTCATTTCAAGCCCGATATGGAGCTTCCGGCATTCCTGACGGAGTACGGGCGTGCAGGAGGGACCCATCATATCGCAGTGACGGATGGTGATCGACAGGATGATATTCTGAAACTCGCGGAGATGCTCCAAATCAATGCGGTTGTTTTGATGTGAGACAATTGAGCGGCATTTGCAAGCTTGTCTCCTTCACTGCTTATTTGCAAGTGCTGGTGTGCATCACACACGCTGGGATTTTTATGAGTATTCGGCTGCACCAAAGGACTGCTCCATGAAATATCTGCTTGGAATTGATGTGGGAACAGCGGGAACGAAGACCGCTCTTTTTTCCGAGAACGGAGATATGGCGGACCTTTCATGCAGGGGATACTGCCTGTCATACCCCAATGAAGGTTGGGTGGAGCAAAACCCCGATGACTGGTGGCGCTCACTCATCGATACGGTTCGGGAGGTAACGGCACGTAACAAATGTGGTAAGGATGTTGCTGCATTGAGCCTCTCCACGCAGGGAGGATCTCTTGTGCTGCTCGATACGGAATTTCATGCCCTGTACCCTGCAGTAAGCTGGCTTGACGCCCGTGCCGAAGAAACCGCGGACAAACTGCTTCGGCGGATAAATCGGGAAGAACTGTACAGGATGTCGGGGTGGCCCATCACCGGGGGGCTCAACCTCCCCGTTGTTTTCTGGTTCAGGGAAAAACGTCCTGAATTGTACCGGAAGGCACGGTTTTTTGCCTCCACGATTGATTATATCAACTATCTGCTCACCGGCAGGTTCGCGATAGACTATACCAATCTTGCGCTTACCATGTTTCTTGACCTGGATAAAAGGGGCTGGTCGGAAAAGGGGCTATCGGTTACCGGGCTTACCGGGGATAACGTGCCGGAGATCATTCCGTCGGGCCAAGTGCTGGGAAAACTTACCCCCGAAGCGTCCCGAACCCTCGGACTCAGCAACGAGGTAACCGTTGTGTCCGGAGCGCACGACCAGTACTGCGCGAGTATCGGTGCCGGGGCTGTCAATATGGGCGACTGTGTGCTCTCCTGCGGAACTGCATGGGTGTTGCTTGCCACCTGCGACAGGCTCTATTTTGATGAACAAAGCCTAGGGGGTCGGGGTATCACGCAGTCGGTGTTCCCTGGTATACATCCCGCACCAGGCAGGTTCGGCCTCATGACATCCGTGCCCTTTGGCGGCAACTCACTCAAGTGGTTCAGGGATGTAATGCGTCCCGAACACTCATTTGAGAAGCTGGATGAAGCAGCGGCAGGCGCAGGCCCCGGATCGGATGGCCTTTTCTTTGTACCAGTTTCGAGCTCTCGTTCCGGGAGAGGTGCATTTATGGGTATCGATGGGGTGCATGGTGAGGCACATTTCCTGCGTGCCATCATGGAAGGTGTGTCTTATGTCAATAAACGGCATCTGGCGATGATTCGGCATGCCGGTGTGCAGGTGGAAAAACTGATTATGATAGGTGGCGGGTCGAAGAGCAGGGTGTGGCCGCAGATAGTCGCCGATACCTGTGACATCCAGGTGGTGCTTCCACGTATAGCGGAGGCCGCCTGCGCAGGGGCGGCGGTTCTTGCAGGGGTGGGAAGCGGTTTGTTCGGCTCCATTG
>Ga0307445_10000308_pt1 | contig 25563 bp, 14 predicted proteins | sample SalMarSW160330MG_FD_202147 | JGI IMG/M metagenome (GOLD analysis project Ga0307445, IMG submission 202147) | Salt marsh sediment microbial communities from the Plum Island Ecosystem LTER, Massachusetts, United States - SW1603-30 | ecosystem: Environmental > Aquatic > Marine > Intertidal zone >... | reverse complement strand
ATTAAATGAGGTTTCACCGCCACCTGTACGATTAATTTCGCGAGGAGTTGGTCCTGAAAATATGTGAATTGTTGGAGCATCATTAAGAACGTAGTATGAATAATTATAAACATTTCCTAATTTCGCATAAAGCAAATTCGGACCAGATAGAGCTTGAGTTCCGACAAAATAATTATACGTCGCATATCCTTGAATATTTGTAGTATTACTATTAATAAAGCTACCAGTTCTATAATCATAGAATTCTACATTCTGATTAGCGAGGGGACTATTTGTCTCATTTAACACATAAGCCTTGAGGGTAATTGTAGAATACCTGGTTAATATGGGCGCTGTAGCATTGTTTTTAGGGACATCATCAATATAAAACCATACTTTTTTCATTGGACCTTTTGTAACGCTAAAGTCCATTATATTACTTGAATCGTTCATAAAACCCATCGCAATAGGATAACCATAAAAACTTCCATTGAAGTCAACCCTTATATCATATTCTCCAACTAATACAGAAGGATCTACATTTAGCAGCACATCAAATTCCCCATTGCTATCGGTATCTATATAGGTAATATCAAAGGGAGGAGCTCCTACTCTGACATTTGTACCTTTATTAAGCAATAATAATTCAACGGTTGCACCAACAACTCTTTGATTGGTGAGAGGATCTATCATATAACCTTGCACGTTTGTTTGAGTGCTTATAGAAATATTCACTTCCTGTGGATTTACATTCATTAAATTTAATTGAACATCTCCATATACGATATAACTGGTGGTATTAATAGCCAATGCGTTATATATCCCAGTAATTATGTGAATCCCTGCTGTTTGGGCATTATCTATGGGGATTAAAATTGATGCTTGACCGTTGACATTTGTCACCGCTTGACCAATTACATTTGTTGGATTTCTATAATCTGGATGGTCTGTAAAAGTTATGGTGCTACCTTGGACAGGATTATTATTCAAAGTTAAAGTGGCAGTGATATTAGCATATTGATTATTTCTGTGCCCGCTTGTGAAATTAGTACTCATAGTTAAATTATAGTTATTCTGACTCCAAGGATCACTCCAAGGATTTCCTCCTACACCATAACTATCAAGAAGTACATCCATTTGAACCCATTTTCCATCCCCAATGATATCGGTGGGAACAAAGATCTCTGCCCAATTGTATATATTTCTATATTTAACAGCAAACGTATTTTGTGAATCTTGATTATCCCATGTCTCTTGGACTGCCTGACTATTAAATCCATCTACAAAACGACATGAAACCCCAAAAATTCGGGCAAAGACACAAAACGCAGAAGCAAAATCAGCCCACATACCTTCTTGAGTTTCACAAAAATAGTCAACAGTATCTCTTCCAGCAGGAGCTGAAGTATAAGTAGCTGGATCAGAGGGTAATGAAAAATAAAATTGTAAATAATTCCTAATTTTATTTGCCACCATAAAGGCATTATCATCAGGTGAAATTGTACTATTTAATGCTAGATAATGAGTATAAACATGAGGGTTGTTGTTTAAATATACTTGAATCGTTGGAGGTAATCGTAAATATTTATTTTGAATTGGTAAAGGAGTATAACTAGCTTTTAGTGCACTACTGTTGATTTGGTCATTTGAAGGGAGATTTAATCCAAATAAGTTATAACTCATATTTAAATCAACATCATCATTAAAATAAACATTCAATGTCGATGAATTAAAATCATCTTTATATAGATGTGACGAATCAATATTTCCTGGTGGTTTATCCGAAATGCTTCCTTCCATTATGAATGGTGTAGGGAATAATGAGGGGATGACCATCGAATTATTACCAATTGAAGGTGATAATGGCATTTTAATTCTTAAAATTTCTTCATCCCAATGATAAGTTGCATGATCAGCATAAGTGTAGAAGTCAAAAATTTGCGTGGCGGCTGTTGATTGCCATCCATCGCCAGTATATTCATCAAAACATTCATACTTCCATAATTTATTAGACATATTATTAAAATCAGCATAATTAAAAACTCGGAATACTTCAATGTCTGAAGCCATTAAAGCTAATTGTGTTTGAGAAAAATTACCGAGATCCAAATCATCAATATCCCCATCAAACATATCAAGCAGACTATCTAATTGGTCTTGAGTCAAATTCAGACCCTGAAAATCGGACATATTATAAGGAAATGGAGGTAAAACTAATGTAATACCTGTTTCTTCCTCCGCTTGTGAAAGTTGGTCGCTTGGATAAGGTCTTTGAGTATCAAAGATTAAACTAGATAATATTATTGAGAAAGCAAAAGCAGTAAATAATAGAACTGCAACTACAAGAATTTTAATAACTCTCTTTTTGTCTATACTTGTAAAAAGTAAATTTTCACGAAATTCTGACATTTTTTCTCAATACTTAACTCGACTGATACCTTGATCAATTTGCAATATTAATTAAAATTATGATATAAATAATTTTCTGTACAATTTCAAAATCATATCAATATCTGGAAAATAATGTGATATTTGTAATTCTAAAAATTTTTTTTTCTTTAAATTACAATTCGAGAGTTAAAAAATAAAGAAATGATAAAAAAAAAGCAATTTTATATCTCTAACGCAGTTAGTATCCCTAAAGTTTTTAAAATTCAAAACCACATTTCGAACAGATTGATTTCTTTGCATATTGAGGTTTAGGAATGTAACTAATGATTCTAGTTTTGTCTTCAACTTCTTTTATTGCAAAACCACTAGCTCCACAATTTGGACACACTCTTCTTCCAGATCCAAGAGCTATATTAGGTGATGGAGCACTGGTGGGACTAGGCGTGGTTCCTGTTGATACTCCAAAAGAAGGTGTACTTCCGATACTAGATGTTTGAGAAGTAATACCCTGTGCTAAACTAGAGGGCATCACTGCTTTTGGTTCTTTTAATTCCTGGATACGTTTATCCTTATATAACAATTCCTCTTGAAGTCTAGTAATTTGTGCTTGAAGGGGTCCGATTTGTTGTTGAAGAGTCATATTTTCTTGTTGCATGTTTTGTAATTGACCTTGTAACTGAGGAATAGCGGCTTGTAATTGGGCTTTTTCATTTGTTAGTTGTGATATTTGGGATTGATAATTTTCGGCAGATGCTTGGAGAGACTTCATTTGATTAGATAATCGATTAATGTAATTCTCCTTTTCAAGAAGTTGGGCATTTATATTTGCAATTTGAGTATTTAGATCTTTAATTTGCCCTTGTAATTGATAAATTGTGTTTTCTTTTTGCTGAACTTGAGACATTGCTGACTCATATTCATATTGCTGCGTAGATTCTTGCTCATAAGTGGGAGCCGTGGGTTCTGTTTGGTATACTGGGGGAGGAGTTTGTGCATATGGAGCTGGTGTTGGAGTTGATGGTGGTCGAGGCGCCATAGTTGGTGGGGCAATCGAGGGTGGTGGTATAGAAGGAGGTATCATTGTTGGAGGGGGACTCGATGGAGGTGGCATTGTAGGAGGTTTAGGGGGTCTGTATTCTTCCTCCTCGTCTCGTTCATATTCATCAGACATTAATTTTTACCTTGATTTTATTTTATTTTTTTTATTGACTTTATAATCAAATAGTGGACTAAGTTTATAAACTAATGCAAGAAGGAGATAGTGGAATCTTAAAAACAACTCCAATGATCACTCAGTTTCTTTTTCAACTTTGGGATTAGGTTATTATCAACATAATTCAAGATTTCTTCATTTGAAGTCCTTGGGTTTTCCTCAATTAGCCCATTATTTTTATCATTTAATATTTGTAAACAATTATATACTGCAATTGCTTGTTTGTCTAGTTCATAACCTCCTTCTAAAGTAATCAGTATTCTATCTTTTGCCCATTTATTGGCTATTTCTTTAATTTTTTCCAGATATTTTGCTGGTGCTTGATAAGTCCAACCCATATTAGTTAATCTATCTGTCCAGTGTGTATCAAAACCTGCAGAAATAAGAATAAATTCTGGTTTGAATTCATTTAATAGCGGATTAACTATTTCATCATAATATCTCATTATAACATCATCAGCGGAATTGGGAGGCATAGGAAAATTTACTATTTTTCCTAAACCTTTATCCTGACCTATTTCATTGAAAAATCCTGAACCAGGATAAAAATAGGTCGGATCTTGATGGGAGTTTATCATAACCAAATCTCCATTTTCTGATCCTTCATAGAATATAGCTTGTGTTCCATTACCATGATGGCAATCCCAATCTATAATTGCTACCCTTTTCATATTTTTTTCTCTAAATAAATATTCTGCAGCAACAGCAATATTATTAAATAAGCAAAACCCAGCACATCTATATTTGCTTGAATGATGCCCAGGGGGTCGTACCAAGGCAAAACCATTTTTAATATTATTTGATAATATTTCATCTATCCCTTGTAAATTCCCGCCAACTGAATATAGTGAAGCTTCATATGATTGAGCAGATACAGCGGTATCGCTATCAAGTTGTTGAATTCTACCTGTTTTTTTACTAAGTTCACAGAGTTCTTTCACTTCATTAATTAATCTCTCAGCATGGACATATTTGATCTGATCTATTGTTGCTTTTCTAGGATTGATCATTTTAAAATCGGGATTTTGCAATAAATTTTGCTTTTTTAGAAAATCCATTATTGTTACCAATCTTAAATGACTTTCAACATGTGCACCGATTCTATGGCTAAGATAAATATCATCATAAATTATTCCCGTGGTCATTTTATTAATTCAAATCCCATTTTTTAGATTTATAAATAATGATTTTTCATTATTCTTTAAATACTTACGTATTTTTTCAGATAATATGACTATTTGAAGATCTCATCTTTCCTTAAGGATATTAGATGGATATTCATAACCAATTCAAGGAAATTATTATCAATTCTTCCCTTGTCGTCTCATATGCTGATTTTTTATTCGATGCGACAATTTAAGGAATATTTAAGATTCGATATTATTAATCTTTTTTTTAACTAATTAATCAATTACTGGATTTAATCGCTAAAACTGGAAAACAAGTTAAAAGAAATTTAACTAATTATTTTTATTCCTATTTTTACAAATTTCCTTTCTCCTGGTTCTAAAAATTTTTCAAACGCATTTTGAATCTGAATTAATGGCATTATACAAGTAATATGTTCATTGGCATCTATTTTATTTTGAGAAAAAAAGTTTAAAGCTAGATTTATATCCTCATAGTCATGACCAAGTACTCCTTTTATTATCGCTTCTTTTGAATTAATAAGAAACATTGGAAATGACACACTACCTTTATATACACCTTCTAGTAAAATAGTACCACCTCGTTCAACCAAATCAATTGCTAACAAAATTGATTTTTCATTGCCAGCGCAATCAAATATGAATGTTGGAGATCCATTATCCTTTAAATACTTCTTTAATATTGATTTATTTGGAGGGAACGCCTCACTTGCTCCCATTTTTTTTGACACGTTCCTTAAGTATTCATGCGGTTCGACTACAACTAGATATTTTGGTTTTTTTTCACTTAAAATATATTTTAAAAAACATAATCCAATATTCCCGCCTCCAATAATTACCACTTTTTCATTCTGGCTAATATTTGATAAGCGAACTCCTCTTGCTGCATTAGCGAATGATTCAATCATAAGAGCTTCTTTTGTTGATACGTTATTAGGTATGTGAAAGAGATATTTTCTGGGAACTTTAACAAACTCGGCAAAACCTCCATTCTGAAATATTCCCATACCATCTAACTTCTTCTCACTTAAATCTAATTTAACATTAATTCCACATGCTCTATCACCGATTTTTACATCATTAATATTCTTTCCAATTTGTACTACTTCTCCAGTGAATTCATGACCCATTATTAATGGAACCTGATACATTTTGAATTTATAATTCGTCACATCACTTCCACAGATCCCACAATAATGAACTTTTAGGATGATATCATCATCTTCTGGTGTTGGATTGGGATAATCTTCTCGATATATTATTTTCCTCACGTCTTCAAAAATTGCTGCTTTCATAATTGGTTCGTTTAAAAAATTTAATTTTTATCTTGATTTGTTAATTTTTTGTTATTTTAATTCTTTATTTTACTTTTTATGTTGGCATATAATAAGCTTCACAAAATTTAATGGTTAAAATTAATTTAAAATCTTATATAATTTTTCGAATTATTTGGTAATTATAGGGGAGAGCAGATAATTGAAAAATCAAGAAGTTTTTGGTTTTACAGGAGCATTATTGAAGGTGGATCTTAGCCAAGATAAAACTTCATTTGAACCGCTCAATATCGGATATGCTACTGAATTTTTTGGTGGAGCTGGGTATGCATGTCGCTATTTAATTGATAAACTTGATAAAAATGTTGATGGCTTGTCCTCTCAGAATATTTTAATGATAATGAACGGTCCATTTACTCTAACAGGAGCGCCGTCATCTAGTAGGTTTGTAATTTGTTCAAAATCACCATATACAAATTTATGGGGGGAAGCAAATTGTGGAGGAACTTTTGGTCCAGAATTGAAAAAGGCGGGTCTTGATGGAATAATAATAACAGGAAAATCAGATAAACCAGTTTATTTACAAATTATGAATGATAAAATAAACCTATTTGATGCGGGAGCTCTCTGGGGAAAAGGAATAAAAGAAACAAGAGAAAAACTGAAAGAATCATCTAATTCCCCTAAGGCAAAAGTTTTATGTATTGGACAAGCGGGGGAGAATCAAGTTAAATTTGCTAATGTAAATGCAGAAGGGCGATCTGCTGGACGAACTGGTATGGGGGCTGTATTTGGTTCGAAAAACTTGAAAGCAATAATTGTTAAAGGATCATCGTTCAAGCCTAAAGTATTTTCTCCTTCCGACTTTAAAATGTCAATAAAGAAGATACTCAGTTCCATCCTAAGATCCAGTATCACGCAAGTTTTAAAAGATATGGGAACTAGTGCTGGGATAATGGGTGCGTATTCATTAGGAGATTTACCGATCAAATATTGGTCGAAAGGTGAATGGAATGACATATTAGATATTTCGGGCGAAGTTTTGAAAGAAAAGTTCTTGGTTAAAAATAAGTCATGTCATGGTTGCTCCATAGGATGTGGCAGGATCATCAGTATATCTCATAAGAATTATGAAGTTCCTCTTTGTGAAGGTCCTGAATATGAAACAATTGCTGGTTTTGGCGCCATGATATTAAACAATGATTTAGAATCAATTTCTATTGCAAATGATATGTGTAATGACTATGGATTAGATACTATTAGTACCAGTAGCAGCATTGCACTATTGTTTGATTTATATAACAAGGGAATAATTGGAAAAAAGCAAACAGACAATTTAAATCTTTCATGGGGTCAAGCAGATTCGATGTTGACTTTAATTAAAAAAACAGCTTTCAAAGATGGAATTGGTCAACTAATAGCAGAAGGATCAGACACGATAGGATCTAAATTTAATGTTTCTAAACATAATATAGCAACTATAAACAAATTGGAAGTTCCCTATCATGACATGAGATTTTGTCATGGAATGGCATTGACTTATGCTTTTAGTCCTCGAGGACCCTGTCATACCTCTGCTGATGGATTTAAAGTATTAAGGAAATCTGTTGAAATAGATTTTTCATCCTTAGGTATAGAAAAAGTCACAATGAATTATGATAATGATAAAATGATTAAAGGGATAATCATTCTACAAGACTATAGAAGTTTGTATTCAAGTTTAATTACATGTTTCTTTGCAAATCCACCGCCTGAATATATAATTGAATTAATAAATAATTTATTAGGAAGTGAATTGAATATTGATTCTACAAAATTATTAGGTGAAAGAATCTTTACTTTGAAGAGGTTGTTTAATATCCAAATGGGAATAAAATCTGTAAATGATGGAGTTCCTAAAATTTTATTAACTCCTTTAAAAGAAGGCCCTCTAAAAGGTTCATCACCAGATTTTACACAAATGAAAAAGAAATACTATTATTTAAGAGATTGGAATGAAATTACGGGAATTCCTAACCCTAGAACAATAAAAAGGTTAGGGTTAGCAAGGTTAAAATTTTAAATTGACAATAATATTTAATTAAAATACAGAATATGGGAGTTCTTTTTTTTGAATCGACGAAATGAAGAACATATTACGGGAGGAGGTAAAATACGAAGTGCCATTCTTGGTTTGAATGATGGTTTAATTTCAACATTTACTTTATTAGTGGGTATCGCAACTGCAACATTAACAGGAGGAAATTCGATTGTGATTCTAACTGGAATTGCTGCGATGGTTTCAGGGGCAATAAGCATGGGGCTTGGGGAATATATTTCATCAAAGTCAGAATATAATTATGTCAAAAACGAGATGAAAAAGGAGGAAGCAGAAATTGAGTTATTTCCAGAAGAAGAAAAGCAGGAGGTAAAAGATATTTTTATTAACATGGGACTTGAAGGAGATATCTTGGACGCTTGCGTCGAAAATATAACAAAGAGAAAAGATATTTGGCTAAATTTCTTAATAAAAAATGAATTAGAGTTAGAAGTATCAGATAAACCTTTAATTGGAGCGATAATTACTTTTTTAGCTTTTATTTTCGGTTCATTACTACCCCAATTACCATATTTTCTTAATTTAGGATTTGTCTCTTTATATATATCGTCAATCTTATCAATGTGCTCACTTTTTGTTGTTGGGGCTTTAAAAACTAAGATAACAGGAGAATCATTTATTAAAAGTGGATTAGAAATGGTTATAATTGGATTAATTGCATTTATTGCATCCTATGGAATAGGACTTTTATTTGAGCAATTAATTTATTAGAAAAAATATGTTAGTTTTCAATTTTTTTAAAAAATTTCTTATCATGGTCACAAATAGGACAAGAAGCGGGTAATCTTCCGATTTCTACATTACCACAAATTTCACATACGTAGATATTTGCATTTTCAACCATTTTGTTATCATCAAGCATTTTTAAATAATCGATAAAGAGTTTTCGATGGACATTTTCTGCATTTCTAGCTAAATTAAATGAAAATTCTGCCAAGTAAGTATGTAATTTTTTAGCATTTTTCATGAATGATTTGTACATGTTGCGAAATTCATATGTTTCACCTGTAATAGCTTGTATTAAATTATTTCTTGTATCTTTTACTTTTTTTTGCAGTTCAATTTCATCAATTTTGACTAATTCTACAAAATCGAATTTGGTATCTGAGATTTTTTCATAAGCTTTAACGTGGTTTTTGATATGGATTTCTTCAGCATGAGATATTGCCTTAAATAAATGAGCAATTTCTTCATATCCGTCTTCTTTCGCTTTTAAAGCAAAAAATATGTATTTAGCTTTTGCTATGCTTTCTCCTATTATTGCTACTTCTAAATTTTCCAATATTAATGAGATTTAAATCACTTCATAAAAGGTATATTGAAATATTATTAAAAGAGAGATTATTAAAAGATAATTATTGCAATTTATATGGGAAAGATAATATATTGATTAATCAACCTTATTTGTAAATTTGATCATATTAGGTTTGGGTTCATATAAAGTCCCTTCCTTGATAAGTTCTTCAAATGCGCTATTAATAAATTTTTCATCTAAATTTTCTTCCAAATCAAGAATTTGAATGACATTTCTTTTATCCAATGCTATCCAATTGTTTTCTTCAAATATTTCTTTTAATTTATTCATTAGATTATCTAATTTACTTAAAGCACTTCGTGATTGCCCTACTAAAATTCGATCCATATCAATTTTACCCGTTGATTCATCATAACCCGTATCTTGAAGATACCTTGAAAAAAGTTTAATAATTGCTTCAACATCACTTTTTAGTACTTTTTTTCTTAAAGCCATTTTGGCATGTGCTTCACTAAGACGCACCAAGGCATCTAAATTTCTAGCTAAAATAGATACAACTGCATCTTCACTATCATATTGCCCTCGTAACTCCAGATAATATTCTTTGATACGATCTTTTGCTTCTGAACTTAGAATTGGGTGGCAAGTCCTACGAGCATGTTTGATATATTTTTTTAGCATATCTGCTGGGATTGGGGCTATAATTAGGCTATCATCTTCTAATGGATCTTCAGGATCGACCATCGCATTTTTTAAAATGAATTCTGCCATTTGAGCATCATTCGCACGATCGGGTTTATCTACAACTACAAAGATGAGATCAAATCGGGATAATAATGATGGAGGGAGATTTATATTTTGCGTAGGTGTTTTATATCTATCATATCTCCCAGAACGAGGGTTAGCGGCTGCAATCATCGCTGTTTGAGCTTTTAATGTAGCCACTATTCCTGCTTTAGCGATACTTACAGTATTATGAAGAACTACACCTTGACTGATAAAGGTGTGATGTGGTTCAATCGTTATATCATATACCCAAGGAGTAAAGAACTTTCCTTTATTAGGAATCTTTTTAATTTCCTTAATTCTGCCCCAGTTAACGTCAGAATTAATTAAATCACTTAATTTATTTATTTCAGATTCAACATTCCTAAGATGGTTCATTATGGAATACTCAACTTGATTGCGGATTTCATTTCGTTTACTCTCTTCATATCCTTTCCTTTCATAGTAATCAACACTGCTTCGTGTAAATCCACAAATTTTTGCTATGTCAAATTGCGAAAAGCCTGTTTTTTCCCTAAAATGTTTTATATCTTTGAAATCCTTCAGTATACGTAGAATTTCACAATATTTATCTCTTATGTGATTTAAATCTCTTTCAAAAACATTTCGAGTAATCCCATGCTCTTTTTTTTGATGTTTGTAATAATATCCGTCATCTATGATTGCTAATCTTGATTTAAGCTTTAGGATGATATTTATCACTGAAGTTGGAAAGGAATCATGATGATGAGTTTTCTCTTTGGAGGGATTAATTTTTTTCTTGATTTTTTCATATCGATGATCATCTTTTTCTACCAATTCATTAAAAAATTTTATCAGTGAATGTCCCCGTATATATACCTTATATGAATTATTATGGATATCAAGTAATATACGTGTTTGAATACCCAATTTCAATAATAAATCTTGATAATCATAACACAGACCTTTTGAAGATGTACGATAGCAAATAGCTGTTGATTCCACACTTCCATCTCCCTTAAAGGCACTTTTTAAAAAACTTTTGGCGATTTCACGACTACCAGATAAGATTTTTATTGGAATTCTCTTGAAAATTGATTTTTGCATTACTTCGGAGAAATTAAGCTTCATCCATTTAAATAATTCAATTGAGATATATCTGAGAGTAATTAAACCATCATCCCTAGGATTAACTGAAGGTTTTAATCCAAAGGTATTAAGCATAAGTTGCTCCATATCATTCAATAACTCCGAATCCATATTTGAGAATCCAATCTCTGCCCCTGAACCTTTGTGAGAATGTCCCTCACTTACAAGATATCCTAAGATTCTACTCAATTTTACATCTAACTCAGATGGAAACTCTACTTCTTTTGCATTTGGATATGGATCATTATGCAGACTTGAAAGTTCTACAGGGATGCTAGAATTAGGTAAGAACTTGGGAAGTGGAATGAAATCATTTTTGGCACATTTATTAGCCTCAACACACGTGATTTCTCCTTCTTTAAATACGAACATAGGATGTTCTGGAGTGACAATAATTGTTCTTCCATTACTGAAAGTAATCCTATAAAAAATATCAGGAGCTATGTGACGACTAATCCTGTCTGATTTGACATTGAAAATTTTTCGAAAATCCGTGGAATAAAATTCCAAGTCCTTATATGGTAAGATTTCGCAATTGTTACCCTTAATGACATTCTTTTCATTAGTGTCAAACAACTTGTCTGCAAATTCGCCAATTAGTAGCCTAACACCATTTGAACACATTAATTCCGTGTTATAATGGTAAGATTGTTGCTCCATCGCTTCATGTAGAGCTGATCTATCTGCTGTATCCATCTTGTCAAACTCATCTATTGCTGCTACGCCTCCATTTGCCAATACAATTGCCCCAGCTTCCAAGTTCATTTGCCCTGTCTCTCCATCCTTTATCACAGCCGCAGTTAAACCAACTGCAGTTGATCCTTTACCAGAAGTATATAGCCCTCTGGGTGATATTTCAATTGCACCTTTCAAAATTTCACTCTTACCGGTCCCAGGATCTCCCACAAACAAGACGTGAATATCACCCCTTTTAAAGCCACCTCCAAGTCTTTTCTTTCTTGTACCAGCAAATAAACTTAAAACAGCAGCTAATTTAAGATCATCACGACCATATATAACAGGTGCTATTGATCTAGCGATTTTTTTCTGAATATTGGGTTCTTTTGAGAGTTTTTCAATAGCTAACTTATCCTCTTTTGAAAGTTCAATGAATTCATCCACTTTATCTTCGGGATCGATTAAATTTACCTCAATAAAAGTTTTAAATAAATTACTATTCATGCTTTGTCGAGATTGTGCTAATACAGAATTATAAATTCCCATGATTTTCACTCGATCGCCGGGTTTAACAATGTCTACTAAATCATGTGTTAAAATTGCTTGAACTGATCTTGGAATTCTTCCCGGAGGTAAGTCCTCAGGAATTTCTTGTATCATTATACTTTGCCAATCAATGAATTCAGAAATTTTGGTTACAAGTCTAAAATCAGATTGTGAATTAGCTTTGCATCTGGTATTAGTGCATCCTTTTGGACCCCTTAATTGTGAAGTGTATTGATCAACTTCTATTTGAGCACCGCATATATTACACTCAAAAATAGCTTTTACCAACTTTGGTCTGATTGCAGAGCTTCTTACTAAAATCCCTTTCGTCCATACAAGATTGTCGATATTTTTGGCTCTCAATCCCCTTAAAGGGATAAATAAAGGGCATTTTTCATCTTTTGTCGAAATTCTTACGAAATAATCTTGATTTATTAATTTGCTCCCTTGAAATTTGAGAATGTTTTTGAATGCGTCAATAGCATCGCTTAATATGGTATTTGGATCTTTTCTTAACATTTCTGCTATTTCAGAATCAAATGCTAATAAATCCTCATACTCAACGATGAGAGTATTCCCACCTTTAGAAAAAAGATCATTAATTATATCTTGATACTTGTATACTCCGGGTTTTTCTTCGAAGTATCTATAAAAATCTTCAATACGTTGGATAATAGGGATAGGTATTGTAGTTTTTGAAGAGGGGGTTGTAATCTTAATTCACCTTCGAGAATTAATTAATATGCCAAAATTATATTTCATGATATTTTAATCCGACATATTAATGATTTAAGCTTATTAAGGTAAAAATAATATTTTACAGAAAAAAGTAGTGAGAGAGATGAAATTTAGTAATATTTCAAAAAATCAGGCTTCTTTTAATTTATTCAAGGTTTCACATATAATAGGATCTTGTGATGCTTCACACCTAATTTTTAATAAGGCAATGATGCGTTTTTTAATTTTATCTTCTTCATATTTCGCGGTTCGCCCTAAAATTATAGCAATAGATTGTTGTGAAGTAATTGCTCCCTCATCACTCAGATTTTTTAGTAGTTTTGAAAGTAAAACAGCTAATCCTTTTTCTTGGATAATATACACCATAGAATTAATCATACTATTCCGCACATCTTTAGATTCATCTCCTAATAATAATAAAATAGAATCAAATACTGTATCAATTTTGGTAAGGCCGAGAATTTTCAATAAATTAGCTAAGCCCTCTCTAATCTTTGGATCCTCATTTTTTAGGTTTTTTTCAACAAAATTTAAGGGAATTAGATTTGGATCTAAACTTGAAATTGAAGATAACAAATTCATTACTGATCTCTTGACCCAACTATTTTTGTCCTCAAGTAAAATAATCAATTTTCCAATTATTTTCTCATTATCCTTAAATTCATCGATAAGTCTTCCTAAACTTAATACAGCAGCATCTCGAACGATCCACTCATCATCTTTTAATGAAAAATTAAGAAGAGCATCCGTAGATTCTAACGGTGCTTTATCACCTATATATCCTAAAATTTTAGTGCTTGCTTCTCTTACAAATGATTCATTATCTTTCAAAAATGAAATTGCAAAACGTACTGGAATAAGTTCAGGAAAGTTTTTAACAATCTCAAGAAAAGATTTCATAAGCATTATCTTTGAAGTAGGATCTAAGCTTTCAATCGATATTAACAAATCATTCATTATGGGTTTAAGCATAATTGGATTTTTATTAGCAATCCCTGAGATAATTTGAGCTATTACCTTTTTAATTTTAGGATCCAAATTTGATTTTAAGATTTGAATAATTTCTACCATATTCAATTTTTCACTATTGTTTTCTATTAAAGTTTCTAAGGAAACAGCCGCATTCAAGACTATATTTGGATCTTCTGATTTCAAATATTCGTGTAAAATGGGTAGTACTTCACCAGGAGATTTAGATGCAATTTTTGAAATAGTGGTAGATATAATTCCTTTTGATAAGAATCCAGAATCATCTTCTAAGACTATAAGACCTCTTACGATAAAAATAGGATTTACCTCTGATTTTTGAGTCAATATAGAAGAGATTTTTTGCTTTACTTCCATATCTCCAAGTTTTATGTATATTAATAAGGTTGTTAATATTTTTTCAGGATTAAAACTCCATAATCTTCCCAATAGTGTTATAATACTTGATACAACCCCCATATCTGAAACATTGATTTTGCCAATAATAGCGTCTAAATCTAAAGTTTTAGGGTATTCATTATAGTATTTAATTAAAGCGTTTACAGCAGAGGATCTCACGTTCTCTGCTGAATCTGTCAATCCTTCTGAAATATGTGATATCGGAATTGATAGCTTCTTAAAGTTACCGATTTTGGAGATAATATTGAACATTGAAGCTCTTACTGATTTCCTAGGATCCTTTAAAAATGGAATAATCGTTTTTATTAATTTCAAATCAATTTTATTTATATCTATATTGTTTAAACATTGAATGGCTGCAGCTCTAATTTCTTGTTGGTGATAAGATAATTTGTCGAATACGATATTCTGAGGAATTTGATAAGATGATTCAGATAATAACTTTAGGACTTCTACTTGTATATTTACGTTGGGATCATCAATAAATTCCATTAAATTAAATTTTGAGATTAATTGATCGGCATTTAATTTTATTTTTCTCAACAATTTCATTCCAATCAATCTTAATCTCCATTCAGGATCGTTGATAAGATTGATAAGAAGTTTTTCAGGCAATTTTTCAATTAGGGAATTCTCATTTTTGACCAAGGAACGAGCAATAGAAATACTTTTATCATAGTTTGGAGATTCCAGTGCTTCGATAATCCAGGGTAATACAATATCAGGAACATCATTTTCTAATTGTGTTAAGATTTTAATTGAAATTTGTCTAGAATAGGGATTTGGATCACAAATTCCATCTATCAATGAATTTTTAAATTTCAACTCATTCAATTTATTTTTTGACTTCAATGGTATTCGCTCAAACATTAATAGCAAGGTATTTTCTGCAAGTTTTCTAAGTTTTTGGTCTGGATTTTTAATAAAATTAAATAATGGTATTGGATCAAAAATTTGACCACATTCAGTTATTTTTGAGTATTTAATATTGAATTTGAATTCATTTTTTTTTATAAGAAAGAAATAGGATGTTATTACTATCAATATTGATTCTTCAATAACAGCTGGCCAAGCAAAACTAGTAGAAACGGGGACTATTCCCGCTGTAAAAGACCAATAATTGAAAGTAAATGTTAAAATATCGATATTAACGATTAAAAAATTAACTAGAACATTTACACCTATTGCAGCCATTAAATATGCTGCAAAATAGATATCAATTCCGCGATACTTAATTTTTCTACCCCAAAATCGCGTAAAATATCCGACAATTCCAAAAAAAAACGTAACATATACAAAATAAGAAGACATTGTAGAAATTGCTAAAGAACCAGTAAAATAGAATCCTATCGTTTGGAAAAGTGAAATCCATGCCCATACAAAAACAAACAACATTAACCCTACCATGATATATGGAAAGGGATCTTTCATAAATTGACGCATCCCTCTTTTATTATCTTCAAAATTTAAGAAAATTGATCTTTTAATATCAGGAATATGATAATACTGATTCGAAATTCCAGAAATATATCCTTTCGATCCATAATATGTTAGTATCAAGAGAGGATAAAACAACATCCAAGAAATCCACATCGTCTGAAAAGGGAATCCCATTAAAGATAGTAAAATTGGTGGAATAATTAAGAATAAATATAAGATTAATGCCATTAAAGCTGAAATTTTTTTATTATCTGATTTATTTATAATATTTTTACTGATAAATCGATGAAAAGGTGTTAATCCTTCATCTTTTTCTTCACTGACAGCAATAAAGATAAAATCTATGAGAGGATAAACGGAGATATAGACAAGACATATAGAAAACGGAATGATTAATATAAGTGGATGAAGTGTATTATCAGCGAAGATAAATGCCATTCCAACAACAACCATCACTGCAATACTAAATAGCAAGCCATAAATTAAACATTGAAGTCGATCAATAAATTTAAACTCTCCTTTTTTGACTAAAGCTACTTGCTTGTAAATAATAAAAAAACCTATAAAGAAGAATACCAAAAATATTACAATTATCGCTATTTCTCCCAACAAAATGTGGATCACTTTAAAAATGTTAAAAAGTTAACATATTGTTGTTTCTGGTTGCTAAACAATTTAATAGATAAAAGAATTTTACATTATTAAATATGGCGTGAAAAAAATGATAACAATTGAAATACCTTTAGATGACGCTTTAAAACGTTTGGATTTTATATTTAAAAATGAGCCTATTTCTACTGAATGTATAAAAGATCATGAAGGTTTTTCATTATTAGGAGAATCCTTTGGATCCTTTGAAAAAGGAAAAAAATATAGAATGAAAAATTTTTTAGCAATTCCATTTATTGAAAGTGGGATTTTAGTTGTTAGTGAAAATGAAAAATATGATAATGTTGATATCCAAAGGTTCGCTATTAGGGAACGTGATAGTCAGAGACTTATCCAACAAGATAAAGATAATTTTTTGATTAAATCAAAAGAGTTTCGTTCATTAATGGAAAAAGAAGTTGAAGATAAGAAAAAACCAAAAATAGATCTTGATAGATATAATTCATATACTATTAATATCATTGATAGTAGGCTATTGAAATTGTTAAAATTAGCAAAAACCGAATTATCTTTAGATGATGAAAAAAAATTAACGAAATCAGAGCTGTTATTATATAATAAGATATATAATATTATTAGAAAATGGAGAAAATTCTTTTTAACTTTTGAATGAATTTAAAGGACAATTTGTTTTGTACCATATTTCTTAAAATAATTCTTTATTTGATTGGATTGGAGTTTATTTGGTTTTAATAAAGGTATGATTTCCAATGCATTACTCATGGCAAAAAACTTCACATTCTCTTCTGAAAGTATTTCTATTACATTTTTACCATCATCCCGTATCTCATTCCTTTCTGTCATAACGATTGATGCAATTATTTCTATATCTAATTTTTCCAAAGATTTTATTGTGGTTATTAATGATCCTGCTGTTGTTGTAGTATCTTCAAGTATGATAACTTTGCCTTTAGGTTCTCCTAGAAAAAATCGATCTTTAGGTTCTCCATGTTCTTTTAATTTTCCTCTCCCCATTGGTAAGATATAGTTTCCTTTATTATAATTCGGTTGACTTTTTGCCCACTTCAACTGAGTGATTATCCCTAATTTAGTAGCACCTTCAGGTACCCCATAAAAACAATCTGGTGTCAAATTCAGGAATTTCACAAAAGATATTACGAAATCAGTTAGTTGATCCATTAGAAAAACATCTTGAGCAATCGTTCTCCAATTTACATACCAATTCGATAGCCGCCCTGACTTTAATTTAATTGGTTCATTAAATAAACCAACTACTCCATTTTCAATAATATAATCTAAAAATTTTGATTTATCTTCCCATTCCAAATTAACATACCTATTCTTTCATAATTAAATATTCTTTTCGCGCTTTTGAGTAATCTTTATCACTAATTTTACCTTCAAGAAATTCTTGCTCTATTTGTCTCATTAATTTCCTTTTTTCAGCGAGTTTTTTTTTATTTTCTTCTTTAATAAAAGTGGATAAAATTGACCCACAAACCTTATTGATATCTTTTTTACTTGATTTTTTATCTAATTTTTCAATATAAGATTTTATTGGTTGTACTAATTCTAATTTTTTTTTTGCAAGATCATCTATTCTTTCAAGAACTGTTTTAATCTCTGTTTCGTCATCTCCATCTAAAACAGAGATCATTCTTGGAATGGCAATTTCTGTTAAAATATCGTCAAGATATTGTTCTATTTCTTTTTCAACATTCTTATCATTATAGTTAGGTAACTTATTTTTCCTTATATATTCAATGAAAATTAGAGGCAATTCAACTGGCCATTCTTTAATTTCATCCTTATCAATTAGTTGTACGATTCCTCCGTCTTTTTTATGAAATATTCTCATATTCTCTCATCTCCTAATTAAATCCAATCTCCTGTTGTTAATTTTTCAGGTAAATATCTATCTGTTAGAAATTCGAAACCATGCGACGAAAAAGCTTGAATTTCAGCTTTAATTTTTAATTTCAGTGCTAATTTGAGATCCTCTTCCCAATTCTTATTTTTTTTTACGAAGTCCTCGTTGAGGAGATCTGTAGTTCTTTTAATGTCTTGCTTGTTCATGGGAATGCGAACGGAGTTTGGGATCTTGTATTTATCCAGATCTCGAGTTAAAACACCTAAAAGTTTTATCTTAGGGGTCGCTAAAAATGGGCTTTCATAGCTTAATCTCTTCGATCCTCTGAGATAGACTGAATGAATATAATGACCGTAAGGATCACTATCTACTAAGCTGAAGACGGGGAGATTTAATTCTTTACTTAATCTCTTTAAAAACATCCTTACGGCAACATTTCCTACTCCTTGTGCAGTTAATAAAATACAGGGATATTTCCTCCAAAACCTTGCCTCTGCCAGACGCATCATTGCGGCATCCTTTTCAATAACCAATATGAATTCCGCATCAGATTCAATAATTTCAATATTATCAAGCATTGGAGATATTGTCCATCCACCACCGCCTAACCCTTCAAGATCAATAATGTCATTTCTATCTCTTATACGAAGTCTTCCTACACAAGATCCTTTAGCGGAAGCAACAATATGTGTTGAATTTCTTGTTGTATATAGCATGCTCGCCACATCTTCAATGCATTTATCGCTATTTTTTTGATCTCCAAAAAGTGTAACTGCTGAATAGAAAATTTCTCTTTTAGTAGCATGAAGATCTTTCAGCAATAACTCATTAACCTTTTCTAATACTTTCATCAAACGCGTCATATCAGCTACACTAGCAAGAGAGTGGAATTGTTTTTCCATTATTTGCTTACCTAAGAGAAGCAGATCATTTTCTTCATCCCATATTATATTTCCTGTGGTTCTTGAAGGAAGAAATATTGAAGGTCTTCCATTTTGATAAATTTTCTCGATAATAGACTCTGTAAATTCACGTATTCTTGTAAGCGCTTCTGTTTTGTTTAAATCATCAATTTCAACCGTTTCTACGGGTAAAATTTTTCTTTTCTGTCCTTTTAAACTTCTATTTAGGTATTCTTGATACAGTTGTTTTGTAGCTTTTAAATCCCAACTTTCGTTTTTACTTGCCATATAAGCTTACCTCATTTTAGTCTCCAATGCTTTTTATTCTTAATATTTGACATTTCGACTTTTTCTCTTCTTACCAATTCTTTTAATCGATTCTGAAGATACCTTGCATCCATCATGTCTTTGATTTTTAATTTGAATATAAGATGGGTTATATTTTGCCATTCATTGTTGAGTGTCGCTAATATCTTATCTGTTGTAATAACGGGTAAAGTAGTTTGGATGGTTTGTGGAATACTGCGCTTAGATTTTGGTTTGAGAGGTTGTATTTTCGTAGGTTCACTTTCCTTTGATGTGATATAATCTTCAATAGGTTCGGGTTTCTTTGAAACAAATTTGACAAGCTCCTCCTCTACATCTATTGTAGGTTTTTCAATCATAGTTTCAGTCTTCTGGTAAGACAATATTTTATTTATTATATCTATTTTTTTTGAATTTGGTGATATTGAAAAGCCGAATTCTTTACTATATTCTATTAATTCTTTGATGGTCCATTTTAAAAGAGTTTTTTCTGAAAAAGTATCTATCTCAAGTTTTTCATCTTCAATTTCTTTTTCCTCCTCAATGGGTTTTTCAACTTCTTTTTCCCATTCAATTTCTACCTTTTGAGGTACTTGTTTTATCTCTTTTTCCTCCAATCCACCTTTTTTCTCTTCTAATGGTTCCGCAACTAATTTAGGAGCGGGTTTTTTACCAATTGCATCTTTCATTAAATTTTCTAATTCCTCGGGAGAGGTCGTTTCTTTGTAGTCACTTTTTGTAGTTTTAATAATATTAAATAGACTCTCTACAAATGCGGGAATGTATCTTTCAATGACGCTTGCTCGTTTTTCCGTCTTTCTAAAAGTATCTTTTTTATTCAAGTATGATCTTAAACGTCTTCCAATTGCTTCCAAACAATATTTAATCTCCTTAATTAATTCTTCATCATCAGCTAGACTATTTTTTGATTGAGATTTAAACATTAAATGTACATAAGGACCTGATACATTTACTAAAAGCTTAATAGGCCCTTTAGGTAAGTTGTTATCAAAAGTATCTAATTTATAGTTCTTCCAATTAACAGATTGAACTGCTTTTGTTATAGCACATTCAGCACTATCTCTTAATTTGGGTGTTCGATTTACAAACCTAGACAATACATCCCTGGAACGTTTTGGCGTATCTAGTTTCTTGGGATCATTACAATATACCAAAGCTGCTTCAACTACATATGCTAAACCTTTTCCACTTGTTGGGGGTCTTGTTTCAGCAGATACAAAATCATCATCTTTTGAATGAACATCAGTAAAATAATTTAATACGTCTCGATAACTACTTTTTGACTCATCATCTGATTTTTTAAATACCTTGGTAAGAATGTTATTGATTTCCGTTGGATCTTCATTATTATCTAAAATATCATAACTTGCGAGAATTCTTGAGATGGAAAGTTCAATTTCACTATTATTGACGCTAATATCTGAAGAAGCATCTTCACCAGATAAGATTCCTTGTTTTTTTTTCTCTTTCAATAAAGTTTCCTTGACAGATACAAGGTTGGCAACAGATTCCTCAAAATCTTCAATATTTTCCGAAATTTTTAATCCTATTTCCTTTACTAATGTATTTTCTAATACAGTATCTCCAACAGGTATAGCTGTATCAGTTGGAGGAGCCATGTATTTTATTGATTTAAATGCATGAAAAAGAGAGTTAAATTGTTCATTGCTTAATTCAACAGGTTTAGCTTTAGAAATTTGTACTTCTCGAATTAAATCTTCATATTCAGTCTTAGCAGCAAATTTTTTTTGTTCAATTAGTCCAGCTTCATTTTTTTTTATTAGTTTATATAATTGATTTTTAATTTCCTCTTTTTGTATATTGATCTCTTCAATTTGTTTTAGTAAATTATCAACTTCTTTGTCAATATTTTTCAGTTCTTTTTTAGTATCAATGGTTTCTTTTCGATGATTATGTTTTCTAATTATTTTATCAATGTTAATAAGATTTTTATCCAACTTAATAATTTCACTAATTAAATTCCAGTAATCGTTCTTTAAATTATCGGAATCTAATAAATAAATAACGAGCTTATCTCTTAGTTTTTCTGAACGTCCATAGACTCTTTTTTCATTTCTTAGATAGTATATTGGATCTTCTTTTTTTTTTGATTTTGTAATGAAACCCTCTTCAAGAATGATGAGATTGTTTTTATCTTGCAAATCTTTTTCAGCAAGAGTTATTATCTCTTTCGCGGTTTTAGGGCTAATCCGCACAAAATTATCTTGTAAAAATGCTGAAACTGTCAAATTTTCTGATTTTGCGATTAGATCCTGCAGATCACCGATATTGGTTGATGAAGGATGTGGTTTGGCATATTTTGGTTGTCTAGGAAAAGATGATACTAATCTTGGATATGTTATGTTTTCTCCATAAGGATCAATGAAAAGTATTGTAACATGAGGATTCATCAAAGCAGTTTCCTTGATATAGGTATCAACATAACCTCTTACGTATTTCACGTTTAAATAATTTAATTTTATATATGTCCCATGACCAAAAGGGCTATCTATATCAACGGGGTGTATTAAATAACGTTTTTCATTTTTTGAAGTTGTAAAAAATTCAGATGCATTAGCATATACCATATCACTCGTCTTAGAAGCTACAATAATAGGTTTTCCCGTTGTATTTTGAGCATCAGAAAAAGCACTTGGGGCACCAAAACCTTGACTACCTCGTGTTTGTTTTAATTCAACGCTTTTTGAACTTGCTAAGTATTTTCCAAATTTACGAAGATCCCCTTTACTCATCCCAATTCCATTATCAAAAATCTCGATTGTATAATTCATTACATTTTTTTGAGATAATTCCGAGGTCAAAAAAGAAGCGGGTTCAGATTCTCTTAGTCTAACTACCACAAGTGGTTCAATATCAACTAAATCCACAACGGGTTTTATTAATTCGTCTATATCATCAATAATTCGTTGAACTTCTTCCTCTACTTCAATTTCTGCTTTATCAATGATTTCTCCTGCTTCTTCTTCTTTTTCTATTGCTATTTCCTCTATTTTCTCGTTTTCATTTTTTTCTTCTTCGATGAAATCTTGAATCAAAGATAAATTTTCTAATGCAGTTTCTTGATCTAATGAAAATTTATTTCTTGAATCTGATTTTTCAATTTCTTTCCAGTGAAAAGACTCAATGGCGTCCAAAGCATTATCTAAGAACTCTGTGATATATTGAGAATGTTTCCAATATCCAAATTCAAACCCCACTAATTGGGTTCTTTTTCGCATAAATTGTGCTATTGTACCTTGCTTTATTATATCTTCTTCATCAGATGGAATAATTATCTCACTCCAAACCTATGTTATCAACTTTAATTATATTACAAATTTAATTTATAAACACGTAACTTTCAACTAAATGATTACTAACAACATAATTTTAATAACATTAGTAAAAATCTTGAAGGCTGTGCTTCCAAATTTTAATTCATTTTGAAAAGAAATCGATTTATTATTTAAATCTTTTCCTATAAAAAGTGAAGTCGCATTAATTTTATTTGATGTCCCGTATTCGGAAGTTTTCCAATGTTATATCTAATATCCTAGAAGCTATATATCTTTTAGAATTTTTTTCAATATGTGTAATTTGTTTTTCTTTATTGATAATATAAACCTCATTCTCTTTGCTTCCAAACCCTACATCGTCTCTTCCTACATCATTAGCTACAATTAAATCTGCTTGGGAATCTAACAATCTTTCGTGGGCTCGATCGATAAGTTGAGTTCTTGAAACATTGGTTTCCGCTTTAAACGCAACGATAAATACCTTGTAGTTTTTCTGTCGAGCAACATTTATAACTTTAGGTGTTAATCTCATATTAATTTGAAGTTCCTTTACATTATCAGAAGAGATCTTGCCTTCAACACAATCTATTGGTTTATAATCAGAAATAGCCGCAGCACATATAAAAATATCAAAATCTTTATATGATAATTCGTTTTTTACCGCATTTATAAAATCATCTGAGGAGATCACATTAATCGTATTTATATAATCTGGAATTTTTACCATGCACTTCCCAGCAATCAATAATACCTCTGCACCTCTTGCTGATGCTTCTTTAGCAATTTCAATACCCATCCTTCCTGAAGATTTATTTGAAACGAAACGAACCTCGTCAATGTATTCTCTTGTGGGTCCTGCTGTTATCAATATTTTTATTCCTTCTAAATCTCTCTTGGCAATTATTAAATCTATAACTCGGTCAATAATATCATCCACCTTTGCAATCTTAGCTTTTCCTTCAGAAATTCTTGGTCCTAAAATATCCATGCCATATTTTTTTAATAATGAAATGTTATGTTCAAGAATAGGATGATACATGCTCTCATGCATCGCAGGGACAATAACAATTGGAATATTTGATCCAAATGCGGTAGAAACAAATGTAGTAACAGGAGTATCATCTATTCCATTAGCAATTTTTGAGATCGTATTTGCTGTGGCTGGACATACTAAGATTAGATCTGCTTTTCCAAAAACTTTAGGTCTATTTCCCGCAAAAAACACGTGTTCTACTTTACCCGTTAAATTAGTTATAGTGGGATTACCTGTAGCCCAATGCATTAAGGAAGGGTTTATTAATTCTGTAGCGGCCTTTGTCATTACTGTAAATACTTCAGCACCTAATCGCATTAATTCTCTCGCGATAATTGGGGCATTTATTACAGCTACCGAACCAGTTAAACACATACATATTGTTTTTCCTCTAAGAATTGTACCCTTACTCTCAACAATATCTTTTGAGGGATGGTGCTCGTTTTCTCTGCCCATAATTTATCATTATATCATATATTTATATGTTAATAAATTTCATTTGGAATATAAAAATAATGGAAACGTTTCCCTATAATTTTTAAATTTTTAGATATGAAGATCTTAGTGGATTTTAAAAATTCTAAGTTTAATATGTATGTAAACTAGTTTTTCAGATATATCATGAAGAAAATCATTGATTTACATATCCATAGCAAATATTCTGGAGGAACAAGTGAACGAATAAGTATTTACAACATCGCTTTAAATAGTAAGATAAAAGGATTAGATATTGTGGGGACAGGAGATTGTTTACATCCATCTTGGCTTAAAGAATTACAGCCTGAATTGGTGGAATTGGAAAGTGGTATTTATTATCATCCTAAAATTCCTGAAACCAATTTTATCTTACAAACCGAAATAGAACTAATCTGGAAAATAAAAGGAGAATTTAAAAAAGTACATTTCATAATTTTATTCCCGAATTTTCATGTTTTAAATGAAGCATATCAATTTCTCTCTTCTCAAGGAGCATTAGTTGAGGATGGGAGACCCAAAATTTACTTGTCGGCTGAAAATTTTATAATAGAAATAAAGAAAATTGATCCTTTAATTGAAATTATTCCTGCTCATATCTTCACACCTTACTTTGGTATATTAGGTGCAAAATGCAATTTTAGCTCTTTTAGAGAAGCCTTAGGGGAAGGACGACAATATATTAATGCCATTGAATCTGGATTAAGTGCCGATCCAATTTTAATTAGAAATCTATCCGAATTAGATGATTTAACTATAATTTCTAATTCAGATTGTCATTCAGTAAATTTCCATAGACTTGGCAGAGAAGCAACAAAATTACATATAACTAATAAATTAAATTACCAAGAAGTCATCAATTCCATTAGGTCTAATAAAGTAATTAAGACATATGAATTTAAACCTTCTGGAGGTAAATATTATTATGATGGACATCGAGGAGAAAGACATAAAGATGGAATAGATTATTTTTGCAGTCCCAGGCGAAA
>Ga0307445_10000307_pt1 | contig 25580 bp, 23 predicted proteins | sample SalMarSW160330MG_FD_202147 | JGI IMG/M metagenome (GOLD analysis project Ga0307445, IMG submission 202147) | Salt marsh sediment microbial communities from the Plum Island Ecosystem LTER, Massachusetts, United States - SW1603-30 | ecosystem: Environmental > Aquatic > Marine > Intertidal zone >... | reverse complement strand
TCAGGTTCAAAAGATTCAAGAACTAACTAATGAAGCTGAAGAACTTAAATCTGAAAAAGATGCTAACAAAGGATTAATTGATAAACTGCAGGAGAAAGACCAAAAATTAAAAGAATTAACGGAACAACTTCAATATTTAGATAAAGATACTGTTCAAAAATCGAAATTCGAGAAATTAGTAAATGAATTATCAGTAAAAGATAATATCATAACAGAAAAAGAAAAGATTATATTTCAAATGGAAAGCACAATTGAATCAGCAAATAAAAAAACGAAAGAAAATCAACAACAATTAGAAACGTTTAGTTTAGTTAAGAGAGATGTCGAGAAAAAAGAAGAGAGAATTAATACTTTAGTTCTTGAAGTTGAAAGATTAAATCAAAAAAACATAACTAATGCTGAATTCATTAGCAGTTTACAAGAAAAATTAGAAGTATCTCAAGAAAAATCTGGTAATCTTACAGGAAAATTTGAACTTGAAATGGCAAATTTGAGGGCTCTAATTGATGATAATAATACGGAGATCAGGGAATTGAGAGAAAATGATACGAAACTAAAAAATCAACTCTATGAAGCAGAACAGATTGAAGATAGACTATTATCTGAAATGCAAAACCTGAAGGATGAAAAGCTAAGGTTTGAATCAGAAATCAAGAAAAAAGATGAAGAAATTGTAGATTTAAAAAAACGAGTAAAAATTGCTCGAAGAGAATCTCAAAAATGACATATTTTAAATTATGTTCAAAAAGACGTGCCAATTTCATAACAAATTAACTATCCCTTCTTTCAGAGATCTACTTTTAAATCTCTTCTCTTTCTAAGAGTGGCTTTGAGAACTAGAGTTTCTATACGTTGTAAGGCAACTCTATCTTTTTTAGGAATGAGCTCATAAAGTTCCTCAAGATCCCTCAAGTTAAGAAGGCTAAAGAAATTATTCTTCAATAAATATCTATAAGCTTCAAAATCATCTTCTTTCAGATACATAATTATTTCATTTTTAATGGTTTTCTGGGCTCTATCAATTCCTCTTTCAATCAATTCTTTAAGAAGCGGATACCATAATCTTCTTTTCTCCATATGGGCGAATTCGACATTTTTATTAAGCCATTCATCAAAAATGACTTCCAATTCCTCATTAGAAAAAAGTTTTAGGTACTTCTCATTTAGGTAGAAGATAATGGTATTATAATTTTTTGATGCTAACCTTGTTGCAATGCTTTCTTTTAATCTGATAAGGGCCATTTTATCTCCTAGGAAAGCTATTTTCTTAAGTAAGGGGATAGATAAGCTGCTATGCAGAATTCTAAGATCATAGCCATTTTCATACCATGCTTGAAGATTAGAACAATGTCCGATAAATTCCGATTCGGGATCAATTAGATTATGCTCTCTTTCATGGAACTTATCGATTTCATTATAAATCTCAAAAGCTTCGTCAATTGAATCAAGGTGATCAAACTCATTAAAATCCTTTTGAGTAAGATTCAAGAGAAGATACTTGCATTGATGGAATGGAATCTCATCAATAAATATAATCGTTTCCCCTTTTATTAATTTTAACGTAAGATGCTCATTGATTTTAAATTCTCTCTCTTCAGGATAATTCGGTTCTTCTTTAGACTTAGGTTTCTCAATGTTGCGAATATATCTCATATCTGCTAATTTATCTTTAACTTGCATTGATTCCAGATTAAATGCATCAAGAAATTCTTGAATCTCATCTCCTTGGTCAACAGATACAATCTTGCAAAGATGAAAACCAACTTCTTTCATTAATTCTACCTGTAGCTCTCTTGCTACTCTTGAACTTATGAATCTTTTTTTTACTGTAGATTTCGCACCCTTCCAAATGAATATCCTTCGTAGATCTTCTCGAACAAGCACTAAGACTTGTTCTGGATTTAGAAATTGTGCTAAATTCGTCTTCGAGAAATTAAGTTCTTTCCGCTCCCCTGTATCCTCCAGTTCATAAACAAAAAAAGTCCTAAATTCAGTCATATCAAATTAAAAATTCTAATTTTACCATTCTTACGAATTTTCTAATATAAGATTGTTCTTTAATGAAAAATATGAATCTCATTGAAAAAAATTTTGGTTTAAAAATATAATCCAAACCACTCTACCCACATCAGCACAATCTGTATTTGTACTTTTTACTATAAACTACGTTTAAGACGTTTTAAACACCTTAAATCAATATTAAGTAATTAATTGACCATTTCTCAATCTAAAGAATGAAAATCGTAATATAACAATAATAAAAAATATTAAAGAAAAAAGTTATTACTTCTCTTAAATCATCGGAAATAGCCCAATCGTGCTATTTCTCCCTCCATTCTACTCCACACTGACCACATTTGTATTTCTTTCCATAAACTCGCGGATAGTCTAAAATCACGTTGCTCTTATCAGTACTCTCGTGGATACTCATTTTTTGTTCATTTCCGCACTTTGGACAAATCCGTCGACCCTCAGTTTTTTCAATCGTAAGCAATGAATCATCTATGGCTCCAGGTATTCCTGGTGATGCGCTTGAAGCACTTGTTGATTTTACATCTGCAATTTCTGCTTTTAAATCATCAGGAGTGATATCTTTGACTACTGATTTAAATTCCGGCTCTATAGCGTCAGCCATTATATCAGCAGCTGTATCTGGCTCTAATTCTGATTCTGCTCTTAATTGATAAGCATCCGATTCCTTGTAATTTTCGCCTTTCGCTAAAGCTGCAAGAAATTCAGCATCATCTCCTTCTTCGAAAATCGTTTCATTTTGAGAACCCGCTCTATCTGCATCAATTTGCCTTGCCCATTGTCCCGCTTTTACTTTTTCCTTGACATTACAAGCCTTCCCCTGCCAAATATAGACTTTATTTCCTAAGTCCAATACATAACTATCTTCAGTATCTAGACTCTCTTTTTTATAAGGAACTTGTACCATCTTCATGGAATTAATTCCCTCAAATTCCTCAGATGATACTCTATAAAGTACATTAATATGTTCTGCAAACTGAGCATAATCTCCTGTTACAACATCTTTTAACATAGTTTTAGCTAAATTTTTTTCCACAATCTTCATTGTGCCCATTTTATTTATTGCAGTCATAAAGTCGCTAGATTCATGATTTTGATCAACGGTGATTATTTTAGCAGCTCCGCCCCTTTGTTGATCTAAAGTCCTAGCTTCTGCTGCTCCGACAGTTTTTTCATCTACAGAGCATTTGGCTCCGATCCAAACGTATATAGTTTTATCATCATCGATGAGATAGACATCTCCCGTGGAAAAGATTGGTTTATTTACTTCTTGTAATTGCCCTTGATTGATCATATAAATTTTCATATTATTTCCCAATTAAATTTTAAAAGAAACTTACTTAGTATATAAAACTCAATCTTTTTAAATAATTAGAAATGAATAAGAAAAAATAATCTAGAAATCAGCTAACGCAGATTTTATTCTTTTAACTGTTTCGGGTATTTGAGTCAAATCTATTGAACAATAAGCGATCCGTACTCCATTTACATTTTCACTTGGGGTTTCAATTGGAATGACTCCTACCTTATACTTTGTTAATAATAATTCAGCAAATTCACTGGCTTTCATATGATTAGGATTAAGATTAATAAATGTAAAAAAGCCTCCTGAATTAGGATCCACGGATATATTAGGGTTTTTAATTTTTTTTAGTTCAGAATTGAGTTTTATATATCTTTCCTTGAGAAGACGTTGGATTGGTTCGCGCATCTTAAGAATTTCTTCTATTCCTTTTGTATTGAATAAACTAATCATTACCGCTTGATAAAAATGATTACAATTCGATATAGTACTCCTAATTAAGCCAGATAATTTATTATCTATCTCATTTTTAAGCGTTTCCAATTCTTTATCATTTTTGGTCCATGTAGGTTTTAATCCAATTGTAATAAATCCAATTCGTGCACCATATAAAAGTAATTCCTTTGTTGCCCCATCTAATTTAATTGGGATGATATCTTCCTCTAAATCCTGCAGATCATAGAATATTGACCTGTTAATTGCATTATCATCATATATATAAGGTTCATAAGCATCATCGATCATAACAAGTATTGGTTTTTTTACTTCTTTTTGTTTCGCTTTAAGTAGGTCAATAAGTTTTAAAGATCCTTCTTTTGTGGGCACATAACCCGTAGGATTATTGGGAAAATTAAGAATGATTAGAACTTTATCTTGAACAACAGCAACCTCATCAATTGCTCCTTCTAACCCTTCGAAGTTGAATTGTTGATCTTTAAAATAATTAAAAGACTTAATTTTTGCCCCTAAAACCCTTTTTATTATATTATCGTAGTTCCCCCAGCGTTTGTTTGGTGTTATGATAAATTCATTAGCATTTAATAACAATGAGCTAATTAAAAAAATACCATTTGTTACTCCCGTTGTTATTATCGGCGTGGTAATGTATTTCTTAAGCTTATCTAGTTTTTCATTATCTTCTTTTTCATTCAGCAAGGATTTATAGATGATCCAATTTTTCCAAAGATCTCTTAATTCTGATATGCCTGCTATTGCTGTGTAGGGGACTAAATCATTTATTTCTAAATTTTTAAAATATGCATTTATTCCGTCAAGATAGCAAGGAAACCATTCCGACTTACCCTCTTTAATGAAGTCATACTCATGAGCGTACGCAGTACCTATCGTACCATTCAATTCTGCCTCTTTTTTTGCTCTTCCCGACCAATAGAAGACTCCTTGTGGTAAGGATATTCTCTTTCCAAGTTCCGAAAATGCGGAATAAAGAGGTGTGTTTTCCAATATTTTAGAATCCATATCATCAATAAAAATTTTTGATGTAATAAACATTTTTATAACCAATTTGTCATTCTCTATTTTTACATCAGATAATTCATGAAATAAATATTTAAGTATCAAAATCTTAATATGAAACTATGAGTACGGAAAAGAATTCAGAAGAAGAGAAGAAAATTGAAGACCTTTCAAAACTTAAAAATCTATTTATGCAAGGTTGGAATGGTTTTGTATCTGAAATAAAGGATGGTTTGGCAAATGTTCAACAATCAATGGAAGACGCATCAAATAGAAATCAAGAATCAATGAATAAGAATAGAGAAAATGTGGAGAAATTTTTTAACGATATTAAACAATCCACTGAAAAGAATTTAGCCCAATTAACAGAAGATATTCAAAATTCTCACTTAAAAAATAAAGAAAATTGGGAACAGAATACAGAAAAAATTGCTAATTTTTTTAAAACCTCCCAACAGCAATGGAATGATCAAATAAATATATGGAATGAGGGAATTCAACGAAAACAAAACGAAACTGCTGATGAATGGGAAGCACGAAGGATAAAATTCGCAGATGATTTTAATAATTGGAAGGATAAATCCAAGCGTGATTGGGAAAAAGGACTTAAAACTTTTCGTAGAGAGATGATAAAAGGTTCGTACATGTTTCTTGTTTTTATGGCTCCAATTCTCGTGGTTTTAATTATAGTTGTCTGGTTAATTACTTGGGCGATGAACGGTTTTAATTAATAATATTTAGATTACAACGCAGTATAATGTTTGAAATTTTTCTCTTTTCTTTTTTAGTTGCATTAACAGGTGCATTATCTCCAGGCCCCTTACTTACTTTTACAATATATAAATCTTTAAAACAAAAAAGAGGGTATTTAGCGGGAGTAAACATAATTTTGGGACATGCTACAATAGAGCTCACATTAATAATCGTATTACTTGCTGGAGCATCTTTATTTTTCCAGAATATCTTATTCTTAACTACAATTGGAATAATTGGAGGAATTTTTTTGGTAGTATATGGTTTTTTGGTTATTAAAGATGTGTTTAAGACCAAAATTAACATTGAATTTGATAATAGTCAACAGATAAAGGGATTTAAGGGAAATAGTTTTCTCGGTGGTATTGTAGTTAGTCTTTCAAATCCTTATTGGGAATTCTGGTGGGCTGTCATCGGTTTAGGGTTTCTTATATCTTATAATGTAAGTTTTGCCAATCCTCTTGGATTGTTGTTATTCTTTTTGGGACATGAATTAGGAGACGCAGCGTGGTATCTTCCAATTTCTACCATTGCCTATTTTGGTGGAAAATCCTTAAACCCTAAAATCTTTAAATATATTTTGTTAGCATGTGGTGCTTTTATGGTTAGTTTTGGTATATATATGGTAATAAATATTATTATTAGTCCTCCAAATTTTTGAAAAGAATTTAACTCATAATATGCTCGTAATATCCTCATATCACAATGAAATAATAATTTTTTAAAATCTTCTTTTGTTAATAACAAATTTCGAAGTTTGAAAGTAATAGAGGTATAATATTCTTTTTTATCAGCTCTATTTACTTGTGTACTATTAAGGTTATAAATTGAAATGATAATGACGGAAAAACGATTAATGAAATGTCCCGTGTGTGATAACAAGTTTATTCCCAGAACTTTTTATCCGGAAGATTCAATTTTTTCTAGTTCCGATGGAAAAAAATTAGCATCAGGTTTTAATGGATATATTAATGTGGGTGGTAAACCCCCGGAAATGATACTCGGTTCTTGGGTGACTTATTGCCCGAAATGTAATTACATCATGAAATTCGTAAAAGAAATTGTAAGAAAAGAAAAAATACAGACACACGGAATTAAAGGTACAGAATTGACAGAAAAATTGAATCCGTATTACTTTGGTTTTGAATTCGGAGATTATTCACAATATCTTAAAGAAATAATAAGTAAAGTTGAGAAAGAGATTGAAGTTAAAATGAAAGATATAAATATAGAAACGTGGGAAAATTTATACACGTTAAATGATAACTTCAAATTTCTCGTAAGATTTTTTAATAATTTAAAAGACTACTGCGATAAAACGTTAAAGATCAATAACAATACCGATATGCCAAATAAAATTAAAAAGTTGCAGCTTCCTAAAGATGTTGAACTCTCATTATTACAGCTAAACAATATTAAAGATGCGATTATTAAAGGTGAATACGATCTGTCGAGTGAGGAAGAAGACATGATAAACCACATTTTAGTAAAATTTGTCTTTTACCTAGTTGAATCGCATATTAAACCTCTTATCAATGAAGAGCAACTGAAAGATGGCTTTGAATTTATAAGCATGAAGGATCTTGAAGAGGAAATTAGAATCTACTTAGCAACATACTTATATTCTACGTTTAATAGTGATCCAACTTCGAGCAAGCAAATCAAAACATTTTTAGAGAATATTTTTTAATCTATCCTCTCTCTTTTCAACTTTTTAATCTATATCAAACATACCTGAATAAGGTTCGAGAAAATGATTCTGACACATGGGACATGAATTATATTTTGAGAGCCATGCTGCTACACAAAGATAATGATATGTACTTCCACAAAACGGACAAGTAATAAGTTTATCTTTAGCAAAATTAATAAATTGGTGACAAACAGTGCACTGCACATCTGAAACTGCAATCCCTTGCTTTGTTTTAACTTTATTAGATAAAATTTCCTCAACCTTAGCTAATTCCACTTGATATAGTCCTAAACTTGAAGTTAAGTTGTTTAATTTTGCATTTAATTCTGTAATCCTTTCTCTTAATTCATCCTCTGTCAATTTTTCAGCGAGAAATGAAGATAAGGCAAAATTTATGGGCAAACCCTCAAAATTTTCAGATTGTTTAGTAATTTCAGTGATTTCCGCAAACAAAATAGATTCTTCATCAATTAAATCTTTAAAACTTTTAAATATTTTATTCAATAAAATAGTGAGTAGGAAGGTCAATTGTTGTTTTTTTCTATAAAAATTGTCCTCCCAATGTTTAATAAGTTGATATGTATCGATATTTCGAAACTTATTTCTATCTATCTTCTCATAGATTTGGGATTTGATAATTTCGATTTTTGTCTTGTAGTCTCTTAATATTTCTTTTATTTTCTTAAGCTGGGGTAATTCTTCCCTAATTATGACAGAAGTCTTATCCTCATAATCACTCATCATGGCATTAACTTCCAGTATCTTGGAATCAACAAATGTTCTTAATTCAACACGCAATCCCTCATCTTTTACACTTGTAAGATATGTCTGATATTCTTCTTTTCTACGTAATAATTCATCATTTAATCGTGATAATGTTTTTTTTAAGGTTTCTGTAATATTTTCATACGGTTTCAGGTATTTGTCAAATCTTAATACCCAGGTATCTATCTCATCAATATTTGACGATATTGCATCTACTTTTTCTCTATAAGAATTAATTATTTTCACAAACTCATCTGTCGAAGTACCCTCAATTTGATTTAAGAGATTTTGAAGTTTTTTATCTATTGATAAAAAATAATATTCAATCAATTTTGGTAGAAATTCAGAAAATTTTTGTTGAGTTAATGATTCAAAATTAAAATCTTGTTTTTCCTCAAGTCTGTGTTTTTCATCATATTGTTTAACTTCATTAATGAGTCCTTCTAATTTATCCTCGATTAAAGAGACTATGAAAGGGCGCGTTTTATCTTTTAGATTTTGCACCACCTCCTTTCTTTCCAGTATGTTTATAAATTCTTCACTGGAATAATCTGCAAAGACATTATTTTTATACATCAAATAGATAAGATCCGAATAGACTAATTCGTGATTCTGGTGATTTTCAATAAAATATTGAAAGAGTTCATTGAAATGAAAAGTAGGTAACGGTTCAGATCCTTTTTTCTTAACTTTTATAGGATCTGATTCAGATAGAGATCGTAAAAATTCAAGGGAACCCTTAATTTCATCCCATTTTTTCAATTCTAAGATTGATTCATTAAATTGAAATCCTAAATTTTTAATCTTACTTGCTTGAATCCATAAGAATATCTCATCATCATATTGTTTTTCCACTTTATAGATAATCTTCTCAAGATATTGCCTTATCATATCACATTTTTTAAGCATTTCTGTGATAATTGTGAGGAAATCATCAAGAAATTTATTCTTCTTTAAAATTCTCTTTATGTTCCTACCATTAGCGGTGAGATTTGTTAAGTTTTGAGAAATAATTTTAAGTTCTTTTACAAGTTCAGATTTTAAATTATAGTAAAGATTCTTTGAACTTCTGAGTAAATAATCATCAACAAATTGTTCTATTTGAGTAAGATATTCCTGATAAAACTCCTGGTGTTGTAGATGGAAATATTTCTTGAGGTAATCATTGATTTCACTTTCCTCCACGTTTTCTTCCATAAATCGCGATAACTTCCTTTTTACATCAAGAATCTCATCTATAGTAAAACCTTTTATCTCTCTGGTATCATTAAACTTATTATTGAAAAGTAACATTGAAATGCACTTTAATCTCTTTCTTATTGCATGAAAATATTATCAATGATCCATTAAATTTTTTGTTAAAATTATTACTAAGGAGACAAAATATCCATTTTTATTATGATATCGAATCATATTTAAAATTTGGAAATAAAAAGGTGTAAATTTTATTCTCCTAACTCATCAATCTCAATCGTTTTTTCTTGAGCACCGCTTTTGGTTATGATGAGTAAATCAATTCCGTTACCGGACATGGCATCTCTTTTTATAGCATTACTTATAGCTTTTACAACAAGTGCTTCTCCAGCTTTAATTGTCATATTCGGTTTGTATTCTGCTTCTAATATTCCAATAGATAATAACATTCCTGTTCCTGTTGTTCCATAATCATCAGGCATCAAAGAACCAAGAGCATCCAAAGTATATAATTGCGGACCATCATCATCTAATCCTGCAACAACTAAATTTGTATATAATGGAGCTTGTTTTCGTGAATATAAGAAGTTTGAAATCAATTTAGCTAAACTTTTTGTCGTGATCTGTTTCCCCGCATCAAGTTCATAAAGATTTGCTTGAGCTTGAAGGATTTTAACTAAAATTTGGAAATCTCCAATTAGCCCATATGCGGCTACTCCAATATTTTCAGTAATCTTAAAAACCTTCCTTGTTGCTTTATTTGTAACTGTATAACCCCAAGTTGCCCTGCGATCATTTCCAAGAATAACTCCATCCTTACATTTAATAGCAACGCCACAACTTCCTGGTACCATTATCTGCTGAGACATTTTTATCTCTAATAAATTTTGTTTTATAGTTTTAAAGTACTATTTAGTATTAAATTAATGGGAATTAATAATTTTTTGTTTTAAATTATAATATTTTACTGATTAAACTGAAAAATCACGTTAACGTATCATCATCATATATTGAAGTAGTCTTTAAAATCTTGATATAATGAAAAATCAGCAGTATTCTGTCAATTTTTACCAATTATTTACTTTATGACTAAGTTGTGATGATCACTAAATTGATCCCATGACATTTACCCATGATAAAGTCACTTGATAATATTTTTTTTAATTTCCCTTTACCCCATAATAAAACTAAATTAAATGCCCATTTCTTCAACATAACCCTTTGAATTACTTTGATACTAAAAAATTAAGTTCAACTTTTTCGTGTGATCAATCATCCGATGATCATAGATGTTTACTCTTCAATCAAAACATAAAGTTTTTGTCGTGATTTTTTGTTGATTTAATCCCCCATCTTCTTCTCATATTGCCAAAAGATTTAAATAATCATTCGGATATAATATTAACTAAGAAACTCTATTAATAAACAAAAAAAAAGTAAAAATACACGAATTAAAAATTTTTAATTGTGGAGGAATAAGACCATGGCTAAAAAGAAACATAGATCAAGAATCCTTTCGATTCTGAGTGTAGTTTTGCCTGGTCGCCAATAAGGAGATTAATGAAGCAGCAAGGTGCAAGCATCGTAGCAAGAAACGCAGTAGATCTTTTAATTGACCATCTCGAAAAGACTGCAACTGGTTTAACTGAACAAGCTCGCGCTTTTACCATGCATGCTAATCGTAAAAAAATTACCAAAAACGATCTCCTATTGTCGATCAAGTATAAATAACTATAAGATAAAGTTCTGCTAATTACAAATCCAATCTTTTTTTCCTTTTTTTATATCTAAATTTGTTTAAAATACGATGTTAGTTTCATTTCTGTTGATTAAATACAAATAAAGCATGTATCATCAGTCCATTTGGACAAAAAAATTGTTTTCTTTTTTTTTTATTACTTCTTTATTTTAACAAAATTATGCTTTACAGAATTCAAAATTAATGTTCTAAATACCATAAAAATGAAAAACGACGCGCAACCGATATCTACATTAATAAGGAGTTATTTCGACGATCTAAATACCTCTTATTAAAGATTCTATTCAATATATCCTCGAAATAGTCCTTCAAAATCTATAGAGATCGTTTATAAATTCGACTTTCTTATCATTACTTGGGTTTTGTAATCTATAATCATGTCAAGTTTTAAACTCAAAATAATTCTAACTGGCGCAGCGGCAGTCGGTAAGACAGAGTTGGTTCAAAGATTCATCAAAAATCGTTTTGCAGCCAATTATAAATTGACCGTAGGCGTTGATATATTAACTAAGGATGTAGAATTTAGATCGGGTGAAATAGCAACTCTCTCAATATGGGATATTGGAGGCCAGCAAAGATTTGAGTTTATTCGAAGTACATTTTACAAAGGAGCTGCAGGGGCAATGTTAGTCTTTGATTTAACTCGTGAACAAACGTATGTAGAAACTCGCAAGTGGTTATCTGAAATTAAGCAATCAGCGGGAGAAAACATACCGTTTGTTTTGATCGGTAACAATGTAGATTTAGTAGAGGATGTGGGTGTGGTCATAGATCGTGAAGAAGCCAGAAGGTTCGCTGAAAGTGAAGGAAGCATTTACATTGAAACATCATCGAAGACGGGGAAACACGTCGATGAATCTTTTACGGAGTTAACTCGACGGATTATTGATTCTCGATCTCAATAATATTTATGTATTAAATCCGTATTTACGTTCTTGTTAATAAGTTATTGATCATCGATCGATAAAATTTTTTTTCTTCCTTTTTCTTAAATTTCGTATATAAAAATTTAAATTTAGAGATTTAATTAATTTAATTAGCATTCTACAAAAATAATAAATGAAATAATCGCAATTTCTCATGCTAGCGGTCGATGATAGAGGAAGACGATTCGATATTTATTTTGATTGCATTTTTGGGGGTTCTATTTCAACAATAGCAATTATAATAATTATCGTATATGCTAATCAAAATGTGAATCAAGATCCTATAGTTTTTTATGGTGGCCTAGGATTTTGGAATTTTATACTTATTGGTTCAATATTCCTGATATATGTGGGCATACATACATATTTTTTGAAGAAAAAGTATCCTGAAGGAATCCCAACTAAAAAACCGGTAAGGGCTCTAATAATTTAATAATTTTAACGATTTATTTATTATACTTCCCCCTTGATGGGGTTTGATATTTCCTTCATTAATCACTTGATAATCATTATTTATAAGCTTTAGAATTCTTGAATTCGTAACCGAAACATATTTTTTCATATCATTCTTTTCAATTCATATTACTTAAAATAACATAATGAATAATTATGGCAGATAAAACCAATTCAGAAGCTGGGAAACCAGTAAATGGGAAGGCAAAAGAGATATTGTTTCAATCCATGGAGCTTATTATGAAGAATCTTCAAGAAAATATGGAACATCTCATGAAACCAAAACATTTCGAGCATACCCAACATTTTATTGAATTAGTATATGATGGTTTAAAAAATAAGAGGAAATTCTTTTTATTAGCATCAGGACGTTCCGCTTTCATTCTGCAGTGCTTTGCTACCCGATTAGTGCATTTAGGTGCTGAAGTTTATATGGTTACTAATTTAGCGAGCATGCCTGCTTTAACGAAAGATGATCTACTGATCGTTTTATCAGGATCGGGAACAACTACAATCGTTGTAAGCTTGCTAAAGAATTACGTGAATACTATAAAACCTTATGGGATCATAACCATAACTTCCCATCCAGAAACCATAATTGGGAGAGTCGGAGATGTTACCATTAAACTGAAAGGGCGTACTAAGAACGATTTGACAGATCGCCACGATGATACTGCATTGCTAACTCCCGAAGGAACAGCTTTTGAGCAAGTTGCTTTTACATATTTAGATGCGATTATTGCTGAGTTAGCAATTAAATTAGGTAGAACCAACGAAGATTTGCTTAAAAAACATTCCGAGTCCATTTGAGTCTTTCTCATTCAATGCCAAATTTAATAATATTTTATCACCTACTGTTTTTTGTGCCCATTTATAGTTCTTCTATGAGATTTTTATAAAAAGACGATGAATAGAGGTCTCCAAATGGGCATACATCAATATTAAAGAGAATGTCTAAGAGTAAATTTCAAGATCCAAAAAGAAGATAAAATAGTTTCTTACCTAACTACAAATTTATTGCTCCAATTGCTCCAGCAAATATGGAATGATTAAGGAATATCGCCTTTTTCTTGTTAATTGAGCACAATAGCGTGAGAATTTGTTTTAATGGTCTGTTATTAGAAACAAAACCTCCACAAAAGATTAAATACTTTACATCATAATTTTTAGCTTTTTCAATTGCTATAGTTCCAATATTTTCTCCAATCATGCAGATAAGTGAATTTAGGAGATCTCCATCACTATATTTTTCTACTTTATTCCTTGAGTTTATTTTTCCTAAAGAAGCTGCGGTAAATTGACGAAATATTGCATCTATTCTCTGATCTTGAGGGGAATATATATCTGCAACTTTTAAATCAACATTATAACGATCTCCTTGTTGTGCTATCTCTACTGCTTCATTAAAATTAGTAAAATTATATAATAATTTGATTAAAGCCATGAAAAATCCTCCTCCAAGTGCTGATCCTCCGATATGTTCGTAACCCTCTTTTTTTAGAATCATTGATGATCCTGTGCCAATTGTGATTATAAGAGACGTAGTTAAACTTTTTGATTTATTTATATTAAAAAGAGTGTCAATTCCATTAATATTAGCTTCAAATTCGTTAAATAGGTTTGATATAAAGTCTTTAGAAAGTTGCTCCTGGAAGTAATATGCTTTTCCTCCAGTTAAATTTAATTTCATATTGGTTAGGTTGTTATCTACTAAATACTTGTTAATATATTCATAATCATCATAAGTAGGATGAATTATTAGGTATAGATCATCTTCATATAAATATGCAATTTTTGTAAGACTCTGCCCCAAATCAATCCCAATCACATTCTGGGGAATTTTTCTTAAGTTTGGTTCATCTTGGAGTTTTATCGAATAAGTAGTAAAAATCTTGATCACTTTCTAAAAAATTTAATTAAGATTTATTTAATTATTTCATTTATTCAATTTAATCTATTTCATATTTTTCAGAATTATGAAAAAACAAGAAACGGATGTAGTTAATGTAGCAATAGCAAAAGCAGATACTCCCATTAACACTTATAATATGATTATCACCTTATTAGGTGAAATGGAACACTATGTTTCAAAAAATGATAGAATCCTTATTAAGATTAATTTAAATACACCTAATGGATTCCCCGTGAATACAAGCTTAGTCTTGATAAAGTCAATCATAAAATCTTGTAAGAAAGCAGGAGCAAGTGAAATTTCATTAGTAAGTTACTCTAATATGGGAGTAAAAATAAGGAATATAGACAATCTATTAAAGATCAACGAAATAGTAAATCCATTAGGCGCTCAATTACAATTTTTAGAAGATGGTTTAGAATTACTTGATCTCCTTCAAAATTATGATAAATTTTTTGTTATTAATCAAGTAAATGTTGATCCCTTATTCGATTTTACGCTCTCTATGATGAACTCAACTAAAATTAACACATTAAATTCCCAAGATTTAATGAGACAAGATTTGGAAAGTGAATTTTATATGAAAGAGATGGTCTCAAAATTATTAAGCTTATATGAACAACGGAAACCAGATTTAACCATCAATGATCTTTATCATGTGATGGAAGGAGCAGGACCTAATATTTATAAAGATTCCAAATTAATCGAGACTAAGATGATGGTTGGTGGCACTGATTCAATTGCAGTAGATTTGATCACTTTAGAACTATTAAATATAGATCCTCTTGGAAATTCCTTAATTCTTGGTGCTCGTGAAAAAAATATCGGTATTACAAATATAAATAATATTAACATCATTGGTGAAGATCTTGAAAAATCCAAGGTTAATATTAATTATTGTAAAAAGAATTTAGAGGATATCACTATTCATAATTGTAACATTAAAACGGGTTCAACTTGTTCTGGGTGTTACCACGTAGCATATCATTTATTGAACATTATGAGAACATACATGACTAAAGATTTAAAATATGTAGCCGCTCAATCTGTTTTAATTGGTAAAAACCCTCCAGAACCAGATTTTAAAAAAGATGTTGTCTTATTTGGTAATTGTGCTATTAAAAGTACAAAAAATTCAAGTTTTAGAACAATTATTACCTCCAAGGAAGTAATTCCGTTAACTAATAAAATTAAATCAATTTTTAATAAAAAAGAACCCATTAAAAAACTAAAAACTTTCGAAAAAGCAAACAAGCAGATTCTAAACCTACCCGGATGTCCTCCGAATTTAAATTCAAGCATCAATTTAATCTCAAATTACCATGGAAAACAGCAAGTTCCCAATTTATATTTATACCATAATCTCATAGAAACATATAACTCAATAAACAATAAGAAAGCGAACAAGGGAGGTATTTAAACAATGATCAATCGCTTTTTCAAAGATAACTCGGAAAAAATTTTAAGGTTTAATTCAAATGTAGAAATTAATGATAAACCAGAACTCTTAAAAGAATTTGTAAGGATACCTCTGACCCCAATTCAAATAGATGCTTTTCTTCTTTACAAGTTGACAGAATTAATATATCCTAAATTCATTTATGATCAACAAAATATTGTAGACATTATCATTTCTGATTTTAACATTGATAATATTGTTTTGGAAAGTAATGTTTATGAAACTAAAATAGCGGGAATACTTAAAAAAGGGATCTATTTACCGAAAAATTCAATTTCTATAACAAGAAAAGACTTAGAAAATATTGAAGGCTTGTTTAAAAAGATCCAAGATGTAATTATTAAAGAAAACGGGATTAAAGTCATGTCCATATGCATTTTTAAAAAACGGGGCATCGATTTAATAAGTACACATTGTGAAAATCTGAAAAAATTATCCTTTAATGGATTTATGAGTAGTTTGTTAGATTTAGTACAAAAATGCATAGAAAAAGGACTCATTATTCTATATCCAGAACCCGAGTTCTTACGATTTATGAGAGAGTTAGTTTCAATATTCCAAGATGTAAAATTTTCCAGTATTTATAATTTGATAAATAATTTGTGCCCCTCCTATAAACATGCCATAAAGTTCAATTCTAAAAGCATAACCTTTACATTACAAGTTGAAAAGGGAGATCATGATAACGTAGTCAAATTTATTCAATCTGAGTTAACTCCCAATGAATTAGAAGAATTTATGTTGCCAAAATTGAGAGAGGATTATAAACTTGAAAGTGTAATTTCTTTAGATTTGGATGCCGCAATTAGTTTTTTAAGTGAAATTTTTGAACTGAAAGTTCCTATAATAGCTGATCAATTGAAACTTCTACTACAAAAATTTTTGTTTGGTTTAAGAAGTATCGAAATCTATTGGAAGATGTATCCTCGTCCGAAGATATATAACGTGTTAATTAGATATATATTAAGATTAATTGGATTTAATGTTAATCTAAGAAAGCTTTCTCATTGGAATCTTCCCGAGTTTATCATTAATCTCTTTAATTCTAACTTTGGATTAAATTCAAAAATATTAATACTTTTAACCAATAACAGTCATAATAGAATCCAAAATGCTCTTCAGCTTCAATTTTTAAATGGTTCCTTGGTAAAAATATCCGCTGTTGATAAAACCAATGTATTTGATAATAATTTTGATTTAAAAGAAATTTATTCACAATTAGTAGAATCTATGGAATATTTAGATTTTATATTTAAAATAGACATCGATTTAATTAAAGAATTTATAGAGAAATATATTTTTAAAATTTATGCTGTAACACCACTCAAACAATATAAAGTTTTAAAAATGGCTAAAAAATCCAAATACCTTGAAATGTATCCAAGTATACCTGCTTATGAGCTGTTTAAATCAAAAAGCTTATTTTCCTTATTGAAATTATTACTCCCTATTATCATTGACAAACATGAATTTTAAGGATTTATATAAATCCTTTTTTCATTAACAACTCCGCATTTAAAATTGCACCCCCCGCGGCGCCTCGAATTGTATTGTGACTTAAAGCAACGAACTTATAATCAAGTACTTGATCCTTTCTTAGTCTACCAACAGTAACTGCCATTCCTTTATCATTATCGCGATCTTTTTTGGGTTGAGGACGGTTTTCATTCTCTAAATATATAATTGGCTGTTTTGGAGCATAAGGAAGTGATAGTTCTTGTGGAATTGCACGGAACGATCGCCAAATATCTATAATTTCATCTTTAGAAGGTATTTTTTCCTGGAATTTAATATTAACACAAGCTGTATGTCCATCTATTACCGGTACTCTAGTACAAGTAGCACTTATTTTGATTGAATCGTTATTAATTATCCCATTTTCTCCGATACTCCCTAAAATCTTTAAGGGTTCCAATTCTGATTTTTCTTCTTCACCCCCAATGAATGGTACTATGTTATCAATCATGTCTAATGAAGCGACTCCCGGATATCCAGCTCCAGAAACCGCTTGAAGCGTGGAAACTATCAATTTATTGACTTTATATCCTGCTTTTTGCAGTGAATAGATTGGGGTCATGAAACTTTGTATGGAACAATTAGGTTTTACAGCCACAAACCCTTTTGAAAAACCTCTATTTTGTTGTTGGATTGGAATAATATTAATATGGTCAGGATTTATTTCAGGGATTATCATTGGCACATCAGCAGTCCATCTATGAGCAGAATTGTTACTGATTACCGGAATTCCTTTTCGAGCATAATTGAATTCTAATTCCTTAACATCTTCCTTGCTAGGTAAATTTATTGCGGAGAACACGAACTTTATCTGGGGATCTAACGAATCAATATCATGAACATCTCGTACTATTAAATTCGTAATATTCTCTGGAATATTAGTTGACATCTGCCATTTATTCCTTACAGCGTCTGTATATGTTTTTCCCGCAGATCTTGAAGATGCCGCAACATCCATAACCTGAAACCATGGATGATTCCTTAGGAGTTTAATATAATTTTGCCCCACAACTCCAGTTGCACCAATAATTCCAACCATTAATTTTTCAAGCATTTATTTAGATTTTGGAAATTTATAACTTGTTTTTTTTGATTTATATAAAAGGAAATATGTAAGAAAATTTAATAAATTAGATAATAACAATTACTTTAAAAAATATTACTTAGTTTATTGTATACATCCTAAGACTTACCTTACGGTTTATATTATAACAAATATAATTAGATATCAAGGAAACAAAGTTTAAGATGTCTTTTTCATTTTAGTTATTGAAAAACCTGATGTGAAAATATGTCATTTATGATGAAATTGGCTTATATATTTGTCCCTTTTATCAGATTGATTAATTTAATCAAAAGAACAGTTTCTCCGCCCATTAAACGTTATTTTGCACCGAAAATATCAGATCATACTTACGAGCTTGGTGCTTGGAATAATAATGCTACTATCCAAACAAGATACGGTCTTTTAACTGGTTTTTCGGATAAAAATACCTGGTGTTGGAAGGGGATTCCCTATGCGACTCCTCCAGTAGGGAAACTACGGTGGAAAGCACCACGCAGCCCTGTTCCTTGGTCCGGAACGCGCAAAACAAAAAAATTTGGGAATTCCGCATCGCAAGTAATGCCTATACTAGGTTCAATTGGTTCAGAAGATTGTCTCTACCTTAACATCTGGCGACCTAAAAGTTCAGAAACAGAGTTACCTGTTTATTTATATATCCACGGGGGAGGTAACTCAATAGGAACGGCTGCTACGACCGAATACTATGGTAATGCGGTAGTTGGGAAGTCAAACTTGTTATACATCTCTGTTAACTACCGTCTAGGGGCAATGGGATGGTTCATCCACTCTGCTGTAACAGAAGGTGGTTCTTCAGAAGACCAAAGCGGGAACTTTGGTACTCTTGATCTGATAAAATCCTTGGAGTGGGTACAAGAAAACATCAGAGCATTTGGTGGTGATCCAAACAATGTAACAATTGCAGGTGAATCTGGTGGAGCTTTTAACGTACTCTCACTCCTTGTTTCTCCCGCAGCAAAAGGACTGTTCCACCATGCTATTTCAGAGAGTGGCCTTTCGCTCCTATGGAGCACTAATGATGCTATAATCCAAAGTAACAAACTTCTTGTATCTCTCCTCATTAAGGAGCGAAAAGCTGGGAATGAAGAAGAAGCGGAACATCTCATCAGCAAGATGAAAGACGATGAAATTAATGAGTATCTCCGTTCGAAATCAGCGTTTAAAATCATGAAAAACATTCCTACTATAGATTTTGGAATGGCAGATTGGCACACGATCTTCACCGATGGGGTTGTGCTGCCTGAAGAAGGGTACGACATATTTTCATCTGGAGAGTGGTCAAACGAGGTACCTTTAATTATTGGTTGTACTAAGGACGAAATGAAGCTCTTTGGTCATTTTAGAAAAAATCCTTCATTAAATTCACGAGAATATGATTTGATATGGGGATACTATTCATTATTATGGCGTGCAAATGGCGTCGATTTTATAGCAGAAAAAATTACTTCTAATAGCGATGTACCTGTTTATGCTTACCGATTTGACTGGGGAAGCCTTGATAGCAATGGTTTAAGCGTTCTGCCAAGAAATAAGGGACAAGAATTTGGGGCTCATCATAGTGCAGAAGTACCTTTCTTTTTAGGTATGGGAGCTGGTGAAATTGCCATGTTAATAGGAAGAACCCATACAAAGCATAACTATCTAGGTCGCGAAAGACTAACTAACTTATGCATGAGCTATCTAGCCAATTTTGCAAAGAATGGGAATCCTAACGGAGAAATGGTCCCTCATTGGCCTGCTTGGGATAACACTAAAGGAAAAGAAAAGATTCTTGTCCTTGACGCGGGAATTAACGATTTAAAGCTTTCTTTTCTGAGCGAGATGATCAATGTCCGAAGTGTTCTAGATCTTATCAATTCTGAACTCAAAGAACCTGAACGGGGTAAATTACTGGCGATTCTCGATGGTTTCATACCTTTAGACTAAGCTTTTTGACTAAATCAGGGCTTAATGTATCTTTTGGTAAAAAGGTGATAATTCTTCTTGAAACTGAGAGATTCCATATGTTGTTTTAATTATTAAAAAAGAAGGATCTAAATGGAAGTATATTAATAATGATTAATATTAGTTTAATGAATAATTTTATTATCTTTTTTAAGAATAATTAATAGTAATTACTATGAATGACCCTTTAATAAAAGAAGCTGAAAAACTAGAAGAACATTCAAAATTACAGCTTAAATTAAAGAATTACGATTCTGCAATTACATCTTTATTAGAAGCAAAAGAACTTTATACTCGTTTAGGATTAACTGGACAAGTTGGGATTGTTATTAAAGAAATAGTTCGAATAAAGAACTTGAAACGTACCAGTCCCGCAAGAGACACGAAGTTAGAAGTTCTTGAAGAACAAGAAGATTTAGAAATTGATGAGGATTTAAAAACTATTGAATATTCAGAAAAAAATGGATATGATATATTGGATAAAGCACGAGAGCTCGCAATACAAGAAAAATATGATGAAGCGTTAAAACTATTCGATCAAGCTTATAGTCTTTTCAAAAAAATAAATTATGATTTCGAAAGCAATCAAATTCTATTACAAATTAATGAAATCAAGGAACATTTACGATGGAAACAATCTGGGAAAGGATTAAAGAATAGAGTAAATATAAAGGATATAGTTACTTTAGCATCTGCAGAAAGAAGAAGAAATAAGCTTCAAAAGCAAATTGAAGCGCCTAGAAGTCCAATTACTACAAAGAATCCCATAACCCCTCATATTGAGAAAGAAAGTATTGAAACAAGGTATCCCAAATTATACCAACAGCAAATTCAAGACCAAAAGAAAGAGTATGATGAAAAAAAATTTCAAGGGAATATTTTAAAGGAAAATGACAATTTACGCAAACAACAAATTGAAGAAAGAAGAAATCGCGTAAAATTACTGCAAGAGAAAAAGAAAAAAGAAGAAAATCTTCTCAAAGAAGCTGAAGATTTGTTATCTGATGGAAATCGAGCATTAATGAGTAAAGATTATGATGGTGCAACATCTTTATACCAACAAGCTATTAAAATCTTTAATCAGATGGGTTGGTTGAATCAAACGCGTACACTACAAAAAGAACTTAGGAACATCGAATTATATAAAAAAGAAGAACAGAGAAAAATTACACAAAAAATCCTAATAAAAGAGAAGGATGATCAGGAATTTCAAAAACGAGTTGAAACCATAACTAGTGAAAAACAGAGAGTTGAGGAAAAGAAATTGCAACAACAAGTTGTTTTACCTCCTTTGATAAGGAATAAGTTAGAGAAAATAAATTTGGCAAAAATAAAAGCAGAGAAAGAAGAAAAAATGGGGAAATTTGAAAGAGTAATTTCTCGATTTCAATTCATCTTAGAGGAGTTAAAATCTATTCCTATTGATGTAATTGATCTAAGCAGTGAGATTACTGCAACAGAGCAAAAATTGATGGAATTAAAAGAGAAAAAGTAATATCGAATCAATCTTTATTTTTTATAAATATATAATTATTCACATCACCATGAAAAACCCATTCTTGGAATTTTATCATGTTCCAAACACAAAAGAATTATTGGATATCGCCTTCAAACGAGGAATGAAAAGTTCCGCTCAAGTATCGAAGAATGCTCCCATTCTCTTAAAAGCAAAAAAAAAGGAACGTAAACGAATAAACGTAGTGATTGAAGAGTTAATTGAGCGAATTCTAAAGATAATTAAGAGTGTTCCCATGATTGAAGAATTACCCGATTTCTATCGGGAATTAGCGTCTTTGCTTGTTGATGTTGATGAATTAAGGCTTACATTAGGAAAATTGAATGGGATATTACCCATACTTAGTCAGGTTGAAAGGGATAGTTTTAAATCGCTCTCGAAAATCGAAACACCTAAGGAAGCAGATAGTATACGTCGTTCGGTATTTGGAAGAGTTTCATCTATTTTAAGAAAACAAAATGAAAATCTTGAATATTTAAATAATATCAGAGGAAAGTTAAGAAAAATACCCTCTATTGATTATGAAATGCCTTGCGTTGTATTTGCAGGTTATCCCAATGTAGGAAAGAGTAGTTTAGTAGTTAATGTATCAACAAATAAGAAGATTGAAGTTCAAGAATATCCATTCACTACAAAAGAATTAATTTTAGGACATTTACATATTGAACGCAAATTTGATACGATCAAACTTCAATGCATGGACACTCCAGGTATCTTAGATAGACCAATGTCAATGCGTAATAATATTGAAGCTCAAGCAATTTTAGCATTAAGATTGATCTCTGATTTAATTGTGTTTGTATTCGATCCAACTCCCGCTTGTGGGTATTCCATTGACTCTCAAATTGATCTCTATAAAGAAATAAAACAGAATTTTACGCAAGATGGAAAAATAGACATGTTAATAATTATGAACAAGAAAGATTTAGCAAGTCTGACTGAAATCAATTACTTGAAAGAAAAATTAAATTTAAATGAAGGAGACTTTTTCATGACAAACGCTTTAACAGGAGATAATGTAGATAAGTTAATATTTTATCTCAAGCAGAAGTATGAAAATAAATCCTAATCTAAAATACCATATATTGATTCTTTATTATGCCTGAAGAAAGTCATATTTCTATTTTAGGATTAGATATTGGAGGCGCTAACACAAAAGCAGCCTTGTTGGAGTATGATAAGGGTAAAATAATAAAAGCATCATCCTCTATTGAATACTTTCCGTTTTGGGAAAAGACTCTCAATGATATTCCAGAGATGCTTTCTCGCATTACAAATGCACTTTTATACCAAAATAATCTCACACTAGATGATATAAAATACATTGCCATCACTATAACATGTGAACTTTCTGACGCCTTTCAAACCAAAAAGGAAGGGATTGATAAAACTATAGATGCATTATCACAGATTTTTCACTGCAAGAAATTATTCTTTATGAGTACCGATGATGTCTTTATCTCAGAAAAAGAAGCTAGAAAAAATTATATTAAAGTTGCAGCTGCTAATTGGGTGTCTACGGCGTTGTTTTTAGGGAAGATTGTCCCTAATTGCATTTTAATTGATTCTGGATCCACTACAATTGACATAATACCTATAAAAGATGGAAAACCGATCTCAAACGGAAAAACAGATGTGGATCGATTAATGTATCATGAACTAATTTATACAGGGGGTTTAAGGGCTACAATACCTTCAATTACTCATAGCGTCCCATACAAAAATAAGTTGATTCAAATTTCATTTGAAAAGTTTGCTTTGGTTTCTGATGTCCATTTTATTCTAAATAATATTACAGAAAGCCAATATATCAATGATACTGCAGATAATAGAACAACTTCCTTAGAGAATTGCTATTCTCGTTTAGCAAGAATAATTTGTGCAGATAAAACTATGCTAACAATAGAAGAATTGAATAAAATAGCGGAATATATCTATGAAAAACAATTAAGTCTAATAGCCATTGAAATTAAATCATTTCTCCATGATTTAGAGTTAAGAGAGCCCAACTTAGTTAGAAAACCTAAATTTATAATAACGGGATTATCAGCAGATTACCTTATAAAAATTAATCTTCAAAAAATGGGTTATGATGAGATATTTTCTTATGAATCACTTACACAAATACCTGATAAGATTAGTTCCTCTGCTTTTGCTGTAGCAGGAGCACTTTATTACCAAAAACAGGATTTAAGAGGATCATGATAAGTAAAAATGCCCTTTTTAAAATTGGGGGTAAAATCCTTGAAAATGAAGCAAATTTGGAAAATTCAGTATCACAATTAAGTAATCTCTTCATTAAAAACGTTCTAGATAAGATCATTATTGTTCCAGGAGGGGGAACTCTCGCTAACTTCGTTAGGAATCTCGATTTAAAAATCAATTTGGGAGATGACAAGTCACATTGGATGGCAATTCATGCAATGGATTTTAATGGACAAGAGTTAGCAGCGCGTTATAAGCACATGGAAATTATTGAAAATATTGAAGAGATTAACAATGAAAGACGTATATTCGCAATTTTTCTCCCTTTCAAACATCTAAAAAATAATGATATTTTACCTCATAATTGGCAAGTAACTTCTGATTCTATTGCATTATTCTTAGCGCATGAATTAAACTTCGAATGTGTTTTTTTGATAAAAAATGTTGATGGAATAATTCTTAAAGATAATTCTTGTATAAGAAAAATCTCTACTCAAGAATTTAAAAAATTAAAAAGTGAAAATCAATTATTAAAAATGGAAGAAGATAATCTCAATAAGAAGAGCTCAACACCCATCGATGAATATTTACCTGATTTAATTAACAAATATAAATTACCATGTGTAATTTTAAATGGTGCTGAATCAACAAGAATCACTGATTTTTTCTTAGAAAATAGTAAGGCATATCATACTCAATTGATTCCTTCAGATTTGGATAAATAAAATTATCTTTAATCAATCCCGAAATCAAAGTTTTAATTATATAAATCACGAATTTAATAATAATAATTCAAATAATATTGTGAGTTAAGATGGACGAGGCAGAAATGAAAAAAAATGCAGATTTTCTAATTAATAATCTGGTTGGAATGGAAATACCTGGTAAAGCAACGGTATCAATAAGGTATAAAACCCTTGTTAATTTCGCACAAATTTATGGTATTACAGATCCTAAATACATAGGACTTGAGGAAAATGGAATTGTTGCTTGTCACGCATTTGCTAATCATTTTACAATTAAAGCACTATACAAATTATTACTTGGAATGAAACTAATTCAAGATGGTGTAGAACGACCTTTTATGTTGAATGTTAACAAGCTACTACATGGAGGTCAGAAATATGATTGGGAGGGATGTGTGGATGTTAAACCAGGTGATAAACTATCAATTACAGCAAAATTTGGTAAAGTATGGGTCATTGAAAAAACAATGGTTCTTTTTACTGAAATAGAAGTACTGGTTAAAAATCAAAATGATGAATTAGTATGCAAGCCCTTGATAACGGCTGCAGTAAGACCTGGAGGATATTGAAAGAGGTGAAAAAAAAGTGGTAAAAATATCAGATATCAAGGTTGGTCAAGTTATTAAGAACGAATTTAATCAAATCACTCGAGAATTGTTGAAGGAATATGCTAAAGCATCAGGAGATACGAACCCAATTCATACAAGTGACGAAATAGCGATAAGGGCAGGTTTGAAGGGGGTAATAGGTCATGGTCTTTTTAGTTTCGGATTCATATCCAAGTTGTTTGAAGATTTTCTAAATCAAGAAGAATATGGAAAACTAATCGATATTGATATCGAGATGCGT
>Ga0307445_10000306_pt1 | contig 25619 bp, 28 predicted proteins | sample SalMarSW160330MG_FD_202147 | JGI IMG/M metagenome (GOLD analysis project Ga0307445, IMG submission 202147) | Salt marsh sediment microbial communities from the Plum Island Ecosystem LTER, Massachusetts, United States - SW1603-30 | ecosystem: Environmental > Aquatic > Marine > Intertidal zone >... | reverse complement strand
TAGAGTTTAAAGATCATATAGATATTAATACTCTTAAAAATGTATACGTTCAAAAAACTGCAGCTATTAGAGGATATGGAATAATAGAAGCATTTAATCGAATGATTAAATTTATTTTTCCTCAGTTAACCTTAAATATGAACATGACTAATTAAATTATTTTTCAATTTTCTGATACATATTTTTAGAGATCCGCTTTATATAACCTTGTTTATAAAATTGGTTTAATAAATTCCTTACTTTTCGAACTTCTTGCGCTTCGATTCTTAATGCATCCATTAATTGGAAAATCGAAAATTGGTTAGGTATTTCATTTTTAATTGTATTATAAGTTCCCAAAAAATTTCACTTTTCAACGTATATTATATATTAAGGATAATGTAAGAAAATATAAATAAATTTTTAAATATACACAAAAGTTATTAGAAATTGTTATTGGTTTTCATAATCCTCAACGTAACTATAATTTATCATTCCTATTTTATAGGTCATTTAATTATATAATTTTCATAGGATTTTTACAACCAAAGGGAATTCCTCAAATATTATTATAAAAACATTTAGGATGCTAACTATATTTTTCTATTTATTATTTTACCCAATAAAGATAAACCTTTATCAAAATTTAGGACTCTCTTTCCTAAAACTATCCCCTATAGGCGCTTTTCCATCTCCATATATTTGATACAGACCGATTCTCCTTGCGCATTCACTAAAACTACGATAAACATCTCTTTGTTTTTCATATAATGCACATGTTTTATATATTATTGGATTCCAAGTAGATAATTCATTATCTGGAGTGAACCATAGCTTTTCTTCTTTTAATATTTGTTTAAAATCTTCTTCTCCAATTATCTCGTTTAAATCTTGTTTATTTAACATTATAACTAAGGGAATTTGCTTAATTAATCTGCATTCTGGAGATTTTTTTGTCCCGTATTGAGAAATTCCTGAGGAGTTCTGGTTATTTATTTCCTTTTCTTCCACAAATGTGGTAACTTTTTTTAATTCTTTAAGTGATTCTATATTATCTTCAAAAAAGTGAGTTTGAGAATCAACTACGAATATAACTCCATCAGTTCCTTTAAAAATTCGCTCTCTTAAAGGTGAAAAACGACTTTGTCCTGCTACAGTATATACATGGTAAAAAACTTTATTTTGTTTGGTGGATTGAAAAAATCCTCTATCAAAATACAATGTAGAACCACTAGCCATACAAATTTTTTTTAATTCTGCAACAGGAGTAATATCTTTATCTTGTTCTCTTGTAAGTCTATATAAAGTATCAACAACTGTTGTTTTCCCTGATCCTCCCATACCCCAGTAGAGGATTTTAATGTATATCTTATGATCTGGCAGAAATCGAACCATTAAAGCGCCTCCTTAAAATAAAATTTTATCATCTAATTAGTCTAATATTAGATTTACATAATCAAAATTATTATTTAATAATAAGTTCTTTTAAACTTTATCATTTGATATTAATAAGTAATAATAGAATCAAACATTTATAATTCTTTTTCAGAAAACTCAGTTCATTAATTATTTGGAAAATAACTTTATTATACTTTTTCTAAAAGTCAACTAAATAATTTCCTTTTCTAATATGATAATTACACCAGATAATTAGTTGATTATAACTTTCTCCGCAAAATTCTTTACGTATGATGACATTAATAATATCAGAATACATAATTGGGCGATTCTCTTTGATTATCTTCTTTAATTGGGTATATAATTCCTTTAATAAGTCCATATTTTCTATTGGAATGTTTTCTATAAATTTTATTTTTTCATATATTTTATTCATAAAAGATTCACTCCATTCTGATAATTGTTTTATTTGTAATTAATCAAATATCTTTTCAGTTGAACAATATAAAGTCCAATTTTTTTATTTTCAACTAACCCTCTCTGATAGTATCCAGAGTTCATTTCTATTCAGAAGTATTGAGAGTTCTAATCTTCGAATCCTTGATATGGATTATTCAAATAAAGGGATTTAAAATTTTATACTTTAAACCCTAAAAGTTAAAGGTGACAAATTATCATAAATAGAACATATTATCAAAAAAATTTTAAAGAATTATGTCCTGAATGTAGTGGAAAGATTATAAATACTAGTTACGAAATGATATGCAAGGAATGTGGATTAGTTTTAGATAATTTATTCAAGGAATCTTCCTATGTTTTTAACAATACTGATGCAAAAAGTAATTTAAATAAACAATATGTTGCATTAGGCAATAGATCTGACTTTATAGGCGGATTAGGTACCTTTATAGATTATGAAAATTCAAAATATCTTAAGGATAAATTTGGGAGATTACTACCCCCTCAAGAGCAAAAATTATACAGAAGACTTAAGAAAAATTATTCTCAATTCCTAAGGATTAAAAATCATGAAACGGAATACAGGATTTTTAATATTTTAAATAAGATTGCGTTATATCTTAATTTAAATCGAAATATTCGAAATAACGCCGCATATTACTACAAGAAAATCATAAAAAATGAGGAAAAAGTAATAAATAACATTTCGTTAATCGCTTTTTGTATTTTTTATGCTGCTAGAAAAGAGCACCACAATGCACCATTAACAATCAATGAAATTTCAAATGCATTTCAAAATTTTGGACATCGAGTTAATCCAAGGCTAATTTTAAGAGATGGCATTAAATATAAGAAATATTTGAATAATCAAACAATACCACATAAAAGCGAAGATTATTTAATCAGGTTAATTAATGAAATTATTAATCATAAAGAACTTGAAAGTCGTTTTATAAGTAAAGGCATTAATTGGTCTAAAGAGCAGTTTCAAAATCATTTAACACTTAAATGCCGAGAAGTATTAAATAAATTATCTGTTTGGCATCGTGGAGGTAGAAATCCATTCATCTTGACGGGAGCAATAATCTATTTAGCTGATAAGCTTCTAGCGAGAGAATTCAATCAAAAAGCGATTTTAACTCAAAAACTGATTTCAGAAGCAACTAGTATAGCAGAATATTCAATACGAGATCATTATGTTAATTTATTAAAACCGAACTTTTTCAATAAAGATTGCTAATAATGCTCAAATAGAACCTTATTATTTTCTTTTTCATAATTTTTAAAATAAATTTTATGATATTAGGATTAAACTTTCATAGATACTTATTATCAACTCTTAAAAATTAATATCCTAATCTTCCTTTTAAAATTAAAGAAAGAAATTGACGATACCAAAAACATTATTTTATTAAAATTATTAAAAGAATTAATATAAAATATATTATGTGCTATTTATTTAAATTGCTTCCGTAGTGTAGTCCGGTCAAATTAAACCTTAAATAACTTACGGAAAGACTAAGCATGCGAGGCTCTCACCCTCGTGACCCGGGTTCGAATCCCGGCGGAAGCATTATGATTACAGCTTGACTCATTATTCAACTATCTTTTAAATCCTTTCATATAGATCCAAAAGTTTTTGTAGTAAATTTAAATATACTTCAATATTTGTTATTTGACTTTCATTTTTTATAATTTCAGAAATTTCTTGTATTTTAAACGAAAGTATTTTTTTTAGACTAATTAAACTACTATCATCAAGTTTTCTATTTGAATCATCATTTTCATTTAAATATTTCTTATTTAACTTCAAGGATTCATCCGATAATTTATCATCAAATATTACGGGTCTATCACATATTGGGCAAAACATTTCACCGTTTTTCTTTTTAAAAATAGGATTATTACATACAGGACAGGATAAATTTAACATTTTATGACCTGATCTCAACATATTTGCCATTTTCTTTGTGTCTTGTTGAATCTTTCTCTCATCTCTTAAACAACATTTGATATTTTTAAGTTATAAGGAAATTAATCTAAGTTAAATGATTATTCTTTTTCTCTTATCTTCAATAAAGTTACTATATATCCGGAAATCCGATTTCGTAAATGTTTTGAATCAGCTTCAATGAATTTATCTAATAATTTCTTATTATATTCAAAATCAGTTGTAAATACATCTGGATATTTATTAATTAATTCTTTTGATACATTTTTAATTAAAATAGTTCGAACTTTTCCCATAATCTCATCTCAAGTTTTATTTATTAATCTACTTCAAATAGTTATTTCCAAAATAAATTTTTTTTGGATTTTGTATGACTTTTTATTCTTTGATTTGAATAAATTACGTGTTTAGAAAAAATATATTTTTGGCTTTTTTATGCATTGGCCTAGTTTTTTTGTTTATTCCTCAATTCACATTAGGATGGCCTATTTGGGATATAATATCCCTTCAATCAGATAAAGATACTTATTACAACTATGAAAATATGGAAATTAATGCGTCATGGTATTTGTATTATGATAACCCAGAGATAGATTTCGTGCAAATTCATCTCTTAAATGAATCTGAGGATATTATTTGGAAATCACCAATATATAATAATACAGGATATAATAATGATAATTGGATAATTTATATCCCTAATTTAAATATTAAAATTAAAAATGACTCTACGTTAATATTTGTAAAAGTTTGGATTTCTTACTTTAATCATGTTCATGGATATACATATGACTTGGAATTCCTCTCCATTAAAATATTAAAAGCAAATGTTACTTGTGAATTATATGGATTTAAAAACTCTATGACTTATGGCGAAAAAATTTCATTTATAGCTAAATTTTTTGAAAAAAATAATAGTTTACTTTTAATTAATACAACTATTAAGTTTCAGATCGAATTTAAGTTAGCGATCTTGTATCAATTTGAATTTGAGACTAATTTATCAGGTTGTATTTCTGTAAATATCTCCACAATCTCACATTTATCAATTGGAGTGAACAATTTGAAATTTTTAATTATAGGGCATGAGATATATAATAATTCTCAATTTTCTTATAAATTAAGAGTAGAAAAAATACAAATATGCGGGGAAATAATTAATATTAAGGGAATTGATAAGAATAGGGGAACAATTGAAGTAGAAAGTAATTTTTATTACTTTTTCAATGAAAGTATAATTCCTTTAGACAATTCTCTAGTCTTAGCGCATATATATCAAGGAAATTCACTAAAATATTCAAAAATCTTGAATACTAATATTGTAGGGTCAACTGTATTCACCTTTTCGCTTGGATCAATTAATCTAGAAAAAATTTACACGAAAGTGAATATTACGATTATTTATAATGGTACTCAATATCTAAATAGCAAAATTTTATCAAGAACTATTACTATAAATGAATATTTGTATCAAAATGCTTTAGATGCTATGGAGTTAATATATTTATCCAGTTTCTTCTGTTCAATGATTATATTCGGACTCATAGTTGTTAATAAAAGAAGAAAAAATGAGAAAAACTTAGCACACCTTTGTATCAAAATCTAAATTACAAATCATATTAACCGACAAAAAAAACAGGTATACAATATATGCAAGATTCTTCATACCACGATAAATCTATAGATTATAATGGTTATTTTTATCATAATTAGGCTTATTCTTACAAGTTCATAATATAAAAAATTATGACTCTGTTTTTGATTATAAACAATCATCATCTTATTTCTAATATTAAATTTTTTGGTTGAGTGTAATGATGATCGATTATTTTGATGAATTATTAAAACAACCTTCATTATTCAAGGATGAGAGTAAGCTTGATATCAATTTTGTACCAACAAAATTACTCCATAGAGAAAAAGAGTTATATCTTTTATCCCAACTTTTCTTAGTTCTAATAACAAACCCAAATTCAGCATCAAGAAAAATTTTAATAACAGGAAAAACAGGAGTGGGAAAAACTGCGACGGTGAAATTCTTTGGAAAACTGATTGTAGACGCCGCAGTTAAAAGACAAGCTTTTATCCAACATATTCATATAAATTGTCGTAAAGAAAGAACTAGTTATAAGGTCCTAATAAAAATCATGACAACAATAAACCCTAAGTTTCCAAAAAGGGGATACTCACCTCAAGAATTATTGGAGATAATATTGGAATATCTTAACAATTATGAATTACATTTACTAATTGTTTTAGATGAACTCAGTTATTTAATTAATGATGGAGGAGATCTAATTTATTCTCTGACAAGATTAAACGATGATTCCATAAATTTAAAACAAAGAGTATCAATAATTGGGATTGTTAGAGATATCAGCTGTTTAAGCAAATTAGATGCTAGTACTATGAGTACTCTTCAAAGAAATATAATTGATTTTAAGAATTACTCTAAGGAAGAAGTATTTGACATATTAAAATACAGATCGCAAATTAGTCTGATAAATAATGCAATCCCCGATGATTTAATGAACTCTATTACAGAATTAGTCCATATTAAAGGTGATATTAGGTATGGTTTAAATTTAATATGGCGAGCTTGTAAGATTGCTGAGAGAAAACATTTGCGACAGATTGATGCCGAATGTATACGTTTGGGTAATCAAGATCTAATTCCATTTTCTGCTCAAGATATTTTGACTTCTTTAAATGAACAAAAATTGATCTTTCTTCTTTCAATAACTCGAGGATTAAAGCAAAGTGGCAAAACTCAAATTTCTATTGCAGAATGCATTAGTATCTATAAAATGATTTGTGAAAACGTGGAAATTAAATGTCGGTCATATTCTCAATTGTGGAATTATCTTCAAGACTTCAAACGAGACAATTTTATTTCAGTTCTAATCCAAAGTGAATCATTTAAAGGTAGAAAAGGATTAATTGAAATAACAGAATTCTCATTATTCAAACTTGAAACGGAATTAATTAGAATTTTAAAATCTAAGGGGTTTTTTGTATGATAATTGATCAAAATAATAATATTGAAGATATATTAGGTTCTCGGGCGAAAGTTAGGATTTTGAAAACATTAGCTGTAAATAATGAACTTTCTATAAGTCAAATAATTAAAAATACCAGATTAAACCATTCGAGTGTAATAACTCATTTGAATCATTTAGAATTACTTGACTTAGTACAAGAGAAAAATTTTGGACGCATTAAGATTTTCAGATATAAGAATGAAAACTTAAAAGCAAAGAGTTTAAAGAAATTTATTGAGATTTGGGAAGGAGATTATTGATCTTATGATTTTAGATTTGAAAATTCTTAATACTTGCTTTATAATGATTATTCTTTTATATTATACATATTATGATTTTAAATTAAGGAGAATTTCAAATAGATTTTTTATAATTTGCATGTTTATTAGTGTTCTATTTAATTTTCTTGATTTAATCTATAATTTAAATTTTTCAGTTGGAAATTTAGTGGGAAAGCTTTTTTTTGTTTTACTTTCTCTCGTAATTTCAGTTTATTTATTTTCAATTAGAATTTTAGGAGGGGCTGATGGTAAACTAATAATCATCCTCTTCTTTTCTGTACCAATCTTTAACTTTTTTCTTACTTTTGCGATATATTTTTTCTCTTTTTTTACTTTTATTTATATTGGATTAATTTTGGTGAAATTTATGATTAACGGTTGCATAAAGTACCGATTTTCATTTGATATTTATTTTAATACGACCTTTTCCATATCAACTTTAAAAAAAAAGTTCATCAAATCGTACTATATTTTCCAAGACTGGTCAAAATTATGTGATATTAAAGAAGAGAAATATCAATTATGCAACGGGGGATTATTTTTTAATGAAAAAACGTCAAAACTTCAGATTTTGGTTCAATATAGACCCCCTCTGACGTTAATTATTTCACTGAGTTATATCTTATCATTTTTGATGATTAGATAGACAATATTTGAAATGTTTGGAATTTGCATTCTCAATAAAATTTTAAATGTGATAATTTTTATTAATTTATCTAAATAAATTGATTTTTGTGAAAAGTAAGAATGGAAATTGAAAAGACTAGAGAAACAACATGGAAAATACGTTTAAAGAGGAATGACGAGATAATTGAATTAACATCAGTTGAAATAAGCGGTGAGGTTAGAAATATTAAATTAGCGCTTAGAAAAGAAAAAGAATTAATTAGAGTTGAAATGGGTAAAGGAGAATTTTTCAATTTTCTTTCTTTAATTTCTGCTTTTAAAGATGTAATTATTGGCGAAGATATAGATTATATACAAGATCAACTGACTGATGTTGAGATTTATGATGATCATAAAAAAATTACAACAGAAAAAGACAACTATAATGAAATCGTGAAGAATGATTATGACGATAATGAATCCGATGATTTAAATCCAGAAGAATGGGATCCTTGGTAAATAATTAAACCACTTTTTCAATCTTGAATCGGCAAGAGTCTAATTCCGGTTTTTCAAGTAGACAATCACCCTCAGTTACATTGACTCTGTATAAAGCATATTCTCCAAAACCTGCTAAAATTCCTGTTATATAATAACAAATATATTTGGATTTATTTTCTAGTTCGCTCGAAACATTATGATATAGATCGATAATGATTATCGTATCGGATATTTCTTTCGGTACAAATCGTCCCCATCCATGATTACTTATTATATTACAGAATTGGGTAACTAAATCATTTAATGATTTAGATTTTAAATTCTCGTCCCAATCTTGTATCAATGCCCAGCCCGCTTTTTTGCCTAACCATACTAGTAGAGATTTCACACCTTCTCCATAGATTGATGAAAATACATCTATGATTTGTGGTGGGAAAAAGACAAATCTTTCATTAAATAATTGATAAGTCCCTTTTTCGTATTTTAATCCTTTTAATTTCAAATTTCTCATAATAAAATACTACCTTCTTTTTTATAAAATTTTTACCATTACCCTCTTTAAAAAAAGATAATGATAAATAAATTGAAATATTTTGCAAATTTTTTTGGTTCCCAAATTATTCAAAAAGTGGAATTAAAACGTACATATATGATTTTTTACGACTTTAAATATCCATCTCACTAAAATTAATGTCATGTTTGATATAAATTATTTATTTTTTGAATTATTGTTTTTTATGATTTTTTTTATAATAATTTTTATAATCGCTTCATTTTCAGCTGATCAGTTAATCATATTTGCTTGTATTATTTTATTTTTAATTTTATTAGCGCCATATCTTGTTCTAATAAATAAATTCAATATTTTAAGGATTGGGAATAATAATTTCTATTATAACCTCTTATCTTTTTTTTCTCCATTAATAAATATCGTTATAGGGATCTTTTTATTTATTGATATAATTTATGTTCACTTTTTTGGCTAATCTTATACAAAATAGCTGATATTAAGAAAGGATATCATAAATATAAGAATAAATAAAATGCATGTGAAAATAATAAGAAAATAAATTTTATGCTGGTTTACAATTTTTAGGAAGAAAAATGAAGAAATCCCGACACATAAGATTAGGAAAATAAAGATTAACAAATAATTTACTATAAAATTACCATTTTGATCAATAAAAATTTGAAAAACACTTTCAATATCAACACGATTTAAAATTATGTAAATAGAAGGAATTAAACCCCCGATGATGCCTAATATAAATGGCATTAAGAATAAATAGAGAAAAGCTTTAATCTTTTCACTTTTTATTATAACATCTATCTTTTTTTCGAGTTTTTGGTGATTATTAAGAACCGTTATGATGTCCATAATTTTACTTGATGACGTTAGAGAATCTTGTTGAAGAATTTTTTTTAATACCTCTAAAATTATTGAATATCGAAACGAATTTATTTGAGTTTTTAATTTTTCAATCATCTCATTAAAGGAATAAGAAAAATTAACCAAATTTGATGATTGATCTTGTAGATCGGAACATAAGAATTTAAGATGCGTCCTTTGTCGAGAAAAAGCTTTTATATACGCAACTTCAGGAGAAATATTTTTTTGCAAGTTCAGAGAAAATATTTTTAAAAAGTCTATAAATTCATTAAATCTTAATTTTTCACGATTAGATAATTCAGATATTAATCCAATTAGAAATATATCTGACCTAACGAATTTATTATTCAGATAATTTAAGATTAAAAAATAAATTGGAATAAATATTAATGATAACACAACATTAATGGTTTGAAATAAAATTAGGAAGCATATTCCTAAAGGAAAAAAGATTCCAATAAAGAAAAATATACTCAGTCTTGATTCCAATTGTTTTATAAACACTTTGAAACTGTCTTCTAATGAACCATCTTCAATTTGATCAAATTTGTTTTCAGGTATAAAATCACATAATAACAATTCTTTTATATAATTATCAAAATCTTCTGAAAATGTTATAAGATTTTCTAAATATTTTTCGGGATTGCTTCCCTCTTGAATCTGTTTAACGGAATGAATAAACATTTTTGATATGGGCATTTCAGAAGTCAACACAAGTTTAATAAATGTGATTACTCTATCAGAGTCTGTTGAAAGGGATTTTTCGATGAGTGAATAATAAATTTTGATGAGATGAATGATTGCGTTAATTTTCATATCTTCCTTTTTTATTTCTTTATAAGCTTTTAAGTTAAAGAAATAAGCGATGTATACGGATATAATAAAAGTCACCAATAAAATCATAAAATTATCATAAGGAATAAAAGCTAATGAAATCCCCGTCGTACTCATAATTGATATGATTAAAATTATGAGTGTTGCTTTATTTATGTCTTCTTCTTCGATTTGATATATCTTCTTATAAATCTTCTTAATTCTCAGATCTAGTTCTTTGAATTTTATTCCAGGAATTTTATAGTTATGAAATTTCCTGCAAAACTTAAGGTAATTACAGTTAAGATTCATTTTTCTTCTTAAGACTTTTAACTCAATTTTATTCTTATATAATTGGACTCGAAAAATACATTTAAGATATATTCCATAGGGGTAAGATTATGATAGAAAGCTGTATGAAAAAGAGTTCCATATTTTTTTGAATTCGAATACGCAATATTATTAATTAAGTAATTATATTTTACTTCGTATCCAGAAACTGTAATATTTACTTCCTTTGGAAACAAGAGTTCCTCTTCATAGATATCTTCAGGATTTGATATAATATGTGTTATTGCTTGGTCAATTTCTTCAATAAATTTTTCTATATCTTGATTTTCTTCATCATAATAATGAAGTAAGGTTCCAAAAAAGGGTTGAATAATTGAAAGAAATCCAATCAGAGTTAACAGGCCAAAACCAATTAATAATGATTTTTCAACCATATTTGTCATGACATATTTTTACATGGAACAATTTAAATTCCGTGTATTTTTCCAGTTATTCCATAAATCTTCTAATTGAGATGGTTTTTTAAACGAAAAATAAGAAATTGCGTCAAATAACTGGACTAAAGCCATATTTGATATTTTATTATTGGATTTGAGATAATTGAATATATCTTCATATATTTTAATGTAAAAATGATACCTTTCTCTATTAAGGTCCTCAAATCTTTGTATATTCAGAACTGTTAATGTTTCATAAGCACTAATTTCCATTTCCCACCTTTCATATTTTGGATTATAAGTAAATATAGAATCGACAGGTTCTTCTTGTAATAATTTCTTATTTATTTCAGAAACTGAAACAATTCTTCTTTGATTATGATGTTTTTTCATTAAAATAATCAGACCTAAATCATTTAAACAACTTCGGTCAATACCAAAATGATATAATAGACGATTTAAAAGGGAGTTGGTATCATTTGAATGAATGGTCTGAAATCCCCTCAAACCTGCAGATAAACAATGAAAAAGTGCTTTTGCTTCATCTGAGGTTAAAATTTCTCCTAAATATATAATATCGGGTGTTCTATGGAGTAATTTCTTAATTTGATTATGTTTTGAATATCTAACACTATTAGAATCTTCTAAAGAATCTACTTGGAATTTTAATTGATGTTTATGATAAATACTTTGATCCAATGATTCAACAACATTTTCAATATAAATTTTTCTGAATTCTTTTGGAGTAATTAAGTCTAAAGCGTTGATTAAAGTTGTTTTTCCTGTGTCAGTTTCACCAGTAACAGTAATATTTATTCTCCTTAAGATGTTGAAATATAAAAATGCTGCTATTTCCACGCTTAGAGTATCATTTTTTAGTAGATCTTGGATTGTCATTAAATCTTTATTAAGTTTTCTAATATCCAATGCGAAATTGTTCAATTGAATTGGCGAAACATCCATTGCGAATCTACAATAGAAAAATTTATTTTTAATTACAAATTTAATGCTCGGATTAGAGTAATCTAGACGTTTTCCACTATAAACTCTTAAAAAAGTCTTTAACCGTTCTGTTTCTCCCTTGCTAAGTTTAATGTGGGTTCTACAACGTCCAAATTTTTGATGATTTAGATAAATTGTTTCTTCTGGTGAATCTAGGAATATTTCTTCAACATAATCGTCTATAAGTAATGGAAATAATTTAAACAGATTAATCCTTACAATCGTTGCCAACAATGCAAATTTTTCAGCTTCTTCTTTTGAAAACCTGTATTTCTTATTTATGTAATTTAAGGCCTGATTTTTATATAATTCAATTAATTCTTCAAAAGACAAGATTCTATCTATTTTAATAAGTTCAAAATTCTTTCCTATATCTCTTGTTATTTTTTCAATATATACCTTATTCAAATTGTTTGAAAAATTAAAGTTTACGCTATAAAAGGATTCGATTTCATTATGGACGTCATAAATTTCAACTTGGAAAATTTTTTCTTCCCCTATAAGGTAATCCTCTTTTTTTATTATATTTCTATTGATTTCGATTTCTCCAATTAAATTAGATTCTTTTAAATATTGATTTCTGAAAAATAGTTGTTTATAAAAGTTTGTTCTAGAGTTTAAATCCTTGCAAATAGATTGATCTTTCTGAAATTCAATAATAATTTTAAAATTATTCAAAATTTTTATAAGATTTAAAAGAAGGGATTGAAGATCATTCAAACATTTTGTACAGTATGAATCGTTGTCTTCCTTTTGAATAAAATTTAATTCAAATTTTTTAAGGTTTATATATAGTGCTATAGGATCATCAAACACCTTTTCTGCGATATAAAGATGTTGATTTAAATTTTGAAATTGTTTACATTCAAAATCATTATAGACACATTTTTGTTCTTTTGTTGATATGATTTTATTCCAAATTCTTTTGATTTTTTTTTGGTTATTATAAAAAGAGATAAATTGGTTATATATTTGAGGTTGAATATTATAAGCCGGATCTCCCAATATCAGAGATTTAAGCCTACTATTCTTATTATCTTTAAGAGAGGTTAATACACAAAAAATGCAATCCTCTTGAAATTTATTTTTTTGTGCAAAAAAATCGCAATCTTTACAGTTAATAACTAAGAATTTTTCTTTTATTCCATTTAAGGTTTCTTTTTCTTGAATAAATGAGGATTTGTCTATATTAATTTCCATAAAGTATATGTTTGAATATAACAATAAAAAGCACCCCATTTATGGTTGTTTCATAAATATATGAGGGAGAATACGAAACTTTTTTTATCTTGAATAATTTAAAATTCCAACATTCAAGTGATTTGTTATGGGACATCGTAAAAAACACGCACCTAGACATGGATCATTAGCGTATCTTCCACGAAAAAGAGCAGCAGCGATTAAAGGGAGAGTAAGAAACTGGAAAGATTCAGGAGATGAAATAAATTTTCTTGGATTTGCTGGATTTAAAGCTGGTATGACACACCTAACCTATATTGAAGATCAAAAAAACAGTCCATATTATGGAAAGGAATTGATGAAACCTGTGACAATATTAGAAGTACCTCCATTAATCTTAATAGGGATTAGAATCTATAATGAAGATGAATATGGAAATTATATCGTTGGAGAAATATTATCATCTAATTTTAACCAATATTTAGGGCGTAAGCTTAATGTTCCTAATCCTGAAATGTATGATTCTCAAAAATTAAAAGAAAAATTACTAAATAAATTAGACAATACGAGTGAGATTAGAGGTATTTTTCAGACTCAACCTTATCTTTCATCTATACCTCGGAAAAAACCGGATATTATCGAAATTAAACTTAATTCAATACGAGATCCTAAAAGTGAATTTAATTATGCATTTGAGAAACTTGGTGAGCAACTTAGAGCTCGAGATATTTTAATTGAAGGTGAATTAATAGATATTATTGCTATAACGAAAGGAAAAGGTTTTCAGGGTCCTGTTAAAAGGTATGGAATTAAGATCTTGCCTCGTAAAAATAGTAAGATTAGAAGAGCGGTAGCTTGCATTGGTCCTTGGCATCCCGCAAGAGTTTTATATACCGTACCACGTCCCGGTCAATTAGGATTTCACCAAAGAACAGAATATCATAAAAGAATTATGCTAATAGGAGAGAACGAAGAAGAAATTAATCCCAAAGGCGGATTGATTAATTATGGTAAAATTAAAGGTGATTACCTTATCATTTTAGGGACAGTCCCTGGTCCGAAGAAAAGATTAATTAGAATTAGAAAAACTATACGTCAAATTAAATCATTTGAAGCTCAATCTCCAGAGATAACATTTATCAGTAGAGAGAGTCAACAAGGAAAATAAAACATAAGCAGAACAGGTGTAATTTTTGGATAAGATCAATGTCTATAATTTAGAAGGGCAAGTAAAAACATCATTAGATTTACCCTTAATTTTTAATATCGCTCCTCGAATGGATTTAATTCGATTTGCGTGTGAAGTTTCTACAAGTAAAAACAAACAAGTACAAGGAAGAGATAAGAGAGCAGGTTTAAGAAATACCGCAAAAGGATGGGGTACAGGACACGGAATGTCAAGAGCACCAAGAATACAAGGATCTGGATTTAGCACGGCTCGAAATGTAGGAAGAGTTCCATATGCGAAAGGAGGCCGTACAACTCATCCGATTAAAGCAGAGAAAAAATTAGAAAAAAAAATTAATAATAAAACTAAAAAATTATCATTAATTTCTGCCATATCAGCCTCAGGCAACCAATATTGGGTTAAACAACGAGGACATTTTGTAGAAGAAATTCCTGAAATCCCATTAGTTATTGATGATAAACTGCAAACTGTAAAAAAAACAAGGGAGATCTATGAAATTCTATGTGATTTAGGATTAAGTAAAGATTTGCTTAAAATTAAGAATACAAAAAAAATTAGACCAGGTAAAGGAAAAAGAAGAGGAAGAAAATATAAAATTAGGAAGGGCCCCTTGCTTGTAATAAAGGATGATTTTGGAATTGTTAAAGCCTCAAAAAATCTTTTAGGATTGGACATTTCAAAAGTAGAGGATTTATCAGTTGAACTTTTAGCACCAGGTGCAATGCCGGGACGTTTTATAATTTGGACTCAATCTGCTTTTAGTGAATTAAATAAATATGAGGATTTGATATAATATGGAAAGATTTTATAGTGTGATTAAAAAGCCGCTAATAACAGAAAAAACATTTGATTTAATTGAAAGAGAAAATAAATTAGTATTTCTGGTTGAAAGAACATCAAATAAAAGTGAAATAAAAAGAGCTGTTGAAAAAATACATAATGTTAAAGTTATACGGGTAAATACACTAATTACGCCTAAAGGAGAGAAAAAAGCCTTTATTAAATTACATCCTGATAATTCTGCACAAGATATTGCCATTGATCTTGGCATTTTCTAATTCCACGAATTTTTTAATGAAGCATAATTAAATTGGGAAAAAACATCCATATCCAGTACTTTAAGATCTTTAAGTTGACTTATTTTTTCAATTTTGTTTAGTTTATCATACTCTTCTTCTTCTATAATAAGAATAATAATCTTATATTTTGAATAATATTTGTTTAATATTTTTGAAATATGATTAATGTCTGCTTCTTTAGTGATAAGGAATATTATTTTTTGTTCTATAAAAAATAGACATGGATTAATTTTTTGAAAACTAATATTATAATTATTTAGACTACATTCGATTTCATCTGTAATCTCCCTTAGAGTTAATTTTATTTCAGTTTGTATACCGCAATCAGATTGTATTTTAGAGATTTGATTATTATTTTTTAATGGTTTTCTCCAAATTATTGAAAAAACATCATTAAAATTTAGCCTAATGTTCTTTATTAATTCCCATTCGAAAAAGTTATTAATGTCTTCTTCGATAAAGGTTTTATCTTCTTGTAATTTTTCACTTACACAAATATATAAGGGGGTAGTTATAATTTTATTATGTTTATCAAATTGAACATTTAGCAGAAAGTAACCACCTAAATTTGAATCAATGAGATATTTTATAAAATTAGGAATTGAAATCACACTACTCTCATTTTTAAAGCGCAATTCATATAATTTAAAAACTTTTGTCTCATTTTGGTTTTTTATCAGCAAGGAATTTAATGGTCTTATTAATTTGATATGTGAATTTAGATCATTTGTTAGTAATTCAAAAAAAATATTCTGAAGATTTTCATTTTTATAGAAACTCTTAATTTTACCCGTTTTATTCAAATACTCATAAACTATGTGAAAAGATCTAATAATGTTGTCTTTATTATCATTATAATAGTTTATTACAATCAAATCCTCTCTCTTTTCCATAATATTAATTTGTACTGAAAAATAATTGATAACTCTTTCTTTTAACATCTGAATTAAATTTGGTAAAATATCTTGAAAATCTGAAACAAGGGCAATATTAAAAGCATTTAATTTATGATCTTTATTTAGACTTTTATAATAAATTAAAAAATCATTAACTAAAAATGAAGAAAGCTTAAATTTACTTTTTTTGGGCATTTCATTAGATTTTTTAGATAAAAATATAAAAACAACTGCTTTTTTTATTTTGAAGAAGAAAAATAATTTTATAAGTAGGAATGAAAGAATTAAAATTTGTCAAAATTATTGTTTAAATATTAATAAATTTAAGGAGATTATATTTGAGTAAATTTGATAGATATAAAAAAGCAAATGAACTGTATATTTATCCTCATAAGCACTGTGAAAAATGTGGAGAAATGATAGAAGAAGCGAACAATTATTGTTCTGAATGCTATAAAAAGATTCAACAAAAAAAAGAAAAGAAGAGACGTCTAAAATTTAAAAAAAAAGAAAAGCAATAATATAAATCATTTATCTAGAAAATTTAATCTCTGTTGTAACCATTCTTTATCTAAGAGAGAAATAAATGATCCGAGTCTTGGACCTGAATTCTTGCCAAGAATAACTAAATAGAATGCCTCAAATAATTCTTTTGGATTAATTTGCAGACCATGTTTGGCAATTGTATAAATTTTATTTTGGATCTTTTCAGCATTCATATTTTCCTCTTTTAGAATAAAATCCCTAAATAATTTAAGACCTGAAATTTGATTCTTATTGAGTTTATCTATAAATGAATCGTCAATCTCAACTGGAATTGAAAAGATACCGATTTTATTCATATATGCCTTTTTTTTCTTTTCATTATCGATTTTTTTTAAGATGGATTTGACTTCTGTTATCCAATTTGTAGTTTTTAAAAGTAATTTAGTGAATTCTTCAAATGTTATCTCTGTTGCCTCTTTATCCACCCAAGAAAGCGCTTTTTTAAAGAGATTTTCTTTACTTAGAAGATTTTGTATTTGGGATAAGAATATCATTTTATTAAATGGAATTCTTATAGGTATAGTCTTGGGAACATTTTCAATCTTTGTTAAGGGATATAGATACTTAAAGAAATCTTTTTCTTGCTTAGATTCTGCTTCTTCGACGTTGTAATATATATCCTCCATCTTTTCATAATAATTATAATATTGTGAGAGTTCTTCAATTCTCAATGAAATGTGTTTCATTGGATTTGTCCGTAATATGATCATTCTGTAGATTTCTGGGTCTGCTAATTCTTGAAATCTCTTCGGAGTAAAAACAATCCCTTTAGAAGTTTTCATATCTTGATCGCCTAATCTCAACCATTCATAAGATAATTTAACGGGTCCTCGATATTTATATATTCGTTGGCATATCTCTAATCCTGTATCATAAGATCCTCCCTTGACACAGTGATCTTTTCCTGCAGGTTCACAGGAAGTATTAAATAAAGCCCATTTAGCGGGCCAATCTACACGCCAATTTAACTTCAGCCGACCACTGAATATGGGAATTTTTCCTTGATAACCACATGCTGGACAAATATAGGACACACTATGATCATCTTTAAAATAAGAAATCACTCTGTTTGGTTTTATGGATCCATCCTTATCTTTCCATAGAATTCTATCACATTTTTCACATAAGACCATTACCGGCATCCAAGATTTTTGCATTTCTACAAAGTTCTCTTTTTTTTCCTCATCTAAAGTCGGAAAGATATATTTTTTTAAAATTTTTTTTATCTCGTCTGTATTTTCCAAGGCGATGTTAATTTGTTCTTGCATGCCCTTTTCTTTATAAAGAGTAAACGCCCATATAATCTCATTTTTAATACCAAAACCTTTGAATGTAGAAATAAGTTCATTTCCGAAGTGTCTTGCATAACTCTCACATCCACAATCATTAAATGGACATGGTATTAGTGCAAATGGTTTTCCTATATGTTCTTGTTGGAACTTAATATCAATATAATCAGGAAATCTTTTTGCAGCATCAAAATCATCCAAAAAGAGATAAAAATTTACATTTTTTCCTCTTTCATTAAAAATTCGTTTTAAAGCATCACAAATAATAATTTCTCTTAAAATCCCAATATGAATGTGCCCTGATGGCGTTTTTCCCGTAGATAAAGTCACTTTCGGAGGTTTCCTACTCATAATTTGTTCTACTGTATCTTCAAGCCAATGAACTGAAAATTCTCTACTCATACATCATCCCTTATTAATCCGTTTTCCTAATTGAATAAATGATAAAAATTATTTATCATTTTGCATTTTAAAATGTAGTGGATAAATTATGAGAATTGCTGTTCTTAATAAGGATCGTTGCAAACCCGATAAATGTAGTCCATTTGGAGAAAAACCTTGTATTAAATATTGTCCTAAGGTAAGAACTGGAGATAAAACAATAACATTAAATTCGGATGGTAAAAGTGTATTTATTACCGAAAATCTATGCACTGGATGTGGAATATGTATTAAAAAGTGTCCTTTCAATGCAATTAGTATTGTTAATTTACCAGATCCATTAGAAAGCCAAATAACTTATCGTTATGGTCCTGATCAATTTTCTCTTTTCAGAATGGCCATACCAAAAAAAGGGAAAGTGCTAGGATTAATTGGTCAAAATGGGATTGGAAAAAGTACTATGCTTAATATCTTATCTGGTGAATTGAAAATGAATTTAGGGCGTTTTGGAAATAATGAACCCGAACCAGATGAAATAATCAATTTTTTTAGAGGATCTGAGCTTCAGCAATATTTTATTGATATGAAATCCCAAAAAAATAAGATTATTCTGAAACCACAAAATATTACTTCAATTCCAAAATTTATTTCAGGAAAAGTATTTGATTTGTTAGAAAAAAATGATGTTGGAGGAGAACTAGAACAAATTATTGATAAATTGAATTTAAGAGAAATTTTAGATCGAGAAGTTTCTGTTTTATCGGGAGGCGAATTACAACGAGTTACAATAGCAGCAGCTTATCTTAAGGATGGGGATGTATACTTAATAGATGAACCAAGCTCTTATCTTGATGTTAGTGAAAGGATTAATATGGCCAAATTAATAAGATCACTTACTGATAAGGGAAAGACCGTTATTGTCGTAGAACATGATTTAGCCATTTTAGATTATTTAAGTGATTATATATCTTTATTTTATGGTATTCCCGGCGTTTATGGAATAATTTCACATCCTCAAGGAGTAAGAGTAGGTATTAATATATATCTTAATGGATACATAAAGGATGAAAATGTGAGGATTAGAGAGAATCCTATTCAATTTCATGAACGCCCACCAATAAATTCTATTTTTGATTCTGGGAGTATAATTTTTACGTATAAGGATTTAAAAACTCATTTAGGAAATTTTGAATTAGAAGTTTCAGGGAGTGAAATTCATGCTGGTGAAATAATAGGGATTTTGGGACCAAATGGAATTGGCAAGTCAACGTTTATAAATCTGATTGCAAGTGAGGCTAAATCATTTTACAAGGCTCAGGATTATGAAGAAAAAAAACTAAAAGTGTCAATAAAACCGCAATATATTAAAATAGAGGATTTAAAAATGGTTTCAGAATTGATAATGAAAATAAAACTCTCAGCTCATCTAAGTCAATCGTATAAAAAACGTCTCTTAAATAGTCTAAAACTAGAAGATATTAAAAATCGAAAAGTTTCTGAATTAAGTGGTGGTGAATTACAAAGAGTTGCTATAGCAAAATGCATTACTACAGAAGCAGATATATATTTGCTGGATGAACCATCAGCATTTTTAGATGTTGAAATGAGATTAAGTGTTGCTCAGCTTCTAAGAAAATCTATTGAAGAGTTGAAAAAAGCTGCTTTTGTTGTTGAACACGATATTGTTACCCAAGATTTTATAGCTGATTCTATTTTAGTTTTTGAAGGATCTCCAGGGTTAAAAGGAAAAGCTTTGTCTCCACAAAATTTAAGAGAAGGATTTAATCAGTTTTTGAAAATGATGGAAATTACATTCAGAAGGGATCCTATTAGCAAACGTCCACGGGTAAATAAACTTCATAGCAATAAAGATAATTATCAAAAGAGTATCAATGAATATTATTATATTCCTGAATGAATTTTTTTTATTTACTCCATCATTTCTACTGCAAATCTTAAAATATTTTTTTGATAGATTCAGGAACTCTAGTTATGAATTAATAAAATAACTTAAATATAATGCAAATCGATATTAATAGGGGCCGTTAAACTATAAACATATATACACTTAATTTTAATAAGTTAAACTATTTTGCAATGGAAATAATGCAGTATTTATTTTTTTATTATAAAAAAATATAAAAAAAAATTTTTTTACGGAATTATTCAGTAACCTTCCAAAAAACTAGAGGTCTTCCTCGATTTCCATAATTTCGTGTAAATTTTTCTAATAATTTTCTTTTCTGTAATTTCAATAAATTATCATAGATTGTGGTCCTAGGAATACTTAAATGATTAACTAATTCTTTACGGGTTGTTGGACCTTTCTCATATAATAATTTTATTAAACTATTTTGTAATGGTGTTAAAATTTCATTCATTTCAATATTTTCTTCTATATAAATTTTGTTGGCCATAATTTATCCCTCCACAATATTCTTAATTTTAAATTCGACAATTTTTCGACAATTTAAATCTAAATTCTTAAATAGATTTTATAATAGAATATAAACTCATAGAATATATAAAGATGCTTATTTATGCATTATTATCATCAACAAGCATAAATTTATAAACGACAAAAAAAATTAATATCATAGTTTAGAGGAGAGAAATAGATCAAAAATGACTGATACCGCACGAACAACAGTAACTTTGAGCAAAATTAGTATGAATCAAGTTGAAGAGCTAGTAGGAGTATTCGGTAATACTCCGGCATCAGTAATTAGTAGAATTGTGGAACATTTCTTTGATTATGGTAGATTTGATGATGTTTTAGAAAAATTAAGAGCAAAAAAAAGAAAATTATACCCTCCTGATGAGCAAGTTCTAAGAACTAAAATCATAGACTTATTTAAAGGAGGAGATAAGATCCCTTTTGAAGATTTTATAAATTATTTGGAAGTAGATAAAAATTTTGCTTTAAAAAATCTACATGAATGGTCGAAAAAATTTGATATTAAAGTTGAAGAAAACTTAGTTATTAAACAATAACAGTCAAAATCATTTCATATTTATGCATATTTTAATTCAATATCCACTATAGTTAATAGTATCTTAAATCCTATTATCATAATTGCTTAAATTCAAGAATGACAAGATTTAACCTCCAAAAATAGTGAAAAAATCATTAGATAATCCTAATGTCCAATTTAAGATAGAGGTAATTACACTTATAATTATAAAAAATACAAATAATGCAAATCCAAGGAGTAAAGCATATTCAACTAAATTACCTCCATAATCATCCAAAGAAAATTCTAAGAATTTATTTTTTATTTTATTTAACAGATATTTGAGCTTTTTCATGTAATTGTTATTGATTTTTTAATATTTTATTTATAAAAAGCTTTAAAAACTAAACTATTATTTAGTTGTATATAGGATCCTATCTCTTTAATAAATCCAACATTTTTTGAAGATATTCTTCACTTGCCTGAGTTCTGGGAATTCTTATTTTAAATTTTGTATCATCTATAGTCCTTGGAATAATATGAAAATGGCAGTGATTAACTGCTTGTCCTGCTGCTGAGAAATTATTTTGTAGAATATTATAACCATCAACATTTAATTTTTGTCTGATTTTAATTGATAATTCTTTAACAATTATTATTACCTTTGCTAGGATACTATTGGGAATATCTTCAATGTTTAAATAGTGTTCTTTTGGAATAACAATCGTATGACCATTAGAGACAGGAAATATATCTAGAAAAGCTAAAATTAACTCATCTTCATAAATTATATTAGAAGGAATAGATTTATCGATAATTTGACAAAAAATGCAATCTTTTTTTTTCAAAAATTAACTCACACCGTATTTAGAATTTCAGATTATTGAATAGTTTAATTTTCAAGATAATAAATATTTTAATAAACCTTCAGACGGTTATTTTTTTTTAGAATTGATTTAAATATATTTCATATCTCACTATTACAATGAAGAGTATGTATCTTACTGAAATTGAAACAATTTTAAAAAGTAAAATCTCCCCAAAATGTTATCAAATGGATTCAGAAATATATGGATTTCACTATAATAGAACAAATAGAGAAAAATTTGTTAAGAAAATAGTGTTAACTGTTGATTTGAGTTTAGAATCGATTCATTATGCTATTAAAAATAAAGCAAGTTTAATAATCTCTCATCATGGCCTATTTCAAGAAGTGCTTAGGAATTTTGATCCTCATCTGATCAATAAATTGTCCTTACTATCAAGATATCCAATTTCAATTTATATCTTAAATACACCATTCATTGCAGCAGAGGGAGGAATTTCCGAAACAATAATGGAGGCATTGTATCTTAAATTAGATCGCCCGTTATATATAAAAAATAGCACTGGAATTAAAATACCTTTAGGGAGAATTTGTTATCCCGAGATGTATCCAGGTAAAAAAACTAGTATGAATTTAGAAGACCTATTAAAGCGCATAAAAGTTAATCTTGACATGAAATCAATATCTTATGTAGGTGTATTGTTAAAAGAAATTAATCGAATTTGCATTGTAGGAGGAAATTATATAAATGAATACATAATTAGAAAAGTAATTCGAAAAGGGTGTGATTGTTATATCTCCTTTAATATTGATCATTATCTAGCAAGCTTAGCTCGTGATTTAGGCCTAACTCTTATAGAAGCTTCTCATTATAATAGTGAAATTATGGCTTTAAGAAAGTTGTGCAATTTTTTTAGCTTAGAGTTTCCACAAACAGAATTTATGCTATTTGAATCAAGAAATCCGATTAATTTTTTTGCATGATTTTTCTAAAATTTAAGATTTGAAGAATAAAATTGGAACTTTAATACAAACGCAATTAAATTAAAATAGGTGTAATAGATCATTATTTTATTAATATTAAAATGAGATTAGATTTTAAATGCCATTAATGGAATATAATGGAAGAACTCCTACTATAAGTGAAAAAAGTTATGTATCACCAATGTCTACACTTATAGGAGACGTAAAAATTAATGATAATGTAATAATTTGGCCAGGGGCTATCATTCGAGCAGAAAACTCACCAATTAATATTGGTGAATATACAACTATATTTGATGGAGTTATTTTATTCACAAGATCTCGAAAAAGCTCAATACATATTGGGCGATATTGCATTATTGAATCAGGAGTGACTATTTTAGGGTGTTTTATGGAGGATTACGTACAAATTATGGAAGGATCATTAATTTATGAAGAATCATCGTTAGGTGAGGGGACAATTATATTAAATAAAAGTCAAGTCCCTCCAGGTTTGACTGTACCAGCAAGATCTGTATTGCGAGGTATTCCTGTAGAACCAATAAGAGAACAATCAAGAAACGAGGTATTAAAACAAAAAGAACGTGCAGAACATTATTCTCAACTCTTTATTAAGATCAAAAATCAACTCCCTAATGCACAGAGTTATGTATTAACATTACCAGATTTCTTAAAACTCTATATTAAAAAAGAAACATAAAAGAAAAATATTATTTAACTTTTTATATTTATTTTGTTAACAAGTTCTTTATACCTTGAGCGAAGGGTTACCTCTGTTATGCCTACAATATTTGCAATGTCCTTTTGAGAGACTCTTTTGTTTTTCTTTTTACTCACGAGGTATAGAGCTCCCGCACACAATCCTTTAGGATCTTTACCACTTGTAGAATTATTAGAAATAAAAACTTGTAAAGTCTTAATTGTCATCTTTTCAACGTCAGCATCTAATCCTAATTCTGCAACATATTTCGGTATTAAAGAAATGGGATCAGTTGAGGGAACCTTTAAATTTAATTCCCTTATTAATGTTCTATAACAACGGCGTACATTTTTTGCACTTATTGAACTCTCTTCTAAAATTTCTTGAAGAGTCCTTGGAATTTTACTCTCTCTACAAGTAAAATATAAACAAGCGGCAACCATTCCATTAATAGACCTTCCTCTAAGTAATTTCATTTTAAAGGCATTTATATATAAACGAATAGCTGCTTTTTTTACGTGATCCGGTAGGTTTAAATTACTTGCAATTCTTTTTAATTCTGTTGTAGCAATAAGCATATTTCGTTTATCCCACGTCATTCTGGAATTCCATTTTGCAGCTCGTTTAAGATCTGGATTTTTAATCTTTGTTTTATCAATAATTGTACTAAGTCCCATATCAGGTAATAATATAGAAATAGGTGATCCTGTTCTCTCTCGTTTTTGTTTTTCTTGTTTAGTAAATGCTCGTTTATCACTATGAGATGTGTCTAAAATCCTTTCATTTACTACTAGTCCACATTGACCACAAACTATTTCTCCCTTCTCTTGAACAGAAATTGTCTTCCCTCCACATTCTGGGCATGAACTTGAAAACGATTTAACTTCAATTTTACTTTCCATATCTATTTTCCTCTATAATTTACTTAAAATTAACTTTTAATGAATCTCCATTAAAAGTTTTCCTACCCCATACTGCTTGAATTACAAAATTGAAAATTTAAAGTGACTGAAATTTCTAATTTCCTTGAAAACAACAATATTATATGCAACTTAATTATATAAATCTTTCGCTACCTATTTTTATCGGTTATAATTTCTAAGAAAGTTGTCTTTTTTTAGTTATTAATGTAGCTGAATACTCAAAATTAAATATTTTAAAGTAGGTATGGTAAACAAGCGAATCCAAAGATAATAATTTGAAAAATTGATGATGTTAATAGAATAACAGATTTTTTAGGGCTACTAATGACCCGATTATTATTAACTAAATAAAAAATGCTCATAATATATTGTAATATGGAAAAGAAAGAACATAAAGCAATAATTGGATAGATATAATAATCTAAACTGACCATATTCTTAAAAATTTCAGGTGGTAATGTTGAAATAACATAATTTAAAATGATCAAGAGTAATCCATTAAAATCATGACACAACCATATTAG
>Ga0307445_10000304_pt1 | contig 25744 bp, 21 predicted proteins | sample SalMarSW160330MG_FD_202147 | JGI IMG/M metagenome (GOLD analysis project Ga0307445, IMG submission 202147) | Salt marsh sediment microbial communities from the Plum Island Ecosystem LTER, Massachusetts, United States - SW1603-30 | ecosystem: Environmental > Aquatic > Marine > Intertidal zone >... | reverse complement strand
CTGTTACCTTTCCCATGCTGTTAATTCTCCTGAATAATTTACAACCCTATGGCATGTCATTTAGGGTTGAACTGACTGGAATCTATACTTGAGTCCTTAAAAAACATGCCACAAGGAACCCCACCTACTAGATTCTGTATTTTTTCTTTGGAAATAAGAGCGAATCGCGGGTAAGGTTGGTCTTAAATACAATTATTCGTGTTTTGCAAACTATGACAGATAATGGGATAGTCCGCAAAATGAATTGGACGATTGATCCTGCTGAAATTCAGAATATTGCGGATGCGACAATTGAGGATGCTAAGACGTCATTGGAAAAAATTGCGAAGACTCCACCTAATGAGGTTACTCTTGCAACTCTTCAAGAATTGGAGGAGATTGTTGGAAGTTTGGGAGAGAAACTAGGTCCACTGACATTCTTGAAATATGTTTCACCTGATAAAGCGCAACGAGATGCAGCTGATGAAGTTGTGAAACAATCACTAAAATTTCTAAATGAAATATGGGGTAGAAAAGATCTCTTTGATGTAATTGCCCCACTCGAGCCCCAGGTTGATACATTTGGAACTGAAGAGCAAACTCTTTTCAAGAAAACACTAGATGATTTCAAGCATCGTGGTGCTGGATTGCCCGATGCTGAACGAAAGGAGTTTCTTGAGATATCAAATAATCTCACAGTCCTTGAAGCTGATTTTAGCAGAGTGCTAAGTGAGATTACAACAACCGTTCCTTGTACTATAGAGGAGCTTGATGGAGTACCTCCGCAAATCTATGAGAGCTTGGAGAAAGATGGTGATACATACCTGCTTCCTCTTGACTATCCAATTATAGTTCCTGTGCTGAATTATGCACATAATCCTGAAACTAGAAAACGAATGCAGATTGCTCAGATGCAGAGGGGTGGAAAAGAAAACAGTGAACGCTTATCAGATGCTCTTGCGCTACGAGACCGTTTAGCAAAATTGGCTGGATTCAATAATTTTGCAGAATATGGAATCAGTATTAAGATGGCAAAAACCCCCAAACGTATTTTTGATTTCATGAACGACTTGAAAGAGAAGTTGATCCCACTCTTTGAGAAAGAACTTGATGCCTTTAAGGAACTCAAAGCAAAGCATACTGGGACTCCAATTGAAGATGTCAAGTTTGAACTCTGGGACCTCTTCTATTATCATGAATTACTCAGGAAAGAGAAGTACTCGGTTGATCAGAATGAAGTAAAGGAATACTTCCCAATGGAACGGGTAGTTAATGGAGTATTAGAAGTGTATCAAACAGTTCTGAATCTAGAATTCATCCAAATAAAAAATCCTAATGTTTGGTATGAAGATGTGCAGGAATTCAAGGTGATTGATAAGGTTTCAGGGAATACAATGGGCCATTTCTATCTGGACCTGTATCCACGTGAAGGAAAGTACAAGCACTATGCTGTCTTCAATTTCATGGACCGACGTGTAAAGGATGGAAAAGCATTACTCCCAATTACATCGATGGTTGCAAACTTCCAGAAACCCACTAAAGATACACCTTCACTACTCACACATGATGAAGTAGAGACTTTCTTCCACGAGTTTGGGCATCTCATGCATGTTATCACTAACAAGGCTAGCTATGCTAGATTCGGTCTTGATGGTGTATTACCCGACTTCATGGAGACCCCCAGTATGATGTTCGAAAATTGGGCATGGAAGGAGGATGTACTCAAATTGCTATCAGGTCATTATAAAGATCCAGAGAAGAAATTACCATCTGAACTACTTAATCGGATGTTGAAAGCAAAGTTGTTAGATGTTGGGGCATTCACGCTACGTCAAGTCTTCTTCTCTTTGATTGACATGCGATATCATACAACTCCGGTAGAAGACACGACTGCTGAATGGTATAGGCTTTTACCCGAGATTACAGGATTTCATTTGATGCCCGGTGTGCAACCTGATGCATCCTTTGATCATCTCATGGGTGGATATCAAGCCGGTTACTATGGCTACCAATGGTCTAAGGTCTACGCTGAGGACATCTTCACAAAATTCGAAGAGAATGGGTACTTAGATGAGAAGACCGGTTTGGAATATCGTGAGAAAATTCTCGCACCTGGTGGCAGTAGAGATCCTGATGAAATGGTTCGTGATTTCTTAGGTCGTGAGTCAAATAACAAGGCATACCTGAAGTCACTCGGAATTGATAACTAGAGAAAAAGGAAGAGCGATGTAGGGTACTATAGCAAGTGCCCTACTCGTTTCATTGTTTTTGAGATTCTTACCATAGCTGGTATTGCCTCTTAACGAAGCCTTCCCAGACGCGAGGTAGTTTGGCTATCACTTCTTCAGTGATGGATTCAACAGATTTCCTCACCAAATCAAGGTCACAATCTCCGTAGAGTTCAATATTGATAGCCTGTGGCTCAGTGATAGGTGCACCAATCTGGCTTACGAGATAACAATAGACCTGTGAAAGATCGGGATGCTCTTCGTAAACACGTTCGACAATCTCTCTGGCAGCAACATTGTATGTCTTACCAACATGTGATACTGGATTCTTTCCAGCAGCTGCTTCAAGTGTCATTGGTCTGTAAGGTGTAATCAAACCGTTAGCACGATTGCCTCTACCTACTTGACCATCGTCCCCATGTTCTGCAGAAGTTCCAGTGACTGTCAGGTAAAACAAATCATCATCTGGACTATCAGCAGTGTTCACGCCAACGTCTACTTCCATATCGGTGATTTTCGCTGCATGGTCTAAAACAAGATCCCTGATACCTTCCATTACATTGGCATACTCGTTCTTATCCTTGGTTTCAGAGGATATGATGGCTGCTGCCACTTGGACGTGAATTCTATCATCGACTCGTGTCGCCATTATTTTGATATCTTCACCTATCTGAGGCCACTGTTTCTTTACCTTTGGACTGTTCAATAGTTCTTCTGATTCCAAAGTGATCAATTCAGTAGGTGACATTGGAGCATACCCTACTCCAAAGCTTGTGTCATTTGCTCGTGGGATTCCTGTTTGAAGATCGAAGTTTCCAACGAGGTCTGTGCTTCCTGCACGAATCTTGTAATCAATGATAACGTCGCTATTCACATCAAGATGTGGGAGATCCTTGCTCAGCCACTGTCTTGTGTGTTCAACAGCAAACTTTCCAACTGGCACTTGACGTTCGTAGTCCTTATCAACCACATCAACTGCTCGGCCACTCATAAGTATGTAAATTGGTTCGATGACATCTCCGCCTCCAAACTTGGCGTTTGATTGGCCACCAACTAGAAGGACTTTGTCAACATTGTGATGCTGGACTTGATCAAAGGTCTCCATGTAATATTCGCTAAGGCGTACACTCAATTCTTCTGCTGCTTTATCGCATAGTGTATCTGGATGCCCTTTACCTTTGCGCTCAACAATCTCTACGGGGAGCTTGTCAACGGGTGGTCCAGCTCCGCGTGTGACTTTCAAATTTTTCATAATAATCAACTCGTCTTTCCATCGTGCGCGCAGCAAATTGCATATAAATTCATTTATGGGTCATTCGCATAGGTAATATTCCCAAGTATTTTTATTACCAACAGATATATGTTTACGTGATTACAAATGATGTCTGTTGAAAGTCTTCAGAATCTTAGACGAGAGGTCAAGATGACTCAATCTGAGTTGGCAATTGAGGTAGGTGTGTCTCAATCATACATTGCAAGACTTGAGAGAGGGTCATTAGATCCCAAACTCTCTATAGTGAACAAAATCGTTGAAGTATTGACGAGTCGCCAGAGTAAGACCTGCTATGACATCATGACTGTTGATCCAATAACCATAGAAGCAAGGGATTCTGCCTCACTAGCAGTTGGATTAATGCAGAAACATAACTATTCTCAGATTCCAGTTCTTCGCGGAACTCAAATGATTGGTATCATAACTGAACGTGACATCATCCGAAATCTACAACATGATATGTCTGAATTATCTGTCCAAGCTGTGATGAGTCCTGAGGGTGTACCGATGGTAGACGAAACGACTCCTGTGGATATCATCACACCACTCTTTCAAAAATACCAAGCTATCTTAGTTCAGACTCAGGGACGCATTCGTGGGATCATCACAAGATCTGATTTACTAAAGCTTACATGATTCTTTTTTGACCATCACAATTTATTTACCAGTATTCTTTGGTGAACATGCTTGGAATCGGAGGACGCGCACCCATGAAACGTTTACATCCAGACTTAGCTAGAGTGATTAATGCTCTGGGGATTTCGGAACTCAATGATGTTCAGAAGGCAGCTGCAAAAGGAGGACTCTACACAAAGAACGGTGACTATGCACTGGTTTCACAGAGTCGTACAGGTAAGAGCTTTGCTGGCTCTCTTCTAGTTGCCAATGAGATGTTTAAGCATATGATTACAGAGCCAGAAACTCCAGCTATATCGATATTCATCGCTCCCTTTCATGCCTCTGCTAGAGAAACCTCAAACCTACTCTCACAGCTCTTTGGTTGGTTCCTTCGACCCCTGGTTTTAGTTGGCGAAGTTCGGCAGAGTGAGATTCTAGTTCAGCTTTCAAAGGGTCTCTCACCCAATGTGATCATCGCGACACCTGGAGCAATACAGGATATCATACGTGTCAAATCAGCTAGAGAGTGGTTAGTTGGGAGAAAGATTGTTTCAGTCATCTACGATGATGTTCATTCAATTCTTCACGATCCCAATAGAGGTTCAACATTGTTGGAGATATCTGATTTCTTCCGTAATTGCCTTTCATGTAAACCTCGCACTCTTGTTATTTCTGCGGTATTCGATAATCCTGAACGACTTGAAAAATTGTTTAACGTCAAGCTTCTAGTAGACACAACTGATTACAAACCACCTGAATTCGAATTAGTGAAATACAAAACAACAGGTGAGAAGAAAGAACAGCTCAATAAACTGCTTGAGGTACTTGCGGAACAAGGCCAAAGAACCCTCATCTATATGAAGATGATTAGCAATATTGAAAGTCTTCTAAATGAAAGTGGACAAGAACTAATTGATCTCGTATCCTATGATTTAGATCCCTTGGTAAGGTCTCGTTTGGAAAAGATTGCAAAAGTCTTAGATGACCTACATTATCCACAATCGAAATTCGTTACGCGAGGGATTGGTTGCTATCACGGGCAGATGGACGAAGAACATCGCTGGTTTATTGAATGGGCTTTTCGAAGGAAGCATCTCAGATTCCTGTTTGGCACTGAATCCCTTGCATATGGAGTCAACACTCCTGTTTCTCATGTTGTCATGGAATCTCCAGGAATCGACGAGATTTTCAGACAATCAATGATGGCTCGTGCAGTTCGTCTCAGGAAAGGATGGGGGACACCAGGAACCTGCACGGTCTTCACAAAGACAATAAAGAACGTGAAAGAGCTCGAACGTGTATATTTCAAACCCACTCTACCGCTCCGATTCATCAACAATAGCAACATTTCCAAGATTCTTATAGGAAAGATTGGTCATGGAATGATGAACTCAGAATCCGACCGAAAGGAACTATCTGACAGACTCGGTCTTCTTTTCACTAAAGGCTCGACTGAGCGAGTGTTGAAAGAACTTGGTAAGATTGAACCTGCGCTTGTTGCAGGAACCACTAATACAGGTTTTACTCTTACTCCGATAGGTGAGGCAGCTTTTCGTAGTGGTCTATCTGCTGAACAAAGTCGAGTCATTATCAATGGCATCCGAATGATTGCTTCGAAGGGAGTGAAACCAACCGAGTTTGATTTACTACTCCTAATCAATATCGCAGATTTACTTGATGAGCCACCAAGTAAAACAAGAAAGGTGGTAGATGAATCTCTGCAGAAGTTTTTGGAGACTTCTGTGGAATCTGCTATTTTGTCACAAATTTTGGATACTGATGTTGAGATTGAATGGAGAGTCCCAATTGAATATGCTACTCTTCTTTACACCCATTCTTCTGAGGAATTGAATTTTGATCAGAATACGAGAAAGAGTGTTAGACGATTACTTCTAGATGTGCGAAGGTTCACTCCAAATTTTGCAGCGTTTCTGGACACTCTTAAAGAAGAGAAAGCATTTGGTGAAGAAAAAGAGTACTATGAAGTGATCAAGAAGCTGCTATCATTGCTTGGCGCTAAGAAAATCTCTGAGGTTCTCTTTGGCTCAGAGAAGAGTGGTAGTAGTTTCCGAGGTAAAGATCTGACATTCATTGATTTTGGAGATATTGAGAAATCAATTGATGCAACTTTAACTTCGAGATTATCGCCTCAGGAGAAGATACAGATTCTCGACCTCCTTGATACAGTTGAAAATACAACATCTGCCTTTGTGAACCTTCTTTCTAAATCCAAGGATGATGAGGACGCAAATGCCGCTCTCGATACTGTGTTAAATTTCAGCAAGGAGGGACGTATTGGTAGTAATCTCGTACGAGCATTGGAAGAGGAAGGTGTCGTTGAACGCGGAACAATGGATGGATTGATGAACAGTTTCTCTGAGCGTGTTGAGGAGATTCAAAATCGCACAGATGCTCCTGCAAAAGCGGCTAGAGTTTTAGTCTCGCTATTCACAGGTGACATAGTAGGATTAGCAACTGGTGGGATTAAAGCTGCAAAGCTTGTATTAGGTCGGGCAAGAGGAAAGGTCGATACAAGCGGTCTCTCATGAAATCCAAAGATTCGCTAAATTAAAATTCTGCCAATTTGTGCCCCAGAGAATATCTTATATGGGCTGAAAAAGATGTATCCGTCGGAGTAGATTTACCCATTGTCCAATTACCTAGATACGCTCGATGACCTTCGTGAGGGTCTCGACACGTTCGTTGAAAAATGGTCCAATATTCAACGCAAGTCAGCAAAAGCTATCCAAGCAGTGACTAATACAATAATGCAGATTGAACATTTGGATGGACCTCTGGGAAAACTTGATGGATTTCAAAATATTAGAGAGAACTCCAAAGGTATACTTCTTGTAAATCTATATGATAGACTTGTACCCGCTCTAGAGAGTTCAATCCGTGAGTTTACTAAACTAATGCACATGTTCGAAAATCTACGACATACATCATCAAGCATCCAAACACTAACCGAGACCATGCGCGGGGACTTGGAAGAATCTCTTGATCTTGAAGATTTAGTTGGTTTCCTTGATTTGATTATGATTAGTGTGCGTGATATCTTGAATATGTACGAATCTGAGTTTTTGGTTAAACTCACAATATTCAGAGATTTCGAAGAGAGCGCAATAGATATTGGAGTTGTCAGCAACTACCTGACAGTGTGGATGGTAGAGCCCAATATAGAGGGAAATGATCGCGATAAACTTCTCAAAGATCTTGATGAACACATAGAGCTTTTGAGAGATGTCTTTTCAGGAAAGACCGGAATTCGTCTTCCTGATTCATACAAGAAAGTCCAGTTGTAAAGCAGTACTGCATAATTACCTTATAATCAACAAAACCAAAAGAGATAATTCCTCAGTCTTAATGTCACCTGAGTATGACTAATACCAATTATCCAAGCTGGATTCGACTACTTGATGATGCAATCGGAGTTATTGTAATCAGTGTAACCATTGCAGCTGTTTTAGAGATTGCATTTAGTTTCTCATTTACTATTGAGATTCTATCAATCGGTTTGCTTGTAACAGGTCTCGCATGGGTAATTTGGGGAGTATACGTCATCCGTACAAAAATATATGCTAGAGTTTTTATGATAGTTACTGGAATTTTAGTCATTATTTTAGCTTTGATAGATTTTATTTTCTTTTCATTACCTCCTGATTTTCTGATTGTGTTTCCTGCGGTGGGGATGATATTAGTCGGTCTATCAAGAATGGTTCTTGGGATTCTCATTGGAGATATACCGCTCTGGGTACAAATGCTACAAGTACTCGCAGGTATTCTGACAATCAATTTAGCTGCGTTTGTATTCATCTTTACAAATGTAGGATTGGAGGTATTGCTCATCTTTCTGGTAATTGCGCAAATAGCAAATGGCCTAGTCCGCCTAATTGTTGGTCGCAGTGAGCTTCCACAGAAGTGCAGTGAAATTACCGCTGATGAACCCTAACAGTTTGATTTCAAGTGCTCATCAATTCATTAGATTGTAGATCTCTTACTTAGTCGTTTTCTTATTTCTTCTAATATGAATACGATTGATGCAACGAGGAAAACAAGGACCCACTCCAAAGGTTCTACAGGACTTAGTTCAAATAAAGCTACCATTGGTGGAATTAAAAATATCAACGCAACGAGGATAACGTCAATTACATAAACAATCCATAGCAGTTTATTTTTGAAAATGCCAACTGAAAAAGCTGATTCGGTAGGCGACCTACAATTTTGTGCACTGAACCATTGGGTGACGATCAATGTTATAAAAATCATGGTGCGAATCTTCTCGTCGCCATGACCAAGATATAGAAAGTAAATGGTCATTACTATTGAAGCCATAATGGTTCCATAAAACAACGCTCTGGAGAGTGTTTGCTTAGATAATACTCTTTCATTGATAGAGGATGGCGGTCTATCCAGCAATCCTTTCTCTTTAGGTTCCAATGAAACCGCAATGTCTAGCATTCCATCTGTCACAAGATTGACCCAAAGGATTTGAAGCGGCAATAGGAGGACTGGATTTACAAATAAGAGAAGAGTTGCTAATATCATAAAGCTCTCTGCAAAGTTTGTTGAGGTAAGGAAAAGCACAACTCTTCGAAATGTATTGAGAATGTGTCGTCCTTCATCAATGCCATCAACCACAGATTCGAATCGTTCATCTTGAAGGACGATATCTGCCGCCTCTTTTGCAATATCTGTTCCTGTAATTCCCATCGCTATTCCAACGTTTGCTTGACGGAGTGCCGGTGAATCATTGACTCCGTCTCCCGTCATAGTAACAATTTTGCCTAAATTCTGTAATGCTTTTACAATCCTCAACTTGTGAATAGGGCTTGTTCTAGCAAGGATATTTGCACGTGTTTCTAGAGCAATTTGCAGTTCTTCATCAGTTAGCGCATCGATGTCATCACCTGTAAGACTCTTGTCATCCCTATCTGGTCTGAATATTCCAACTTCCTCTCCAATTGCTTTAGCAGTATCTTCGTTATCTCCAGTGATCATTATCACGTCAATACCAGCGCGCTCCGCTTTTGCAATGTAGTCTCTCACACCATCACGTGGAGGGTCGTTTATTCCACAAAGTCCCACAAACTCAAGGTCATGTAAATCATCATCAGTTATTTGGGACTGATTTTGAGGTAAGTGTTTTACAGCACATGCCAGTACTCTCAGACCTTGGGATGCAAAATCACTGACAACTTCTTCAAAACCAGAAGGTTGCTTTAGGAACGCCTCGATACGCTCAGGTGCCCCCTTAACAATCAAAAGATTCGAATCTTTTTGAGATGGTGAGGGATGCGCGCTTTGAACAATCTGACTCGGTTGGTGGAGGGTTGCCATATATTTCCTATCACTGGTAAATGGAATTTCAGATATTCGAGGCAATGATTCATCTAAGACATATTTATGGAGCCCTGTCTTTTCGAGTGCAACAAGCAATGCAGCTTCGGTAGGTGAACCTCGAATTTTCCATAATCGATTCTCTCCAGTACATTTTCTGAGGAGGCTATTCTCATTCAAACATTCTGTATAGATTTCTGAGTCATTGCATAATGCTAGATATGATAGTACTTTTTCCAAATCCGGATATTGACTAAGTGATTCTCTGTCGATTGGTCCTCGTATTTTTTCCTCTTGATTTGGATCTATGGTTTCATGTAAATGTTCTGACCGAAGGCATCCCATAGGGCCACATCCTTCAAGGAATACGCCTCCCGATTCTGCATCAAATCCCGCACCACTTATTTCATAGTAATGATTAGGCGTAAAAATTCTTCTCGCCATCATTTGATTCCTAGTGAGTGTCCCCGTTTTGTCAGAGCATATTACATTGACAAGGCCAAGAGTTTCCACAACATTGAGATTGCGAACAATCACATTCTTTCGTGATAGACGGTATACTCCTACAGACAGCACTATTGTGATTACTGCAATGAGTCCTTCTGGGATAGCAGAAACTAATGAAGAGAGTGCAAATAGTATGAGTTCGTAAGTGGGTATTTGCCGGTAGGTACCAAGAAGTATGGTTATCACTAGAAAAGTGAATGCTAGTGCAATGAAAAATAGACTTAGACGTTTTAATCGAATCTCAATTGAAGTCGGCTCTTTTTCCACTTGTTGGAGTTCCTTGTTTATCTCTCCTAGTGCTGTTTGATCCCCGATTTTTTCTACAAAGACCCGAGCTCTTCCCTGGGTAACAAAGGAACCTGCAAAAACTTTGTTTGACTCTTCATAGTAATGTGGTTTGTCAATTAGACACACGACATCTTTCTTTACCGGTACACTCTCTCCCGTCAGTAGACTTTCATCAACATGAAGATTCCTTTCAAAAACCACACGTGAGTCAGCAGGCACTTTCTCTCCTGCCTTTAATAGTAAGATATCGCCTACAACTATATCCTCAGATGAGATTTCTTGTTCTTCTCCATCCCTTATGACAATTGATTTCTCTTCTATCAGCTTCTTCACTGACTCGATAGTTTTCTCTGCTCTCCATTCTTGTGCAAATCCAATTAGAGAATTGATTAGAAGTATGATTGCAATTACAATCGTATCTTCTACATGATTTCCGATGAGAGAAATTACTGCAGCCAAGATAAGTACGTAGACAAGAGGTGACTTGAACTGTCTAAGAAACATCACAAGAGGACTAATTCCTTTCTCTAGCGTGAGCCTATTTATTCCGAATTCTTTCCTCCTCTTAATGACTTCATTCTCGCTCAGGCCTTCAGGATTCGATCCCAAGCTGATAAGGCATTCATTATAGTCAACGAAATCTTCGGACACCTCAGGACGTTCTTGGGTCACAATATCACTCTCAAATTAATATCAACTAAGAGGGTCTCTAATTTAAAAGGAACGGTCAGAATGTACTCATCAATCTTCGCCCTCTGGTGATAGACGCTGCTTTTGTGAACTAATTCGATTCCTTACTTCTTCGATTTCAGCTTCAATATTGCTTCTTAGATCTTGATAGATACTCTCTGAGATTTTTTCTGTTTCGAATTGTTTCTCATAGAAAGCGAGTTTAGTCTTAAAAATCTCTTCTCTAAATCCTAATTCCTGTATTCGCGCTCTTCTCTCAGAAACGACTCGTCTAAGCTCATCTTCCAGAGTGAAGATTTCCTCTTCTAGTTCTGCTTTGAGTCTACTGTACATAGTTGTGTTCACTTTGCCTTCAGTGTATAAATCCACAAGATGAAGAAGTGCTTGTCGTGTAGCATCTCTATGAACAGTGATTTCTTTTGCACGGTCCTGTTTTTCAGTCAGTCCTAATAAATTAGCTAAAAATGCAGTCGATAATCCTTGTACTATTAAGCTCACCAATAAAACAATGAACACAATCGCATAGATAGTCGGTACGACTGTCGATATCTGCTCGATATAGACTAGATCAGATGAATAACGAATAATCACAGTGACAGCGATTGCAGCTAGAGCTGCGCTTGCCACGCCTTTAATGCCTGCCCAGCTTATGAAGAATCTCTCTCTTAGTCCCAATTTTCTGTCTCTTGCAGTTACTAGAAAAACAGAAACCGGTCTTGCAACTAAGATAACCAATGCAGCTGTAAGTAAACCAACTAAGATAATTCCTGGATTCGCGATAAGGAAACTGATAGTTTCTGTTGAGGGATCTCCCTCGATTAATGGAACACTCAAAGAATATCCCAAGAGGATAAAAACCATGATTTCGAAAAAGAATGAAACATTCTTCATTACACCACGCATTGACCTCTGCGGTAGTGGTTCAAGTCCAATCCTTCTTGCATTTGCCATGAATATGCCAGCAAAAACAGCAGCCAGTGCACCAGGATGGATGTAAAATACAGTAAAGAGCTCGCCCAAACCATATGCAAGAAACGGAGTTGTAGCTGTCAAAATCGAAATATTTGTATCATCTCCACTCTTCGGGATTGCCCAACCAATAAGTCTGGCTACAATATATCCGAGTACGACACCAAGCCCCATACTTGCTCCAAATTCTCCGAGTATTAGCGCCCAATTCGTACCCCCAGTAAGGTTTGCGAGTGAACCAATAACTATAGGTTCAAAAACAAGGATGACAAGAATCACTGAAGTAGCATCATTGAATACAGCCTCTCCTTCAAGTATTGAGAACAATCTTCTCTTGACTCTAACCCCTCCTGATTCTAAAACTGAAAACAGAGCGGCAGGGTCTGTTGGAGCTAGAATGGCTCCAATTAGGAATGCCGCAATTCCTACGGGAACTCCCAACGCTGCGGTTGTAGCTTCTATAGTAAATCCACCAATGAGCGCTGTCGAGAGTACACCAACTGTAGCTAATAGGATAACATTTTCAATCGATAACCTAAGTTCTCTAAGATTCAGAGTCAGACCGGCGTAGAAAAGGACTGTTGCCAGAGTTATTTGAGCAATGAAATCAAAACCTGCTATTTGTACAAGTTGAGAACCGGGATTCAATACAAGAAGAACTCTCCCCATGACTAGGCCAGTTAGAACTAGGGGGATTGGGTGTGGGACACGATACCTTTCAGCAATCTTTGCGATAGCAACACCAACAATCAATATTCCCGCAATGACAACAAGGATTGATGTTGAGAGTTCTCCTCCTTGCATCACAACAAATCAAATCTCCGCAAATATCTCTGCACATTCTTTTGCATAGTCTGAGATGTGCTCTAAATCAGCAACTATCTTCCTCATCATATAGCAGGTAAAATCAGAGTCTCCACCTGTCGCAATAGAGATCTGTCGACAAATCACAATATTGTCTTCATCAATCTGTCTCTCAAGCTTGATCAACAATTCCAATGTCTCCTCTGACTCATCAGAATTAGCTTCTCTTTGAGAAACCATTAGCTTTAGTGCTGTCATCATCTCATATACTTTCGCAGAGATGACCGTCATGGAATCCATAAAGATCTCATTGAATGACTCCTCTTTTAGCATGTCTATCATAACTAAGACTCGAAGGAATGTGTGCTGAATATTTAGCAAATGTGATATTATAGCTTGAGCCATAATTCCTAAATCATCACGAGGTAGATTCTGTGTAAAGGCATACCTGTCAATGAGTGCTCTTATTTTTTTGAAAGCATCTTTTCTCCTCTCTACCCAAATATCATCTGCCAATTCACCGCATTTCAGACACAATCTTTTATGGATGTAGTCAGCTATGTTCTCTTGAATTTCAATGATTTTTCCGAGTTGGTTGAGGATTGTCTGTCTATCAAGGAATTCGTCGGGCATCTTTTATCCTTCCTCTCCTTTTCTTCTTCTCCATGCTAAAGCAAGATCGACATGGATAAAGTGACGCCTTATTGTGATTTCAATTCCAGTTTCAACAGGCTCTCCAAGTGGAACTTCTATTACTCCTTCTTTGAGCGTTGGCATAGGAAGTTCAAGTTTCTCCCCTACCCGCATCTGTTCTGCGATTTCGACTAGGAGGTCTGCTAAATTGTTTAGCGTCTTCTCTTCCTCAAACTCATATTCTTCAATACGCATCTTGCATTCTCCTATGATATGCTGCGAGATTACCTGTTTTATTACGGTTCAACCCTTTTTAGAGTAACTCTATGGTTAAATATCAATAATTTGAACCACCATGCTTAATTAGAATGACTAGATGTCAAACGGTACTAGCCATGAGCTAGTAAACACATCCAAGGAGACACTCGTATTGAGTGAAGAAAAAGACGACATGGTTGTGACACCATTCAAAGTCAGTGGTAAACTCGATTACGACCGACTCATCAAAGAATTCGGAACCGAGCGGATCACTGAGAAAATGAAAGAACAGATCTACAAGATTGCTGGAGAAAAGAATTTGTATCTTGAGAGAGACCTATTCTTCTCTCACCGAGATCTTGGATGGATTCTTACTGAATACGAGAAAGGTAACAAATTCGTTATCTACACAGGAAGAGGACCAAGCGGTCATACTCACATCGGTCACCTCGTACCTTGGATGTTCACAAAATGGTTTCAGGACCGATTCAAGACCCGCCTGTATTTCCAGATGACAAATGATGAGAAGTATTTCTTCAATGCTCATCTCAGTCTTGATGATGTCAAAAAGTATACCTATGAAAATACGCTGGACCTTCTGGCACTCGGTTTCGAACCAGAAGATACCTACATCATCCAAGATATCGAGCATATCGATTTACTATATGAGATTGCAGTTGAAGTTGCACGAAAGGTGACTTTCTCAACTGTCAAGGCTACATTTGGATTTGATAACAGCACAAATATTGGGTCGATCTGGCACCCTGCGATTCAGGCGGTACCTGCATTTCTTCATTCATGGATCTATGGGAAGAACACACCTTGCATCATTCCATGTGCGATTGACCAAGATCCCTTCTGGAGGGTGACTAGAGATGTTGCAGAGAAGATGGGCTACTACAAACCTGCGAGTATTCAATGTACATTCGTGCCTGGGTTAAAGGAAGGTGGTAAGATGTCTGCCTCAGAACCCATGAGCGCAGTCTTTACAACTGATTCACCAAAACTGGCTAAGAAAAAAGTCATGGCTGCATTTACTGGTGGTAGAACAACAGTCGAAGAACAACGCAAACTCGGAGCAAATCCTGACATCTGTAGCGTTTACAAATATTATAACTTCATCTTCATGCCTGATGACAAGGATCTTGCTGATATCGAGAAGAAGTGTCGTGGTGGCGAGATTCTGTGTGGTGAATGCAAACAGATTCTTGCACCAATGATGATGGAGTTTCTTGAGAAGCACCAAACCGCTCGTGAAGAGGTGAAGGACCGCGTAGATGAATTCTCAGCGGCAAGACTTCGTGAAGACCTACGTAGATAGATTATTTCAAAGATATTGATTGTGTAAAGATTGTACTTGTACAGGTCTTTGGCTTTCAGTATTCTTATACTATTTTGATATCCTCGACAAGGTCGAGGCGTATGTAATGAAAAGCGCAAATCAAGAAGTCATTTCGATTCCACTTGTATCAGAGGAGAACTATAGAAGATTTCTCAATCTTGGCCTTGTTGGTCTGTGTGCTACAATGCTGTTGTTGGCTTCAAATTGGCTGATATACCCGCAATACTTCACTGCGTTACTAAGTAACTCAATTTTCACTGCACATAACTACGAAAACCTTCTCAATTTTATCAATGGCCTAAGTCCACTGATCTCTATTCTTACTGGATTGGGTTTTTTTGAATGGACTGAAAGAAGGATATCTATTCATCCTCTTGTTCGTAGGATCCGCATTCAGTCTTCCTGTAATGTTGTATTCCAATATTGGGGGTGTTCTATTCTCGGCTACCGATGTTAGCTCTCCTTTTTCCACTTACCTTCCAATATTTCTTCAATGTATTGTTCTATCTTTCATCTTGTATATGAAGAAGGAATCTCTAGCTGCTGAGAATTTTGCACTCTTTGCATCTATCATGTTGACACTCATTCCTATAGCAGAGTTTGCATGGTACTTCCTCTCGGAACCATTACGATTCTATTATGATCCTCTTCTGAATTCCAATGTGGGAAGCGTGCTCAGTGGATTACTGGTTGGATTTCCACATCTTGTTTTAACGATAATAAGTACTGCAATATTCGCTAAGCTATTCCTGGAGGAATTACGAGCTGATCAAGAGGGTATAATGGGTCGTGGCAAAGAAACCGGGGAGAAAGGTGATGCGATAATATCTGTCGTATCACCACTTGTGGATCTTGAGATTGCCAAGTACTTTGTCATCATTGGTATAGTAGGTGCATTTTCACTGGTTGTACTCCGAATTATACAATCTGTGGTATTGTACGAGTATTATGTGGTTCTATTATCTGATGGGCTATTGGCAGTTGGGGAATTAAATAGTCTACTGAATCCAACCTATTTACCTGAACCTACTCTCACTCTAGCAATAGCTCTTGGTTTCTTTGGTGTATTTTCAAAAAGTGGCCAGAGGACTGGATACATCTTCTTCATAGCATTTGCAGTACCAATCTTCACGATGCTGCAACCGCTCATCTATTCCATTGTTATTCTATTACAACTTGAAGGAGCATTAGTTTCATATCTTGTAGGATATGGAACTTTCATTGTAAGTGATTTTGTCCTATCACTTCTACTGTGGCGCAACAAAGATTGGATTTCAAGTAAGAAACTACTAGCAATCACATGTCTATTAGTCATGTTAGTTAGACCTGCACTACTCATTTGGTCTGTTTATACAAACCACCTTGGGATTCAGTATGATATATCTACCATGACAGTTACTGGATCTGTTTCAGGCGCAATGCTTGTAGCACTACCATCAATGATTCTCAATGTCGTTAACGTAGTTGTATATGCAGCTCTGTTTATCTTTGAGCTAAGGAATATCAAGAGAATCGTGGATGATAGAATTGAGGATGTTGAGCTAACTGAAGCAGGAAAAGAGATACATATCAGTCGTTAATATTCATCGTACATGTTGGTCAGGAAGCTTGATACTTCCTATCATAGTACACATAGAGTTCAATCTAGTTGGATTCATACTTGGGATTCAAAAATAAGCAAAAATATGAGCAACTTTATTTGCTCTTGCAATTGAGCATTTCACGATTGACCTTGGGGAGAATAATCGAAATTGTGGGAAGATGACACAAGTAAAACCAAATACATTTACGATTGCGACTCACTGAAACTTGCTGCTAAAGTTGGCGTTATTGGTGTAATATTATTGATTGTAGGGGACATCATGTACACAGCCGCCATCATGTATTACACTGAAATGCCTAGGGACGCCCAATTCTACATTCTACTCAATAACATATTTGCATTCAACTTTATCAGCTTAATTTTAGTTGGTGTAGGTTTTGTTGGCATCTTTTCGATGAAACAAAGCAAACTTGGTATCTTCTTCCCTCTCATAGTCATAGTCTCTAGAAGCGTGGTAATTCTTTATCTCAGAATTTCTTTCGAGCTTGGTATTTATTCATCAGAACTCCATCCATTCATAGTAACTATTCTTGGATATACGAGCACAATCATTGGTGGTCTTCTTATTCTATCACTCAGACGAAAGAGTGAGAATTCTCAGTTTGTATCAATTTTCGCTGTCATTTATTTATTGCAGAATGTTCTGAATTATGTAGTTTGGCAGATCATATTTGGAGGTCCTGTCCAGATTAATAGTAGTCTCGATTATCTTATCACATCACTTCCCACCTTGGCTACTGGAATTGCCGTTTCTATTCTAACCATGATCTTTTTTGTATTGGAGAGCAGACAAGGGTGTATTGGAGAATCTGGAATGGAGGAAACTCCATTTTTGGAATGAATATCCATTTGGTCAAGTCTTAAATGTGTACAAAGTAAGTGCTGTTCAGATACAGACTCTGGAGAGTTTGACAATGGGTTCTGAAGCACCTGCGGCTGACATGTTCAAATGTCCCGTTTGCAATGGTAATGTTAAGACCGGACCCGATGATGTCGTAATTACTTGTCCATATTGTGGTGGCACAACCACGATTGAAGGTAAAGCGATTGGTGACCACCTGATGGAACCTGCAGTTGATGCTGATGAGCGTCAAACCAGGTTCCAAAAGTTTCTCGATAAGAATAAGGGTATGAACAAGTCCTTAGTCAAGGATGCTCAAATCGTCGAGAATAGGCTAATCTACGTACCTGTATGGACCGCCAAGGTCAAGGCTGATTCATACTACAAGGGTTACAAAACAGTTCAGGTACCGGTACAGAAAACTAGGACAGTTCGAGATTCTGATGGAACCACACGAACTGAAACCTATACAGACTATGAGACAGGCTACGTACCTGTTCAAGATGAACTGCACACTGATACTCACGAGCCTTTGCTCGCAAGGAAAGGTGCACGATTCTACGGTCTTGAGGACTATCTAAAAGACGTAAAACCTGAGAAAGGAATTCCCTACAACTTTGATGTGATCAAGGACCTTGAACCGGAAATGCTGAATGCAGAAATTGGTCAAGAGGAATTCGAGAAAACAATTCATGGACGTGTTGCTGATAATCACCGAGCACAGGCTGCAAGTGGTTTGCAGGAGCTCTTTGATTGTCGAACAAACACTGCCGTTAGGGATACAACCTACATGCAAGCACCATTCTCTCTCATTCGATACAAATTCCAAGGTGATTTGTACAAGGCGGCACTTGATGGTCATTCCGGAAAAGTGATCATGGGTGAGATTCCAATCACACGTGGTCAACGAATCATGTGGACTTTGATGGGTCTCATCGGTATCATAGTTGCTGGTTTCGGCGGGCAATTCTTCTATATGGGAATTAATGTCACACCTGATCCAGATGCTATGATGATTGGTATCGGAGCACTTGCAGCAATTGTAGGTATCGCAATGACGGTTTTAGGAATTAGGGTGCTGATAATGACACAACGCACCAAGAAGGGGTGAATGAAATGGCACGATGTAATTTTTGTGATGCAACTTTCGATGCTGGACCTGAAGACCTTCTACTTATCTGTCCCTATTGTGGGACTGCTCAAACAGTAGATGGTGTTAAGTTCACAGATCACTATATGATTCGAGTTCACTATGATGAAGGTGAAGCGAAGACCACTCTTCTTGATTGGGTATCAAAACAACTTGGAGTACCTGAAGATCTTGCTTCTTCTGCTAAGTTCTTGAAGTCGGAACAGATCTGGTATCCATTCTGGATTAGTAGGGTCGATGCTGACACTACCTATCAAGGACTCGGTCGTGATGCTACATTCCATAATGAATGGCCACAGATGCGAGGCGCGTACAAGAGAATCGAGTACTTTTGGAAACCTGAGTCTGGCCAATTCACTAGACGTCATGAGATCAAGATTGCTGGAATCCCCAATATTGATGAAGATATTCGTTATCATCCCATTCCAACCCGTGCAAAGGAGTTCTTTAGCCATGCTCATGCAGAAGAATTCGATGGGAAAGTATTGAACAGCACTATTGATTTAGACACAGCCAAAGGCTTAGCTAAACAGATGGCGCTTGATAAGCAAACACAACTTGTACTCAAAGAGATAGACAAGATTGAACAGAGAAATGATAATATCGATGTTGGTGAAACTTTCCTCATTCATGTCCCTGTTTGGGAACTTGAGTATAGATATGGGAAGAAGAAATACAAAGCTTCGGTTTCCGCACCAACCGGTTATGTTATCGAGAGTAAATATCCACGTTCAATGTCCTTTAGAGCAGGAGGAATTGGAATAGGATTTCTGATGCTAATCGTAGGAGCAAGTCTCATTATGCTTGCGCTAGATGTTTTTGGATTTGGTGCTATCCTTACAGGTGGCGGTCTTGTTTCGGGCGGTCTACTTGCACTTGTTGGATTACTACTCATGTACCAAGGAGCGTCCAGCAAAGAAGCCAAAGAGAGTATTTAGTGCAGAGTTTAGGCTCTGCCTCTCTTTCTTTTTTTATCTAGTCAGATTTGTTGGTGAAATATTTTCTACTACTTTGAAAGCTCCGCCAAAGGTATCGAGAAGTGGACTATCTTGAGTCCAGACAGAGATGTCGGGAGCAAGTAATGATTTTAGAACCATCAATGCATTCTCCTTAGTATCCAATTCCAATTGATTTGTTTCAAGTGCAGCTTTAACACCTGCACGAACAAGCCAAGGTCCGAGAATGTTATTGCTACTGGTCCTTGAGAAATGGAACACCGTCAAGTGAGCTGATTCCCTTCTCTTGACTAAATCCGAGAATGATGAGAATCGAGCATGGTCTGCGAAAAGTGAAGTCTTAGAGTCAGTAGCCAGATTCTTTACTCCTTGGATACTCGTTCCACGATCCAACCCGTTAGGTGTTCTTTCAATTCTTAGGTAGTCAACTTTTGGTTCTCCTGGTTGAGCAAAAACTGTGAAATTATCACCGAATAATTCTGACATACCAAGACGGTAAGAAGTGGCAAATGGCTTCTCAGTCAACTCGATTAGACTTCGACTAACATACGCATCTATTACTGCTTTGTAGGCACCTCTTGATGGAACTAAACGCCTACTATCCATTCTTCCGAGAAGGCCAACTGACATCAATCTCGCTACTTGATCGAGAGTATATTCGTAGTCAAGGAGTTTCCATGCAGCTTCAGATGCAGAGATATCTTGTTCTGTTATCCTTTTGGCAACTCGGCTTATCTCGGGTTCAGAAACGATGTCAATTGATTTGGTATTTACACATGGACTTGCAGGTAATTGTCCACCAAGTATTGAGAGATTCTTTGAGGGTAAGCTAGATGTTTCGACCTCTATAGCGACTGGACTAACGGAAAGGGCTATTGTCTGCAGGACCTCTACAATATTTCTGGGTTCCATTGCACGTGCATCAATAGGGACCGCAAACCGGTACAATCGTTTTCTCATTTTCAGAATAGCATCTCGATCGAGTCCAATCCATGATTCCGGATGGTCATAAATTGAAAGAAATTCTGAAGGCTCAGTAGAAGCTAATACACTAGCCATTAACACAGGATATTTAGCTGCCTCAACTATGACTCCTGGTGGACTAAATGCAGTAAAGAGCCTATTAGTGACTGTTTGTCCAAATTGCATCTGAGTCGTTCGAACTTGGTCGAGAGCCATTTAGCATACCCCCGTCTGAAGGTGAACCTATGCAGTATGCAGCTCCTCTCGCTAAGTTGCTTCTTGCACCTGTATTTACTATCAAATAGACAATTGAAAAGGTGAGAGAGATAACCGAAAGTAAATTTTTCCTAGAGAAAATACATAAACAAACTGAATATTTCAAAACATAAGGTAGGTGAGCTGGATTCCCGCGAATAATGCACAAAACAGAGAGGATGGAGAATCTGAGAGGTTCTTAATCCGATTTGCATCACAATATCGTGTTAATCTACTTTTACTGACTTTTGCTACTATTGCTACACTATCAAGCTGTTTTTACTATCTTGCCACTATGCTTACGATTTCAGACCCTGGTCTAGCATTGGACGATTCTTGGATTCATATCCAATTTGCTCGAACAATTTTTGAAGGAGTGCCTTGGGAGTATTCTCCGGGGTATCCCAGCGCAGGATCAACGAGTCCCTTATGGTCACTTATCCTCTCACCAATTTTCTTTTTCACATCTGATCAATTTGGTATTGTTTGGGGTACATACATAATTTCAAGTGCATTCTTTATCGGGTGCACATATCTTTCGGGTATTATAGTGACGAACTATCTGGAACATCCTGCATGGGGTATTTTGACAATGAGTGCATTCGTAGTCATTCCACGCAATGCTTGGTTAATGCTATCTGGAATGGAAACTCCACTCTTCGTCTTCATTTTACTTCTCGCAATTTGGCTTCTTGATAAACACGATATGAAATATGATCTTGTACTTGGATTTGTAGCTGGACTCGCATACCTCTCTCGTCCTGAGGGAATTATAATTGCACTCTGCATACCTATCCGTTTCTTAATAATTGCAGTTCGGAGAGAAGTAAATACGATGCGATTTGGATTATTCATTCTATCCGGTGTCTTCGCAGTTATTGTTGCAGCACCGTGGATATTATATTGTCTTTCAACAACAGGTTACCCTTTACCAGATACTTTCTATGCTAAAGTCCATGAACCCGTAGCTTTTGAGATTCAAGCATGGGATATCCATTGGGCTATTTTAGTAAACAATATGCCATTCATACCAGTCGCTGTTTTCCTTGGTTTAATTTTAGTAATTAAAGGCAAACCCTTTGGTTGGATACTTCCAGTAGCATTAACAGTACTATACCGCATTTTTACTCCTTACAGTGCACTAATCAATAATCAAAGGTATTTAGTTCCTGTAATTGATCTATTCTTGATAGTCGCTATCGCTTCAGGCGGATTGTTCTTGAAATTAATAATGAAAACAATACTTGAGGTCAAACCTGAAAGAGATGTGAATATTGCGGGGATACTGTTGCTTTCTTTTATCGTCATAACTCCAATGATTCCTCACTATATTTTTCAGGCAACATTTTTCGGTAAAGCCGTAGGGAACATTAATGACATGCAAGTACACATTGGTTACTGGTTAGATGAAAATACACCTCCAGATGCGGTATTTGCGACTCACGATGCTGGTGCACTTCGGTTCTTCTCAGGAAGAACCATGATTGATCTTGTGGGACTTGTTAGTCCGGATATCATTCATGGAAACATGACGTATAGGGAACAAGTACAGTATCTCTATGATCATGGTTGCAACTACTTTGTCTTTTTTGACGATATATTCCACTGGTGGACACAGTTCTTTCCATATGGTGCATATTCTAACATCTATACTGTAACTCTTCCGGAAAACGTCATTTGTGGTAGAGATACAATGTCAGTATTTGAGATTCACTGGGAATTGACCGATTACCCAGCAAATTCTTCATAAATCCTTAAATCAAGGGCTTTATTCCACTTAGACTGGTGCTGTATATGGTCGACATAAAGAGCCAGCTTGAAGATTACTTAGATTTACTGAAGATGAATCACACGTGGAATGCAAAAAAAGGATTCTTTGAATTAGTCTTCTGCGAAAGAAAGGATGCCAAGAATGCCACACCAGATGATGATGATACTTTCCAGTATACAATCTATGTCAGACCCGGTACAAAGTGGATTCAGATCTACACTGAAGTCTACCCACTTGCAAACATACCTGATAAGAAACGAGACGAGGTTTTTCTCGAATTGCTTCGAGCTAATCGGAAATACGCAGAAGTATGTTTTGATTTTGACAAAGTAACGAAATTCATAGGGTCTTCTCAAGAAATGATGGTTCAAGGTTTGAACTTCGATGGATTCAGAGAGGAGTTCCTTGCAATTCCTTGGGCTGTGAAGAAGTTCTGGTCCGAAATTGCACCCAAGTTCGGTCTCAAATGAAACAATATATTATACCTATTCGAGAATTCGTTCCTTTACACGTTCAATCAGTTCTAGAAATAGCTCTCGCGGATTCTCAACTTCCGAGAAACCCCCTGTATATGATTCAGCACTTCCTCCGCCCCTTCCGCCGAAACTTTCTACAATTTCTGAGATATAGTGAGATGCATCTTTTGGCATTCCTTTAGTCCATACTATAATATTGATTTTCTTCCCGGTGCTCAGGAAAAGAGTGACAGATGGTACTTCTAATTCCAGTTCCTTGATTAGGTGTCTTGTTGTCCCTACTTCAAAACCCGGTAAATACTCGTGCCAGAAAGTGACCTCGTTTAGTTTTTCTTTACTCGGCCCTTCATCCATTAGTTGAAATAATTTCTCAATTGCTTCATCATAGGCTAATTGGAGAGTTTTTGATTTATCCAAGATTGCACCAAGTTGTTCCATCTCAAATGGGTAGCTATACTTTCTCGTCAAGGCTACATTGTAGACTTCTGCAAGTCTACGAGCTGCAATCGCTCCAGAAACAAACTCAATGTGAGTGTTTTCCTCTTGAGCTTTGACATCAATGATTTTGAATATTTGAATGTCATTGGTATTTGTGACATGAATTCCAGAACAAGCTGAACTATCAAACTCTCCAACATTCACTAATCTAATCATATCGTTCTTTGACGTGACACCTTCTCGCGCTCTGACGGTGTCATTAACTTCATCTGCTGTGACCACTTTAGTCTTCACATCAATCGAATCATGAATCAAATTATTGACTTCTTTTTCAATTTCAAGAACCTCTTGCAATGGAATAGTTCTCCCCTCTAAGACAACCGATCCATGAGTTCCATCAATCCAAATTTTGCCTAGTTTCAACTCAGGATACTTCTTCTTCATAGCTCCGACAAGAATGTGTTCTGAAGTATGATTTGCCATCATTGCCTTTCGCCATAACATATCGAGTTTCAGGATCGTCTTTCCTTTCCCGCTGGTTGGTGAATTTTTCATTACAAGAGCAGTATGACTGTTTTGAAGTATAGTATCTATGAACTCATACTTCTTTTCACCTATCAACAGGAATCCTCTATCACCAGCTTGCCCTCCGCTAGCTGGTTTTGCAACTTTCTCATTGATTCTTATATGAAAGTGTCCATCTACTTCTAGAATTGATTCGATTTCAATATCGAATTGCTCTTTCATAGGGTCTGTCCAGTAATGTGGCTGAAAACTCATCATTTTCTCACACACTCTTTCATTATACTCGACTCCTTTTGAATATGGTCGATTACCATTGTAGTCGACACGTGAGCCGAAACCGATATAGCGTAAACACTTCTCACACAGAGTGCTTAGAGGATAAGAGAGGACCGGAATTATGTTCAAGTTCTTGAAATCAGACCCGTTGAAAAAGGCAAAGAAACTCGTTGAGAAGGCGCTTGAGGAGTTAGAAGAAGGTTATTCTGATTATGCAAGTACTGCATACGAGAAAGCAGCCCGAATCTTCCACGAGCAGGATGAGATTGACTTTGCTGTAAAATACTTTCGTGAAGCAGCTTATTGCGCATTAGAAGACAACGACCACTATCGCGGCGCTGAAATGAAAATTGCAGCTGCAGAGTGCTTGAATCTTGAAGGTCGATATGATGAAGGAGCTGGCTTGTATTCTGAAGCATCTGATCATTTCCACCGTGAAAAGAAATCGCGAGAATCCAATAGATCACTCGGAGTTGCCATTATTGGATACTTGGGTGCTAGAAACTTTGCGACCGCAACAAATCTTCAAAGAAAAGCTGAGAAGCGCATAACAGAAATATCAATGAAAACAACTTCCATTTACGAACTAGCAAAATTGTGCGTTTCGATTTTGTGTGATGGAACTGATATTGAGAAGAAAGTTTTCGAGAAAGCTGCGAATAGTGCGAAACCCACCACCGCTGAGGAAGTACTAGTGAAATTCGTCATTAACTCAGTAAGACTTGCTCTTGACACCGAGGTTACCTTGGACTGGGCTGGGAAGGCTCTAACTAATATTCCCGTTAAATCAAAGGTCGAGCTTGAATTGCAGTACAAATGTCCTGTTGATGTTCGTGTGACGGATCATCGAGTTTCTCTCTCAAATAGTGTAGTAATTTCGAATGAACCTGAATTTCGAGTTCCACCTTCCAAACAAGAGTCTTGGCTCATTGAGTTTAAACCTGTTTTGAGTGGGGATGGTATTATTGGGCCATACACAGTCACCTTAGAAGGCGATAAGGTTCTCGCTCACAAGCATAGTAATGTAATCAAATTTAATATTGCACGTGCTCCCTCCAATCTTGAGCTGGATATAGTGCCAGAACTAGTTTCTTGTAGTCTTAGCGATGAAGCTTGTTTCGAGATTGATTTAAAAAATATTGGAGATGGCCCTGCAGACAATATCCATTTCAATGTTGAATTATCCGAAGGTTTGGAGATATCACTTGGAAGTGAAGAAAAGACAATAAACTTCATCGGAAGTGGCGACAATGTACGATTCCAAATCTATGTTCGTGCACTAAGTCAGGGTGACGAACTAATTACAGTTCATGCAGTAGATGGTCGAACAGGTCAAGAAGTCACCAAAACATCAATGGTGCGAGTAGGATAGGCTTTTACTTACACCGTTTCTTTCTGTCTACATCTTCTCTGATATTCAGACATGCTTCCATAACTTCTTGGATTGCTTCTTCTTCCTTGAATATCTTCAGAAGACCGTCCGCGTCTTCTAGTCTGTTTTCCACAAGATGCTCACTAAATTCCAGAAGGGTTTGCAACCAATCCCATCTTGTTCTACCAA
>Ga0307445_10000303_pt1 | contig 25748 bp, 14 predicted proteins | sample SalMarSW160330MG_FD_202147 | JGI IMG/M metagenome (GOLD analysis project Ga0307445, IMG submission 202147) | Salt marsh sediment microbial communities from the Plum Island Ecosystem LTER, Massachusetts, United States - SW1603-30 | ecosystem: Environmental > Aquatic > Marine > Intertidal zone >... | reverse complement strand
CGAGGTTTTTCTGTGCCTTGGTATGATTTATCCCGTAACTCTTTTCTGCTATCGTTTCCTTCGAGTAGGCGGTTTATGCGGCGATATGCTTATAGGAGCGATAGTTCTATTGCCGGCAGGATTTGTTTTTAACGCGGAGCCGCAGCGACTGCCGCCGGCCCTGCAGTGCTGGCTTTTTGTGCCTCACGTTGCTGTTTATGCAATATCATATATTTTTATGGCCAAAGCGACTTTCCAGGCCATTTGCGAACTGGCCGGCACAAGGCACAACGGCGAGGAGAACTTGTCAGGACCTGAAGAAGGCACGTACCGAATGATTTGTATGGGATTTCCGTTCCTGACTCTGGGGCTTGTGCTGGGCAGTTGGTGGGGGAAGGTGGCGTGGGGCGATTACTGGGGCTGGGACCCCAAAGAACTGTGGTCGCTGGCGTCGTGGCTGGTCTATGTGGGGTATTTTCATTTCCGTTATATGTTTGGTAAGAAATATCAGCATCTTAACAGCGTGTGGGCTATTGCAGGGATGACGGTTATTGTTGTAACTTTGCTGTGGGTAAACCTGTCCAGGCTGTTTGCCGGTCTGCACAGCTACGCAACGTGAAACGCGATCTTTTACGTCGTTTTAAGGCTAAATATGTTACGTCGCCGTGGCAGGCACGGCTAAACAAGCCCCAAATAAATTTAGAAAAGGAGCGGATTTATGAGAGTTTACATGCTTATCACGATAGGTTTGGCGCTGGTGTGCAACGCGGGCTGTGCATTAGGTAACCAAAAAGTCAAAAGCATGAAGGGCAGCGACAGTATAACAATTTACAACGGCATTTTGTCCGTCTGTTGTAATTTGAAGGATGGGTCGTTCACTGCAAGCCGTGGAGAGAAATTATTTATAGAAAGAGGGAACTTTCAAGAAGCAGGCGGCGTTAAGCCGGTAAATATCAGTACGATAAGAATCAAGGACAGTCTTGGCACGGGAGAAGCTATCCGGGTCAAATTTCCATCCGGATATATCTACACACTGGCGCTATACAAGAATGTGCCATTTGTCTGCGTCAAGGTACGGATGGGTAATTCAACCAATGATAATTTAGTTATCAATAAGATTTCGACGGTGAGGGCGGCGGTCGACATCGGTAAGGCAACGAAGGAGCTTCGGATATTAGGCTGTGACGGGCTGACGGACACAGATAAGAAGCGAACGAGCTATATGTTCTTGGCGATGGTTGAGCCGGCAACGCGGACGGGTGTTGTGGCCGGCTGGCTGACACACGAGCGTGCAAGCGGTATCGTTTTATCAGAACCCATCGAGTCCTCTGTGCTAATCGAGGGACGGAGTGAATATGGAAAACTTTTGATAGAGCCGGGGAAAAGTGCCGAGGGTGAAACTTTTGCCGTCGGCTATTTTGACGACGCCCTTGTCGGGCTGGAAGCATACGCTGACGCCATCGCAAAGACATACAAAATCGAATTGCCCGAAATACCATCCGGCTACTGTACGTGGTACTCCAGCCCGCATGGCGGCGCATCGGACGAAAAGTCTATGGGCGAACTGGCGGACTTCTGCGGCAAAGAGCTGCGGAAGTTCGGCTTCGAGGTGCTGCAAATCGACGACAAGTGGCAGCTCAGCAGGCGGGATTATACGAGCTACAATCCGAAGGGGCCTTATCCAAGCGGTATGAAGCCGACTGCGGAAAAGATAACAGACACCGGTCTGACGGCGGGTATATGGTTTACACCGTTCGGGTGGGATTATAAACGGCCTGTCTTCAAAGAGCACCAGGACTGGTTTGTCCATAAAGAGGACGGCTCGATTTACGCAGTACACTGGGGTGGAGACTGCCTGGATATGACGCACCCCGAGGCCATGGAATTCTTGGATGGCGTCGTCCGGCGGATTACACGCGAGTGGGGATACAAGTATATCAAGATTGACGGACTATGGGCCGGGATGGCTGTGAAGATATTGTACCCGAACCCGGATTACAGGGATGACAATCTCGGAGATGCGGTTTTTCACAATCGGGCCAAGACCAACGTTGAGGCGTACCGCGACGGGCTCAAGCTCGTTCGCGAGGCATCGGACGATGATGTCTATATACTCGGCTGCAACATCGCACAGAATATGCGGACACTGGGCGCCTCTATCGGGCGGGTGGACGGGATGCGGGTCGGCAGCGATATCGGAGCAAGATGGAGCGGAATCCTGAAAGGTGCGACGATGGGGACACGGCTGTACTTTCTGCACAACCGTGTGTGGCACAACGACCCCGACTGCCTGATGCTGCGCGACCCACTGACGCTCGACCAGGCGCGTGCGTGGGGCTCATGGATTGCGATAAGCGGACAACTGAATATAGCCAGCGAATGGCTGCCGGGATTGCCGGCTGATAAGCTCGACGTGGTCAAGCGTTCGATGCCGAACCACGGTTTATGCGGCCGGCCTGTGGACCTGTTCGAAAACACGCTGCCGCAGGTCTGGCACCTGAGGAGCGGGGCCGGGGGACAAAGAAAGGATGTCCTCGGTGTGTTTAACTGGGACGATAAAAAGTCCGACTCGGTGAGGATTGAGCTAAACAAGCTGAACCTTCCCGGCGGAGGGAACGGAACTTATGTCGGATTCGATTATTGGGAGGACAAGTTCGTTGCACCCTTCAGCGGTGAATTGAAAACCGAACTGCAACCAAGCTCGTGCAAAGACATCGCCATTCGTGAGATACTTAGCCGGCCTGTGCTTGTCAGCACATCGCGGCATATTACGCAAGGCATTGTGGACGTGATAGAGGAAGAATGGGACAGCCGAGCCGATACACTTTCGGGAAAATCGAGAGTCGTCGGTGATGACCCTTATGAAATTCGTATCTTCGCGCCGACGAGGAAATGGCAGGCGGTGCAAGTGAAGGTATCCGATGGCGACCAAGGAGCGGGAGTGACTATCGGAATACAACAAGAGGGCCAGGAAATTCGCGTTACAATAAAGAGTCCTGAGAACCGCGAGGTTATCTGGGAAGTAGCCTTCGAAAAACGGTCCAAGTGATGATATAATTATTTTGTTTTGGCTCGATTGATTTGAAAAGACAAATGAGGTCTGCGTTAGAATGAAACAGATGCTTCGACGGGAGTTTATCAAAACAAGCATCATCGCGGGTTTGGTCGCAGCAGAAATACCAAATAAAGTTTTTGCAATCGGCAAGCGAAAAAGGAAGCGGCCTAATATACTGTGGATTATGATGGACGACGGGCGGGCTGATGCCGTCGGATGCTACGGGAGAGCATGGGCAAAAACACCGAACATGGACCGCATCGCAAGTCAAGGCGTTCGGTTTGAAAGTGCAATCGTGCAAAATCCGGTTTGCGTGCCATCGAGAAAGTCCATGAAATCGGGACATTACGCTCATACCTTTGGGGTAACGGCTATGGGTAAGCCGGCAAGCGTCACACCTGCCTATATGAAAAAAGCCAGGCCGAATGTTCCCAATCTGCTGAACTGCTGGAAAGATGTCGGAATCCATCCTGTCAATGTGGGGAAGCGTCACGCTTTTCAAAAAGACTGGATAAGTAAGGGTGACAGAGGTGCGTTGATAGATTTCTTCGGCAATCCGAGGGGGGCTGAGGCCAAAGGGAAATTCGAGAAGAGCAAAAACGAGTACGGAAAAGTTAATATCAAGACACACCGGTGGATGATAGGAGGTGTGGTGCCGTTTGCGCCGGAAGACACGCAGACGTGGCGGCTGGGGGACCTTGGGGTGGAAACCTTAAAAGAGCTGGCGGCAAAGGATGAGCCGTTTTTTCTGCGTGTTTCGTTTCACGCACCGCATGTCCCCTGCCGGGTGCCGCGTGAGTATTTTATTGACCCCGAAACAATCGCCCTGCCGCTGCCGAGAGAAGAGGAATTGAAAAGCAAGCCTCGCTTCGAGCGTGAGAACCTCCACATTTACGCGGGTGGACTCGATTTGACGAAAGAGCAAATCGGTATTTGCCGGGGGACATACTACGGGATGGTGTCATTAGTGGATGCCCAAGTCGGCAGGTTAGTAAAGTGCCTTAAAGAGGCCGGCTTGATTAATAATACCATTATCGCCATCAACTCGGACCAGGGTTTTCAATTGGGCGAACACGGGCTGTGGAAGAAGCGTGTTTTTTACGAGCAAAACGTATGTGTGCCTTTTATTATGAGCTGTCCGGGACTTTTGCCTTCCGGTAAGGTCATCGACGAGCCTGTGGAGATGGTGGATTTTGTTCCGACGTTAATGGAACTAAGCGGGATAGATGTACCGAATTCTATCCGAGGGCGGAGTCTGATGCCGCTGATACGAGGAGACGTCAAGCAGTGGAGGCCGGCCTGCTTCTCTGAAATTGACCACAGTTACTCTATGTATGAAGAACTTCGGGGAGCTACCGGGCGACGTGTGATGGTACGAACAAAGGAATGGAAATTGATATACTTTATGGATGAACGCGTCACGGACAAGGACGGGGCCTTGTATAATTTGAAAAAGGACAGGGACGAAAAAGAAAACCTGTACAATAAACCACAATATAAGGATATAATAAAGCAACTCGAAAGTCTGGCTGAGAAATGGAACCAAAAAAATTAAACGCGAAAGAAACTTTTTCGTTAAAGGAGGTCATATCATGATATTACAAAAAGGTAAAATTGCATTATTGTTTGCTGCTGTTGCGTTTTTCTGTTTTTGTGCCGCTGTGCGAGTAGAGGCGTTGACGATCGCGGAAGACGGTGCGGTCAAGGCAGTTATAATAATCGCGCCGGACGCTTCCGAGCCGGAGCAGCACGCGGCGGCAGAACTGGCTGAGTTTCTTCATCAGATAACCGGCGGCAAATTCGAGACTGCATACGGATTTGTATCCGGGAAATCGCGGATTCTCGTGGGGCGGAAAGCGGCCAAGCTTGCTATTCCCAACTTCTCCACCGAGGGACTCGGCAGCGATGGAATAGTAATCCGCACGATTGGAAACGATTTGATTCTGGCCGGGGGTGAGCCGCGAGGGACACTCTATGCGGTTTATACATTCCTCGAAGACCATCTCGGCTGCCGATGGTGGTCGTCAAAAGTCAGTACGATACCAAAAAAAGGAACTCTTAAAGTTGGCAAACTGAATGTTCGCTATGTGCCGCCGTTAGAATACCGGGAGTCGTTCTGGTTTGACGCCTTTGACGGGGACTGGGCGGTACGGAACAAATGCAACGGAAACTCTGAAAGGCTGGACGCCAAACGCGGCGGCAAACATAGTTATCAAGGATTTGTACATACTTTCTTTCCTCTGATTCCGCCGGCGAAATACTTCAAGGACCATCCCGAATGGTTTAGCGAAATCGACGGTAAGCGTAAATATGAGCATGCGCAACTGTGCCTGACAAACGAGGAGATGCGCAAAGAGTTGGTCAAGAACCTTAAAGCACGGCTGCGGAATAATCCCGCGGCGACCATTGCATCGGTTTCACAGAATGACTGGCACGGAAATTGTCAATGCAGCAAATGTGCGGCCATCGATAAGGAAGAAGGCAGCCCTTCCGGCTCGCTGCTTCGTTTTGTCAACGCGGTTGCGGCCGATATCGAAGAGGAATTTCCCAACGTAGCTATCAGCACACTTGCGTATCAATACACACGCAAGCCGCCCAAACTTGTTAAGCCGCGACACAACGTTATCGTGCGGCTGTGCAGTATCGAGTGTTCGTTCAGCAAGCCGTTAGCCGATGAGCGGAACAAGAAATTCCGAGACGATATCGTCGGCTGGTCGAAGGTTTGCAACCGGCTTTACATCTGGGACTATACGACGGATTTCAGACATTACGTTATGCCGCACCCGAACCTGCGGGTCTTAGGGCCAAATGTTAAGTTCTTCGTAGACCACAACGTTAAGGGGATTTTCGAGCAGGGAGCATATCAATCGTACGGTTCGGAGATGGCTGAACTGCGCGCGTGGGTGCTGGCGAAGCTGCTATGGAACCCGACGCGGGACGGGGAAAAGCTGATAGATGAGTTTATTGAAGGTTATTATGGTGCAGCCGGGCCACATATCAAGGCATATTTGAAGGTAACGCATGATGCGGTCGAGGCGAGCGGAGACCATCTCGGCTGCTTTTCGCCGCATACAGCGAAATTTCTTTCGCTTAAGACGCTCAGCAAGGGGTGGGGGTATTTGAAGGCCGCCGAGGAAGCTGTAAAGAACAATCCTGCACTTCATTTTCGGGTCCAGGTTGCGCAGCTTCCCGTGATGTACGTTTTTATGATGCGATGGGACGAGATGCGCGATAAAGCCATAGCAAGTAGTGCGGATTGGCCGATGCCCAACACAATTAAAGAGACGTACGAGCGGTTTTTGGAAGTTGCCAAGAGAAAAAACATGACCCATCTCAGAGAAGGAAGTCAGGGCTTCGGCGTTCTGGAAGAGGCGGTGAAGCGGGCGAAGAAATGAACTCGTTAAGGCGGCGGCACATATAAAAAGCCGGCATATTCAAGATTGATGCTTTCGCCGGCTTCGGGTGAGCTTTAATATGTCAGAAGTTTGGTTAGAGATTATCTGGAAAATCGGGGTCAAAAATAAGGAGATACTATTATGAGTAAACGGATTTTAGCAATCACATTCATTTACGTATGCAGCGCCCTTGCCTGGATGATTCTGGCCGGCACTATGAAGTTGAGGACTGACCGCCAAGACAGGAAACTAAGAGACGCTGTGGCCCAACTATGGGGGGCGAAACAAACTCAGCAGGCACCATCGATTTACTGCAAGTCTTCAGGTACGAACGGAAAAAAGGGCAAAGGGGAAACGCAATACCTTCCCCTGGAAGCGAGCGACATAACGGTAGGCCTCAAACTTGAACATCGTAAGAAAGGTCTTCTCTGGTATTCCACCTATCGTGTAGCGTTCTCAGGCAAGTACCAGGTTATAAACAATTCTGACAATCCCAGGGAGATATTCCTGAATTTTGAGTTTCCCACAAAAGGCGCGGTTTATGACAAGTTTCGGTTTACTGTTGGAGGTGAAGAAATTCGGGATATAGAACTACAGTTAGGTCACATCGCCGAAGGTATGCAATTATCTCCGGGCCAAAGTGAAGATGTTGAAATATCATACGAATCGCAGGGTTTGGACCTATGGTCATACGACTTCGGCGAGGATGTTAACCCGGTGAGAAATTTCAGCCTTGTGCTTCAGACGGATTTTGACGAAATTGACTTTCCGCAGGGAAGCATCTCTCCGACGCATAAAGAGGCCGGCAGTAATGGTTGGAAGCTTACATGGCAGTATTCAAATCTGCTCACGGGTGCGAAGATAGGAATGATTACTCCGCAGAAGCTCAATCCCGGTCCGTGGACAAGCAGAGTTACTGCGACGGCGCCTGTATCTCTGTTTTTGTTTTTCTTTTTGATGTTTGTGTTCACGATTGTGAAAAAAATAAGGATTCACCCGATGAACTATTTTTTTGTGGCAGCGGCATTTTTCAGTTTCCACTTACTTTTGTCATACTTGGTAGACCACATATCCATCCACGGAGCTTTTTGGATTTGTTCTCTGGTTTCAATATTTCTGGTGGTTTCCTACATGCGGCTTGTCGTGGGGCCACGTTTCGCCTTTATCGAGATTGCATTATCGCAGCTGGTGTATCTTGTGTTGTTCTCGTATACATTCTTTTTCAAAGGTTATACAGGTTTGACAATTACCATTATGTGTATATGCACACTGTTTGTGGTAATGCAGTTTACCGGCAAAGTGGATTGGGAACAAGTATTTGCAAAAAGTGATAAGCCGACAGACAGTAAGGCTTTAAAATAACTAACCGTTTGAGGTCATATCAGATTAGGACAACGGCAGCGTGGTAGAACTTGCTTGTGTTACAAGGGGGCAGAGTTAAGAGTCAGACTCATTGCTTTTTGTCAAACGGATAATAAATAGAAAAATTCCAAATTTTTTGCGCACATTTTGGGGGCTGGATTACACTATATAATAGATAACCCAAACGCGATATGCTGCGTTTGGGAATTATTGAAGCTGATATCAGTAAATCATTTGGTTTGGCAGGCTTGGGATGACAATAAAACTCGAAGAACAATCGGAAGAACGGATAGTTGAAGCAGCCCAAAACGGCCATTTGGAAAGCTTCGGGGCTCTGTACGAGCGATATCACAGCCCAATGGTGGCTCTGGCGTATTCGATGCTCGGAGACAGAGACCTTGCCGACGATGCCGCCCAGGAGACGTTTGCGATAGTCTGCCAAAAACTGGGCACTCTGAGGCGCAGGGACAAATTCGCCGGCTGGCTGGCCAGTATTTGTAGAAATACTGCACGGAGTATTCTTCGGTCGAAAGGTAAATCTTCGACTGTGAATTTTCAGGAACGCGTTGGAAATCAAACTGATACAGACCATAGTCGGGATGCAATTCGAGAAGCTGTTTGGAAACTGAGGCCCGCCGACAGGGAACTGATAGTCATGCGTTACTATGACGGATTTTCTCAGGCACAAATTTCCAACGTTCTTGATATTTCGCCACAGGCGGTGAACGGCCGACTTGTAAGGGCCAAACGTAAGATTGCAAAGTATTTGAAACGTAACGGTTTCATGGGAGATGATTATGGAACGGCTTGAAGATAAAAACTGGCTTGATAAAGCACTTACCGAAGCGATTGGTTCGGAAGAAAAAAAGCCCAACTTCGAGAAGTGGAAACAGGAACACCCGGAAGCCGTGGAAATGTTGACATCCCCGACAGGCAGAGAGAAAGGTTCTACAAGTTTACTCAAGATAAGGAGAATAATCATGAAAAGTCCAATCACAAAATTAGCTGCGGCGGCTGTGATAATTGTTGCAGTCGTGCTGGCAATAACTGTTTGGGACGAGTCTATACCCTCAGCTTACGCCCTTACGGACACTATCGAGGCCAACCACACCGTACGCTACCTTCACATAAAAGATTTCAGCTCGGAACATAAAGACGAGCCAAAGGAATTCTGGGTCGAGTGTGACGAACATGGACAGATTGTAAATGCACGTATGCATATGCCCCAATGGGCCGCACCTGATGACGGTGCCAAAGCGATTGTATGGAACCAAAATAAAGTGCAGGTATACTTTAAGAGGAAAAACATTTTGTTCATAGCCGCGGACAAAACCGTCGCCGACCGTATGCTCCAGCTCGTGAAGAGCTGTGACCCTCGACTGGCTGTGGAACGTCTGTATGAGCAGGAGACAGCGGGCAAAGTAAAGATAGAGATTGACCAGCCTTCCGATAAGGCCAAACCGATTGTCGTAACAGCAACGTATCTGCCTGAAAGCTCATCGCCCAATAGGCGCGAAGTTTTGTTCGTAGACCAGGCTACGAAACTTGTTATAGCCGCAGAATATTACCAGCTAAAAGACGGTGAGTATCAATACGTTGGTACGCAGGAATATTATGACTACAACCAGACAATCGATGCCAAAATGTTTACACTCGATGATGAGGTTCCTGCTGACGCGATGCGGATTGACCAGACTATTCAGGATGTTGGTCTGGCACAGGGGAACCTTAGCAATGAGGAAATCGCCGTTGAAGTTGCAAGACAGTTTTTTGAGGCCCTGATTGCCAAGGATTACGCCAAGGCAGGTAAATTGCTGGAAGGAATGCCGGCAGATAGAATACAGCAGGGGTTTGGCGAAATAAAGTTTCTCCGCATCATTTCAATCGGACCGGCCGGCCCACATCCAATTCCCGCGACCGGGGGCCTGGTTGTGCCCTGCACGGTTGAGATTGAAAAAGACGGGCAAACAAGCGAGTGGAAACTGGAGCGTCTCGGCGTTCGGCAAGTTTTCAACCAGCCGGGGCGGTGGACAATTTTCGGCGGAATCTGAAAATAGGGTGATTATCTCATCAATAGTGTGTTATACAAAGGCCGAGTTCGTTTTGCTCGGCCTTTTTTATGCGCGTATTTCGTATTGCGTTGGACATATTGTGGGTGGCATCGCCATATCGGCAACGGCTAAACAACCCCATGTGAAACATGGGCTAAATATAAGTTAGCAGCGACTTGAAAAAACTATTGCGAACACTTGCATTTAGCCTTATAAAATACCTCTCGCAGTTAAGTTATGTATCTTTAAGGAGTAGGAAATGAACCATCATAAATTCATTTTATTGTGTGCGATTGGTCTTGTACTTGCCTCAGTATCTGGGAGTTACGGTGCGAGTAAAGAAGCTGATATTTGCGGCGAGCTGAAAAAATGGCATACGATTACGATTACTTTCACCGGGCCCGATACAAACGAAGAAGCAGAGCCGAATCCCTTTCTCGACTATCGTCTCAACGTGACCTTCACCAAGGGTAAAAAACAATATGTTGTCCCCGGCTATTATGCTGCCGATGGGGACGCAGCAGAAACGAGCGCCAATTCGGGTAACAAATGGCGTGTACATTTTGTTCCGGACGAAAAGGGTAAATGGTTGTACAAAGCTTCGTTTCGCACGGGGCCGGATATCGCTCTCGACAGCGACACAAAAGCCGGCAAGGCCGCCGCTTCCGACGGCGTCAAAGGAACGTTTACAATTGGCGCAAGCAACAAGAGGGGACGAGATTTCCGTGCCAAAGGACTGCTTAAATACGTCGGCAAACGATATCTACAATTTGCCGAAAGCGGTGAATTTTTCCTCAAAGGCGGAGCGGACAGTCCGGAGAACTTCTTAGCTTATGCCGACTTTGACGGCACGTTCGACACCGCCGAACTAAAACGCGAAGGAGAAGCAGCGGGTGAAAAATTTCTGCATCGGTATGGGCCGCACGTTCGTGACTGGAAACCCGGTGACCCGACTTGGAAAAACGGCAAAGGCAAGGGGATGATTGGGGCGTTGAATTACCTTGCAAGCAAGAATATGAACAGCGTTTATTTTATTCCTTATAACATCGACGGGGGTGACGGCAAGGACGTCTGGCCCTGGACAAAACCCACCGAAAAATACCAGTTCGACTGCAGTAAGCTCGACCAGTGGGAGATTGTTTTCTCACGTATGGACAAACTCGGCCTTATGCTCCATATCATTACGCAGGAGACAGAGAACGACCAGGGCCTCGACGGCGGCGAGCTTGGAAGGCAGCGTAAGCTCTACTACCGTGAGCTGATAGCCCGCTTCGCTCATCACCTTGCGCTTGTCTGGAACCTCGGAGAGGAAAATACGAATACCACCTCGCAGCGAAAGGCATTCTGCCGATATATTAAAGACCTCGACCCATACGAGCACCCGGTCGTTATGCATACCTTCCCCGGCAAATATGAGGAATGCTATAGTCCGTTGTTAGGCTACGAGTACTTTGACGGCCCCTCTCTTCAGACCAACGACACGCACGCCCAGACGGTGAAATGGGTCGACCGCTCTGTGTCTGCGGGGCGACAGTGGTTTGTTAGTCTGGACGAAATCGGCCCCGCCCACACGGGCGTCAAGCCCGACAAAGATGACTATTGGCACGATGAGGTCCGCAAGAATCACTTGTGGGGACACCTGATGGCCGGCGGCGCAGGGGTGGAATGGTACTTTGGATACAAATTCTCTCACAACGACCTGAACTGCGAAGATTGGCGCAGCCGAGAACATATATGGGAGCTGACCGGCTATGCGCTGGAGTTTTTCCACGAGTATCTGCCCTTTACCGAAATGAGCCATCACGACGAGCTGACGCCTGCCAAGAACGACTACTGCTTTGCCAAGCCCGGCCAAATCTATGCCATTTACCTACCTGCCGGCGGCACGACGCACCTTGATTTGGGAAGCAGCTCTTCAAACTTCTCTGTTGAGTGGTACAATCCGCGCAGTGGCGGCCCACTGCGGAGAGGCCGTGTTGCGGAAGTTGCCGGCCCGGGCCCGGTCGCTATTGGGCATCCACCCCAAAAAACAGATAAAGACTGGGTCGCCCTGATTAAGTTAAAAAAATAGTTTCGTCAATAGAAAGAATATTTAAAGGCTGCAAACTCGCTGTTTGCAGCCCTTTTGTTATGAACTCGGCTATTGTCTGAAATGAAGTTTCACCTGCAACTCGAAAAAGACTACTGTATCCGATATGCCGCAAATATGGCAAAGTCCTCCAAATTCACAATGCCGTCACCGTTGAGGTCTTCCGGAAGATTGCCGGTATGGTTCCTCCAAAGCCAGCGATGACCAATTCTCGATAAAAACTTAAACTCGTGTGGAACACCAACGGTCGCGCTGCGAACAGTAACATTTCCACAGTCATCGACCGCCTGATAGGTTATAGTGTAAATCCTTCCGATACCGGGCCCACTACGTTCAGCCCTTACATAGATTGAGCCGTCATCACCTATTTGAATGTCATCGCTGGTGTGTCCGTCGCCGATAGTGTCATCACCTTCGTTCGCCACGATGGAGACTAATGACACATCCGGTGACGGGTCACATTTGTCGCTCACCGTCCAACTCGTCGTAATCTCGACCATCTTATGGTCCGGCGGCCAAAGCATCGTGGGCAAAACGGAAAACTCGAATTCAGGCGGCGTCGTGTCCACAACTGTTATCACAACCTCGTCAGGCTCCGAGTCGTCTATTCCATCGCTAACAACCAGTGTGATTACATATTCACCCAGACAGCCGTCTTCTAAAGTGACTGTCGGCGTAGCTTCGTAAGCGGGACTCTCGACGAAAGGCCCGGTCCAGGTATATGTCAGCACACCATAATCAGGGTCGCTCGAGTTGGTACCGTCCAATGTAACCTTTGTGCCCTGTGCAATATTGCACGCACATTCGATGACCTGGTCGTCTCCGGCATCGGCGATTGGCACGGTATTGTCAAACTCAAAAGCTCCCATATCCACAACATCGTAAACTATGCGGGGATTGCCGTCCAGGTCGTATGGGATTGGCTCGGTCGTATTGCTATCGCCGTCTAAATCCTGGGTATCAGCCGGGAGGCTGTTGTTGTCAGCGGCATTAATACATGCTGAAGTCTGCCGCAGGTGATAGTCGGGCATGAGGGGATAACCCTCTCCGCTCAAGCTAATGTAATAATGATGCCGGATTTCGTCAGCCGTCAAAACTGTATTGTAGACAGCAGCTTCATCGATTGATCCGTCGAAGTAGTAGGGTGCCCAATCATCGGCCCTGCTGCCTATTCTTATTGTATCAGGAGGATTTCCTTCGTATGTTTCGGACAGATTATCCGACACATCTAAAGAGCCATTCATATAAATCGCCCTATGAGATGAATCTTCAACAACTACGACATGATACCAGGTATCCAAATCAGGCGTGATAGAATTCAGTGACCCGTAAGATGGAGGCCATTGGTCCCACGCAATGACATTCCCATAGGTTGATTTACCTATAGCTAAGTAATTTTTTGTTCCCGCACCCGTACTATCATAAAGTCCAAAAATGGGTCCCTGGTTAAGGCTGTCCGGGTAAGAGTTCAACTTAATCCAGACCGATAAGGTAATTCCCTCTGAGGCATTGATATCCAAACTCAAATCATACGGAATATCCACGTAATCGTCCATGCCGTCAAAAACCAATGCACTGGTAACCTCGCCACTCGTCCATTGCGCTCCATAAACAGTTCCATGATTTTGGCCGACTGAATCGTATGCTGTTGTTTCATTGCCTTCGTCAAACTTCCAATAAGAAATCGGGGTCAAACATTCCGGCTGGACAAAACAGGGGTCGGCGTTGATGTTGCCTTGGCCTGGCCAGCCGCCTTGCACGTCGTTATAAGTTATCACTATCTCGTTGCCGAGCAGGTCCGGGTATATCTCTTGAGGTGTGTCGCTCCAAAGGATGCAATTGGTTATTATAGCATCGTAAGGCCCATCAAAATACAACGCTCCGCCGTTGTCTGTGGCCCGGTTTCCGGTGACGGTGCAGTTTGTCAGTTTTGCATAGCTATCGTTACCGACATACAAGACGCCCCCTTTTTCCGCGGAGTTGGCTGTCAGGATGCAATTTGTTAATGTCGCACCGTCATCCGAATCAAGGTACACCACACCACCTTTTTCTGTACAGGAGTTTTCACTAACCATACAATTGGTCATTCTCACGCTGCCATCACTGTTGTATACTGCGCCTCCTCTTTCTGCGGAGTTGCCGATTAAGGTGCAGTTGGTTAAGATGGCGCTGGCTTCGCCGTTGTATATTGCGCCGCCCAGTTCGGCATGATTTGCGATGAGTGTGCAGTTTTCCAGTGTAGTCCTGCTCTCAGCATTAGCTATTGCGCCGCCTTTATAGCCTGCGCGGTTGGCGGTGAACGTGCAGTTAACCAGCTTTGGCCCCGGGAAGCCGTCGTTACCTATGCCACCACCCCAGTCAGCGGAATTTTCAATGAAGGTGCAGTTCGTTAGTGTAGTACTGCAGTGGTCATTGGACATCCCTCCTCCGGAGCGAGCAGAGTTTCCGATGAAAGTGCAGTTCGTCAAGACCGGCCCCTCTTCTTCCATTGCACCGAATTCTATTTGTATTCCGCCGCCGCTGCCTTGATTAAGGGGGTAGTACTCGCCATTGGCGTTACCTGCCGTAATAGTGAAGCCATCGAGAACGGCGCTTTCGTTACAATCACTGCCGGTCACTACGTGGTAGCTGTTTTCGGCGCGCGTAGGCTCATTCGGCAGGTCGCAAGGGTCCTGGACATCCACATCGTTGCCCATAAGGTCACCGCTGAGGATTGTTTCGTATGTATCGATCTCCCGTGCATTGGGGTCCGCTTGGCCAAAGCCGGCGTATCCGCCTTTGATAACGACGCCATTTTTTAGCTGGAATGTGGCGGTCCGATCGGCAGCCGATGTGACGGGGTACTGGTCGCTACTTGAGTCTATTGTTGGTGGAGGTGGTGTGACATATCCGGCCGGGGTGTAAAGACCCTGTGCGACATGGATTTCGTCACCAGTCAGCACAACAGCCAGAGCGTCCTGGAGGTCGTTGTAAGCATTCGTCCAGTTCGAACCATCATTGGCACCAGTGGCATCCACGTCGACGTAATAGATTACCGGCGGTTTTGGGACGCTTGCAACACGAAAGCCAATATTCCAACTCTCGAGGTATGCTGTACTGTTACGGCTGCGGTGGTGAGCTGGCATAGCAATTGGAGTCATGTCCCATGCGCCGCCACGAATGCACCACTGGTTCGATCCGAATCTCGTTTCGTTCCACTCGGTCAGGTTTCCATTCTGGTCATATGTTCCATAGGCACTAACTGAGGCGACGTATGCACCTACATCCGTTAGACCATGCCCGCCGGCAGGGGCGGGACCGGCATTGGCAGAGTTATTGCCGCCGGGAGGTGGTTCCAGAGTCGGAGGCGTATCGCTCTGTGTGGCATAGTCCCAGTACCCGGCATCGGCCCCGCCGCCTTTGTAATATGCGGCCTTATACCACTCGTCCTCGCTGGGAATGAACACTTGTGCCACGGCATTACGCTCGCTAACAGATTCTGCACCGCTGAATGTATAAGCCCCGTCCTCAGTCGTGGAACTGTTTTGCCCACCGGTAGGCTGGCCGTTGTGCAGCCAGTTCGCAAAACGCAGACTATCGTACCAACTCACATAGTTCACAGGATTATTACCACGACCAGGCCTGACCGAGTACGTATAGGTACCAGGAGAACCGCCACGGGCAATACCGCCACTGCCCCACACGCCACCAGCCATGTTCGGGTTATAGAGACCGTACGTATCCGTGCGAGCCACCGCATTGAGAAATTCGCAGTACTGACTGTTGGTTACCTCGCACTTGCCAATTCTGTAGACATAACTCACACTGCCGTAGCCGGTGGTTCCGTCGTTCATAACCTCTGTATCAGCGGTATTGCACGGGTCACCGACGGTAACCCAGTCGATTATGACCGCCTGCGCAGCCGTGCCTACCATCGCCAGCAGAAATACTGATATTAGCAAGGACGTTCTCAGATTTGCTCTTGCACCCATTTTTAATCTCCTAAAAAATGGCTGGTATTCATAGCGTAGGTATTGCGCAAAAAATATGCTCTAATGCTCTTAAAAAATCCGCACAAAGACAATTGCATGTCCGCTCCTCCTTTCAATTATAAAGGCGGCGGAAACCGATACAAATTCAATTATACGCTTACTGGCGTCGATATCAAGAAGATTTTGGATAATTTGTGAAGTCCTGTGGCTAAAAAATGTGTTGCAAAGGCCGGTATCGGGATTATAATGCCTTCGTATATCGTCGTGCGTACTGCATACTGCGGAAAAAAGTAAGCAAAAATCAAGTGCAATATACGAAATACGAATAAGGAGCGAATTTTTATGGAACCAATTGTAGAGCCGGAAATCGACTTATTTACCAAGGACATTCCGTCAATGGAAGAAATCCAGAAACTCTCCGACTACGTTCATTCCAGCGAAAGCAGCCATCTCAATTTCAGTGAACAGTTGGAAAAAAATATTCCCAAGGGCGGTCAGAAAGCTTCTTTTTCAACAGGTATCGGACTGTATATTGTCGGAAGATACTCCGAAGCGGCCGAGAAACTTGAAAAAGCCAAGGACTGTCAGGAAAAATTCATATATTTGGCCTTTGCCCTTAAGCGAATCGGCAAGTTCAAAGAAGCCATCGAAAACCTGAATAAAAGTGTTGATTACGGTGCCACTGCGTTAAACATCACACTGGAAAAAGGCGCCACATATCGATTAGCGTCCGACTTTGACTCCGCTGCCAAGGAACTCCGAACTGCCTCAAATTTTGAAAATGTAAGCGCCGAATACCACTATCAGCTTGCCCGCCTTCAGGAATCGCAGGGATTCTACGAAGAGGCAAAAGACAACTACAAGGCGGCATTGGAATTATCTCCGAACCATCAAAAAGCCCTTTTCCGGCTGGCCTACCGCTGCGATTTGTCCGGCGATGAAGACGCCGCTATCGACTACTACAAGCAAATTGCATCAGGAAATCAGACCTATGTCAGCGCGCTGCTCAATTTAGCTGTACTGTATGAAGACCGTGGAGAGCTTAACAAAGCATCCCAATGTATCGATTCGGTCCTGAAATTTCATCCGAACCACCAACGAGCGATTTTATTCAAAAAAGACGTCGAAAGCTCAAAAACGATGTTCTACGACGAAGAAAAAGAAGAGAAAAAGACCCTTAAAAACCAAATCCTCGAAACGCCGATATCTGATTTTGAGCTGTCCGTACGTAGTAGAAACTGTCTGAAAAAAATGAATATCCTGACGCTTGTCGACCTTCTGAATATCAGTGAAGTAGAGCTTTTATCTTATAAGAACTTCGGTGAAACATCCCTTAGAGAAATCAAGTCGCTGCTCGACGGCAAAGGACTGCATCTGGGTATGGCTCTGGAGGAAAAGCATCTGGCTTCAGCAGAAAGCGCCGACCTGGACATTTCAGAAGATGAAGACGAAGAACTTCTTAACAAAACAATAGATGACCTGCAACTGTCGGTGCGTTCCCGAAAGTGCCTTCAAAAACTTAGTCTTCATACACTCGGTGAACTGACGCGCAAAACAGAAGCCGAACTACTGGGCTGTAAGAATTTCGGTGTAACCAGCTTAAACGAAATCAAAAAGGTCATCGGTAACCTCGGAATATCTCTGCGAATCCTGGACTAACTGTAAATAATCCCGCGCTCAATTGCGGGTTTCAATATGAAATGAAGAAACCCCGAATAAATCTGGGAGCTAAAAACGATAAATATTCGGGTAAAGCGGCGTTTTGCACTAATCCCCAGGCGACCTTAAATCACGGCAATACTACAGCCTCGGCAGTTCACCTACAATCTCATTTTCTATTTTGGATTTCTAAAATAATAATTACAACAGCCTTTCTGACGAGCCTTTGCGGCTGCAAGGCCAGGGAGCCGGCCAGGCCCACACCGCAGATGGATGCCGAACCACAATTCTGGGTAAGGGTACTGTTGCTCGATGATGTCAATGACTGTAAACTGAAGATTCGCTCGCCTTTCAGTGTTAATACAAGCGACAATCCAACGGTAATCACCCGGGATGCCGCCCGGATAAATGCGGCGTTGAATATCCACATATCCAACGGTGGAATTACAATTGGCAGCCAGGACTTTACAGGTAACAAAATCATTATTTCGCCGGACGAGCCCTACATTTTCAACCTAAACGGTGACGATTATCGGGGCAAATTAAAACTAATACCGAATTCTGATGCTAACTCTTTCGACGCAGTCAACCTTGTTCCACTTGAACCTTATATAGCCGGCGTAGTAGGAGCCGAGATGCCCAAGTATTGGGAGTCGGCGGCACTTAATGCACAGGCAATCGCATCCAGAAGCTATTGTCTGTATATCAAAAAACGTTTTGGCGGTAATCGTAACTGGGATGTCAAGAGAACTCAGGCCCATCAGGTTTACCTCGGCGTCAAAGCCGAATCTGCTCAGGTCTGGAGCGCTGTCAACGAAACAAACGGGCAGGTCTTGGTCTGTAAGAATTCCGCGGGCACTGAAGAAATCCTGCCTGCCTACTACAGCTCAGTATGCGGCGGCCACACAGAAAACAGCGAGCACGTATTCGGGGACTCCTTTGAAGCACTGGCTGGTGTCCGGTGCCCATATTGCAAAGACGTGGCCAGGCCCCACTATTTTTTCTGGCCTGCGGCCCAGTTCGATAAGAGCTATGTAACAAAGAGACTACTGCAAAGGTATCCAAACTTAAAGGGACTGGGCAAAATCACAAATATCAAAGCTGCAAGACAAAGCGACTATGAGGGCAATTATGGAAAATATTCGCGATTAACGCTTGTTAAACTTCTCGGCTCAACAGGTAAAAGCGATTTTCTCCGGGCAGAGGACTTTCGGCTGTCAGTCGACCCAAGCGGCCGCAGAATAAAAAGCGCAATTTGCCAAATTGTCAACTGGGGCGATAAATGGGCATTTCTATCAGGCAGGGGTTTCGGCCACGGCGTAGGAATGTGTCAAAGCGGAGCCCAGGGAATGGCAAGACAAGGCAAAACAACCAATCAGATTCTAAACTACTACTATCCCCGTTCGAGGATTATAAAAGTATACTAAACAGTCACTGCTTTGAAAGCAGCAATTCAAATAATGATAAAATGGCATCCCGATACCAGCATTTGTGGTCACAAGCTCGGCGGGAATGACAAAAAGAAACAATGAGTACATTTGAAGTTCTCAATCAAGACCGCGGTTCTTCAGGGCGGCGAGGAACCTTAACCACAATACACGGCAAGATTGAAACACCTGCTTTTATGCCTGTGGGCACTGCCGGGGCTGTAAAGGGTATCAGCCCGGAACAGCTCAAAGAAACCGGAGCAGATATTATTTTAGCCAACACTTATCATTTGTTGATTCGGCCGGGCGTCGATGTGGTGGAGACGCTTGGCGGACTGCATAAACTTATGGCCTGGGACGGTCCTATTCTGACCGATAGCGGAGGATATCAAGTTTTTTCCCTAAGCGGTCTGACGAAAGTCAACGACGACGGCGTTGAGTTTTCCAGCCACGTGGACGGGGCGAAAATATACCTGAATGCCGAAACTGCAACAGAAATCCAAAACCGGCTGGGCGCCGATATTATTATGTGCTTAGACGAATGCGCCCCATCCGGGGCCGGCACAGAACAACTCAGAAAAACCGTAGAGAGGACCATACGCTGGGCCGAACGTTGTAAAGAGGCACACAGCAACTCCAAACAGATGCTTTTCGCCATCGTCCAGGGTGGAATAAATCCGGAACTGAGAACACATTGTGCCTGTGAACTTATTAAGTTGGATTTTGACGGTTATGCTATCGGTGGATTAAGTGTGGGTGAAGAGCACGAAGATATGATACAAACCGTTGCTGATACAACGCAGGTGCTGCCGAAGGAAAAGCCGCGTTATCTGATGGGCGTTGGCCGGCCTATTGATATTATCGCAGCGGTTAAGGCCGGTATAGACATGTTTGACTGCGTGCTTCCCACACGAAACGGACGAAACGCCTACGCATTTACCGAGAATGGTCCGATACGATTGAGGAACAATGCCCACATAACCGATACAGGGCCTATCGAAGCCGATTGTGACTGCTCCTGCTGCAGGAATTTCAGCCGAGGCACACTGAGACATTTCTTCAATATCGGAGAAATGTTAGGTCCAATCTTAGTATCCCTGCATAATCTAAGGTTTTACCAGAGATTAATGGCGAAAATACGAGAGTTAATAGAAAAGAACGAATTTGCCGAGTGGTCAGCCGAACAAAAAAATGGTTGTTGATTATTGACAATCAATCATTTAGTATCTTGCGAATGTTCCTTAACCAATAATTAAGCATGAAGGGAAAATGAAAATGAACAATATATGGATATTGGCCGGGGCCGAGTCGAACCAGGGATCTTCGGGGATTACCTCAGAGCAGGTCACGGAGGAAAGCGAAACAACTACGGTTGTTTCGGACTCCAATATGCCTACAGTCCCTGCACAAAAGCCGGGATTCGGGTATACCCAGTTCCTCTTTCTTGGCTTGATGCTCGTAGTGTTTTACTTTCTGCTTTTCAGAGGACCCCGAAAAAAACAGCAGGAACACAAACAGATGGTGCAAACGCTGTCAAAAAACGATAAAGTCAGGACAATCGGCGGCATTATTGGAACCGTAGTCGATATTAAGGGTGACGAAATAACGTTAAAAGTCGATGAGTCAAATAATACAAAAATAAAAATTACCACTTCAGCAATCGGAAAAAATTTATCTAAAGAATAATTAGTTCGTAGTTCGTAGTTTGTAGTTTGTAGACTACGAATCAGGCGATACTGTATACGATATACGAGGGAAGTTATGGGCAAGAATCTGATGCCGAAAATGGTCGTAGTTATTGTCTTGGTACTCGTTGCAGGCTGGACTTTATATCCTCCAAGTAAGACCTTAAAACCGGGCCCGGACCTCGGAGGTGGAACGAGTCTTATCTATCAAATTGATACACAGGGACTCAAAGAGTTAGAAAAGAGAGATTTGTCCCAGAGAATGATAACGGTATTTCGCAGGCGAATAGACCCGGCTAATATCCAAAACCTTATATGGCAGCCTCAGGGCAACACCCGCTTCGAAATAAAAATGCCGCTGGCCAGCGCAGAAACACGCTTGAAACGGCAGGACTTCGAGAAAGCCAAGGAGGAGCTGCTGGCCGACAATATAAGTCCGTCACAAATTATGCTCTCTCTGACAAAGCCGGCAGAAGAACGAGCGGCAGACTTCAACGATTTCACACAGGGTGATCCTAACAGATTAACAATTATCAAGACCCTAGCCAAAGCTTACGACGAGCGCAAGGAGCTGCAAAATCAAAGAAACAAACTCCTTGAGGAACACGAAACCATTGAAAAAGAAATGCCTGCAGCCGGAATCGACCCCAACGAGGTAGGGCTAAATGTCGGGGATTGGAGCAAACTTGACGGGAAAGAGCTCGAAGAATCACTGAAAGACTTTACCGATGCTAACGAAAATATTGAACTGCTTACCAATTATGTCAAAAAATATTCCAAATGGGCCAAAATCGTCGAAGAGCTAACGGAGCCGGAAACAGGCAAAAACGATCAATACGAAAACGCCAAAAAGGACCTCGATAAATTAAATCTGACCGAAGACCAGATAAACTTCTGCCTGGGAATGCCTGCCAAGTCAGCGGAGAGACAGCGGGAAATTGAGAGACTGAAAACCGAGTTTTCCGACCGGTCAGACAAAATCGAGGCCTTAGTAGCGGCATTTGACGAATATCGTCCATTCCAGGGCAGACTCGATGACCCGAAAGACCTGCAGCGCATGCTCAAAGGTGCCGGCATATTAGAGTTTAGAATACTGCCGACGACTGACCAGCCCGATGTGGACTCCGATGAGATGGCCAGGCAGGTGGAACTTCTCAAAACAAAGGGGCCTAAATTCGCTTCTGCTGCCTCAAAGGGCAAATATGTATGGTGCGAAATAGAAAATTTCAATGAATGGAGGTTGCCTAACTCGATTGTCGGGCAATTTGGTGAGAAGTTTTTCGTTCTGGCAAGCGATACAAAAGATAAAACTATGCTTCACAGTACCGGCAGCCAAAGGGCCTGGAAACTGGAAAGGGCCTATCCGGCAACAGACGATATGGGCCGAAGATCCATCGGCTTTACTCTGAATGAAAAAGGCGGACTACTATTCGGCCGCATTACCAGTAAAAATATTGACCGCCCGTTGTGTATTCTGCTGGACGGCCAGGCAATATCTGCTCCAAGCATTAATGAGAGAATAGGGGCCTCCGGCATAATAAAGGGCAGCTTCACACAAACAGATGTATTAGATATGGTGAATAAGCTGAACGCCGGCTCCCTTCCGGCCAGGCTGATAGAGCAGCCGATATCCGTCAAGACAATCGGTCCTTCCATCGGCGCCGATAACCGCGACAAAGGTATCGAGGCCGGCCTAATCGGCTTAGGTCTTGTGGTGCTTTGTATGCTGGTTTACTATATGCTAGCAGGCTCAATCGCCGATGTCGCTTTGCTTATGAACCTGCTTTTTGTGCTTGCCATAATGGCGCTGATAAGAGCAACGTTCACTTTACCGGGTATCGCCGGCATGATACTAACCATTGGTATGAGCGTTGATGCGAACGTGCTTATTTTCGAGAGAATCCGCGAAGAGCAGCAGAAAGGCTCATCGCTGAGAATCGCCATAAGAAACGGTTACCAGCGAGCATTCAGAACAATTTTGGACGCCAACATCACCACCTTCATCACGGCTGCGATTCTTTTCTGGGTGGCTTCGGAAGAAATCAAAGGCTTTGCCCTGGTTCTTATGCTTGGCATCGCCTCGAGTATGTTCACGGCCTTGTTCGTGACGCGGATAATGTTCGATTTTCTTTTGAATAAGCGAATCATCAAAGAGCATTTGATAATGCTGAATCTAATAGGCACACCAGAGATAAACTGGATGGCTAAGAGACCCATTTTCTTTGGGATATCATCCGTTCTTATAATAGCGGGCCTGTCGGTATTCTTTACAAGAGACGATACCAAGAACAATAAATATGGCATCGAATTTACGGCCGGCACAAGCGCTCAAATCAACTTAAGAGATAATGTCAATCTTACAAGACAGGATGTTGAAGATAGAATACGCAAAATTGGGACTGACCCCAACAATCCTAATCCCGCTCTTGCAACTGCAAGTGTCTATAGCATCGGAAAACCCGTTGCAGAAATGGCAGGCGGAGAAAAAATATACAAACAATATGAAATTAATACTACGGAAACGAACAAAACGGTCACTACTGTTACCTTTCCGCAAGCAGCTCAAAATACCGTCGAGACCGTTACAACAGCAATTAAAAAAGGCGAGGACATAATCGGGGGCAGGCTCAACAATTTACTCGTAACAAAGCAGAGCAGCGCTTCTGAATTTGCTGTAACAACAAGCCAGATGAACAGGAACCTGATAAGAAATGTGCTGACGAGCGCTTTTGCCGATGCCAACGTTTTTGCCGATGTTAATGTCGGTGAAATACAAGTTGATGAGGTTGTCAATAACGCGATACTCAAGGCTTTTAATGAAGACGAGCTTGAAATCCAGCGAAATCTTCAACCAACCATTACAAGTGAGGAAAAAATAACCGAAGAGCTTGTAGACTCTTTCCCGGAACTCGCGGAGTTTCTTGGCGGCATTAAAATCACCTGCACCATCGCAAGAGCCGCTGCAGCAGAAGAAATCAGGGCCCGGCTGTCGGATTTGCAATACAAGCCGGACATGCAAAACCTTATCCGGTACCGTCACAAGATACTCAGCGTGAACGTTGCAGAAATGGAACCAAATGAGCCGGCAAATTCCTTCGTGTATGTAAGCGTTGAGCCGGAGGCGGGCTTCCGTGAACTAACCGACGAAGAGTGGGAGCGGTTCGTTGAGAACGAAAGAACAAAGGTTCTGGCCGCGACGAGACTTGAAACGTCACTTCCCAGAGTAACACAAATAGACCCCACCGTCGGGGCGGAATCAAAGCAGCGTGCACTGATTGCCATTGTCCTGTCACTATTCGCCATCGTCACCTATATATGGGTTCGCTTCGGCAATGTCCGTTACGGTCTTGCCGCGATTGCGGCACTGGTGCATGATGTGTGCATTACATTAGGAGCTATCACGGCCTGCACATATATCGCAGGAACAGCCGCCGGAGAGGCACTTATGATAGGAGATTTCAAAATCAACCTGGCCATAATTGCGGCGCTGCTGACAATCATCGGATATTCTCTTAACGATACGATTGTGGTTTTCGACCGTATTCGAGAAAACCGCAAAAAGAAAATTCTTAATCCGCAGATAATTACAGACAGCATCAACCAGACTATCTCCAGAACTATCCTGACCTCATTTACAACATTTATAGTAGTGCTGATAATGTATATCTTCGGTGGTCAGGGATTAAGAGGATTTACCTTCGCGATCGGTCTGGGCGTTATCGTAGGAACCTACTCATCTATCGCTATAGCCGCACCACTGCTGCTGCTCGGCGCTAAAACCGTAAGCGACAAAGAGCTGCGTAAGGGTAAAAGAGCAAATAAGCATAAGGGCAAAAGAGCATAATTATATCGTTGATAACCGATTCTGTAAAGTAACGAGAAATGCCAAAGGATTATAAAATAGGAATGCTTGTGGGGCTGGTACTGGTAATCGGGGCCGGGCTAACGCTGTCTTTACATCCGAGCTTAACCATCAAGGCAAGCATTGCCGGGCCTGGAAACGCCGGGGCAGAACCAGGACATATCGAGCAGCCGGGTATTACACCGAGTTCAGCAAACAGCCTTCCAATCACAGCAGAGACCAAGGGTGAACAAAAAGAAGTAAAAATTATTGAAGGACCAAAATACCATACGGTACGTAATGGAGAAACGCTATCCGGCATTTCGTATCAATACTACGGCACCGAGAATAAGTGGCAAAAGATTCTCGACGCCAACAAAGACGCTATAAAAGACGTGAAAAACCTCAAGCCGGGGACAAGATTAGTTATACCTGAATAATCTACTCAGGCGGGTCTATAACGACCGTTGTGCTTCCAATAAAGCCGCCCCAGTCCTCATATACTTCGAGAATATAAGTGCCCGGCTCGAACGGCCCAAGCGTTGCCGTTACCGGGTAATCGCATATACAAAAGCATACTCCGGGAATATATTCAATTTCATAAATCGTAATCAGTTTCTCCTCTACCCTCATCTCCAGCCCAAGCTCATCCGTGCAGCAGTTGGCAACCATCATATCCTCGAAACGAATGTACCTGCCCTCGACCAGAATAGTAAATCGTGTTTCTATCGCCTGCTCTGTAGCTAACGAGCGAAACGAGTTTGGGTCGCACTTCTCTATTTGATAAGTTATGCCCGGCTCTAAAGCTGATGGATATGACCACTGCAAGCCGAATATGGCGAAGTCGTTGAAATCGACAGATTGGCTGCGGTCAAGGTCGCTGGGAATACACTCACCCGTTTCAAGCCAATAGTCAATAAAGACTCTGAGGTCGTTAGAATCTACTACCCAGTCGTTGGTTAAGTCGGCGATGCCGCGCCAGTTTGCCGGCGACTTGCTCGCCTCGGCTGTCCCGCCGTATGCCCCCATATTTCTTCGATTGCCATGTGGAGCAAGCTCATCCCCTACCGGGCAGCCCGGATTTCCCGCATCGATACAGGGGCTTGTAACATCATCCAACACCCAGCTTTCGCTATTCGGGTCCCAACGCCCCGCCTGCGATGTCAAATGATAATTGCTGTCCTCTGCATCAGCAAAACACGGGGCATCATCGATGTTGCCATCTCCACCTAAC